>Ga0265294_10003083_pt1 | contig 21553 bp, 17 predicted proteins | sample MunlanPumphouse3_FD_192504 | JGI IMG/M metagenome (GOLD analysis project Ga0265294, IMG submission 192504) | Groundwater microbial communities from a municipal landfill in Southern Ontario, Canada - Pumphouse #3 | ecosystem: Environmental > Aquatic > Deep subsurface > Groundwater | place... | reverse complement strand
AGATTATTTTCCTTATATAAATATAAAATTGTGTTGAAATAAAAGAAAGCGATTGTTAATATTATTAAGCATGTTTGAACATGATACGGGTGCTCCGCTGTCGGAAAACGAGAATGAACACCAAGAGAACATTTATGTTATAGGAGGCGTTATTGAACTATGAACACAAATTTAGTCAATGAAATCACTGCTTCACAATTGAGACATGACTTACCAGAATTTTCTTCCGGTGACACCGTTAAAGTGTCGGTTAGAATTATCGAAGGCAACAAGTCACGTATTCAAAACTTCGAGGGTGTTGTTATCAGCCGTCGTGGTGGTGGAATTAGTGAAACGTTTACCGTTCGAAAGATGTCAAGTGGCATCGGTGTGGAAAGAAATTTCCCACTTCATTCTCCAGCCATTGCAGCCATTACAGTGGTTCGCAGAGGAAAAGTGAGAAGAAACAAAATCACTTACATTCGCAAACTTTCAGGTAAATCAGCTCGCATTAAAGAAATTCTCTAATCTTGAGCAAATAAGGATTCTAAGTGAATCCTTTTTTATTGCTTAGTCTTTTTATAACTCATATAATGAGGAATATGTTAAGTAGTGTGAAGAAAAAGAAATTAGGGGCCTTTCTTTGGTCTACGATATATTTTATTTTAGTGGTGATATTTGCTTGTAGCGCCACGTTGATTTTTCACTCGACTTATTATCGATCAATATTTGTTTCTGGAACTTCCATGAGCCCAACTCTTTATGGTGCAACTAGCAGAGCTCATTTTGGCATTATCGATACAACATCTTGGGCAAAAAACAACATTAAAAGATTTGACATTGTAACAACCTATTTTCCTTGGGATGATAACGACTATTCTTTAGAAAGCCGCGAAAATGAAGATTTTGAAAATGCTGATGGCGACAACCCTGAATATAAAATTAAACGTATTATCGCTCTTGGTGGAGAAACAATCTTTTATTTTACAGATGCAGTTCATCGCCGGAATTTCCCTGAAGCATTAATTAATCACATCATTATTCTTGAATCTACTGATGATAATCAAGATGGCCAAGACGATGGAACTGGAGCAATTATTAACATTTTTGGTGATATTGAAAAAAGCATTTCGTTTGGCGGTGGAACCTATTCGGTCGAGAAACTTCCTTTTAATCGAAAAACTCCTTACGGTCGATCTTCCATTGAACCGATTGCGGTCCCAAAGGGCCGCTATTTTGCAATGGGAGATAACTGGACAACTAGCGGAAGTACAGATTGCGGAACCTTCAGCGTTCCCTTGTATTATGACAACATCGTTGGAGTCTTAGTGGCAATTGAGGGTACCTGCACAATTGTTGGTGACACTGGCAATAAAAAGTGCACCAATCGCCAATACTCTTGGCCAATCATATATTAAGGATTTTATTATGATAAATTCAGTACATTGGTTTCCTGGACATATGAAAAAGGCTCTCAAAGAGATTGAGGAGCGCTTAAAAGTGATAGATGTTGTTATCGAATTAATTGATGCTAGAGCGCCTATTTCTTCAATAAACCCTCAACTTGAAAAAACGATTAAATATAAAAAACGAATTCTCATTTTGACCAAGATAGATTTAGCGGATCCAAAAAAGAACGATTTCTGGGTGGAATTCTTAAAGAAGCAATATGATGTTGTTTTGTCTTTGGATTTGACCCAAGCTTCCGCCAGTAAGACCATCGAAAGAGCAATTGCGCTTCTCGGGAAAGACAAATGGGCCAAAGAAAAAGCGAAAGGTATGAAACCTCAACCAATTAGGACAATGATTATTGGAATTCCAAATGTTGGAAAGTCATCCTTGATTAATCGCCTCGCTCATCGAAAAGCTGCTGGTGTGCAAAACAAGCCAGGATACACTAGAGGCGAACAATGGATTAAAGTCAGCGAAGACTTCTTATTGTTAGATACACCAGGGATTTTACCAATGAACTATGATGATCAAAAGAAATCCATCAACTTAGCCTTAGTGGGTTCTGTTAGAGAAGACATTCTGCCCAATCATCTATTGGTTAGTTCACTTTTAGCATTCCTTAGAATCAACTATCCAAATTCTTTAAAAGGGCGATTCAATATTGACATAATTGAACAAAACGAAGAGGTTTTGCAACGAATTTGTCTACAAAGATCACTTGTTAATGCTTCCGGGCAACCTGATTTATTGCGTGCTGAGATTCTTCTTTTGAAAGAGTTCAAAGACGGTTTATTAGGCCGTTTTACCTTAGATATTGAAAAAGATGCCGCTTGATTTTGAAAAAAACTTATATACTCAAGACATCAAACATATTGTGGGATGTGATGAAGCCGGAAGAGGATGTTTGCTCGGTCCAGTTTTTGCCGGCGCAGTAATTTTACCAATGTCATTTGATTCGCCTTTAATCAATGATTCCAAACAATTATCCGCAAAACAAAGAGAGAAAGCTTTTGACCTAATTATAAAATCAGCGATTGCTTTTGGAATAGGCTCTTGCTCCCCTGAAGAGATAGATGAAATGAATATTCTTAATGCCTCAAGAGTGGCGATGGAAAGAGCCATCAGAAACATGGATCATACATTTGATTTAATTATTACGGACTATATGAAAATGCCTGAAGCCATAAAGCCGGTTATTAGCCTTGTTCATGGTGATAGCAAGAGTTTATGCGTCGCTGCTGCTTCCATTCTCGCTAAGGTATCTCGCGATCGCTTTTGTGATGAATTAGATCGGATTTATCCTCAATATCATATTGCTCACAATAAAGGGTATGGAACTTCTAGTCATCTTGAAGCTCTCAATCAATTTGGACCAGTAAAAGGTCTTCATCGCTTCTCATTTTCTCCTGTCCGAGCTTCCTTAATTAAAAAAGTCGATTTGTTTTAGAACTTTCCTAAGCCTTTAATCTCCTTATTACTAGGAGGTTATTATGAAAGGAAGAGATTTATTAATTTATCTATCCATCAAATATCAAGGAGTGTGGAACAACATTTACTCCGCTATTTCAAGGAAAGAATCGGTTAATTCTATTGATGTCGAAGATGAAGTTTCCCATTTAAAATGCCAAACACTGACCATTTTAGATGATGATTATCCTGATAGTTTCAAGACAATTTTTCATCCTCCTTTTGTCCTTTTTTATTATGGTGACATCAAATTAATATCAAATTATAAAGAAAATGTCGCGGTGATTGGCTCGCGAGATTTTACTGACTATGGTAAACATATGACAGAAAAAATAGTTCGAGAAATAGCTTGTAAAGTTAATATAGTATCAGGTTTAGCTAGAGGGATTGATTCAATTAGCCACCGCGTATGTTTAGCAAATAAAGGCCATACTATTGCCATTTTAGGGAGTGGAATTGATAACTGCTATCCCAAAGAAAATCGATTGCTTTATGAAGAAATCAAAAAAGAACATCTTCTTATAAGTGAATATCCGAGTAACTGCGATGCCAAAAAAGAAAACTTTCCCGAAAGAAACCGTTTAATCGCTGCTTGTAGTAACGCAGTGGTGGTTACTGAAGCCCAAGCAAAGAGCGGCACAATCATTACAGTTGGACATATGCTCGACCTTGGAAGAGAAGTCTTATGCGTTCCTCATCGGGCTGATGAAGGCAGTCAATGTAACAGATTAATTGCCGGAGGAGCAACATTGGTCGAAAACGGAGAGGACGTTTTGTTTGCAATTCGCTAAAGAAAAATTGCGAAAAAAATAATATATCTTTATTAATAAGGATATAAGGACAGATGAGTGTTGACATTAGCCAATTTAATCACTAAGATTTTGTTTCGTTAGGAAATTTATGAAATTAGTAATTGTTGAATCCCCCACCAAGTGCCAGACTATTGAGCGATATCTCGGTTCGGAATATAAAGTTGTTGCTTCTCGCGGTCATATTCGCGATCTTTCAACGAGCGGAAAAGGCGGCCTGGGTGTCGATATTCCCGCCGGTTTTATTCCAACCTATGTAATTAGTAAAGATAAACTACATATTGTTCGTGAATTAAAAAAATATCTTAGTAAGGCAGATGAAGTTGTGCTAGCAACTGACCCCGACCGAGAAGGTGAAGCCATTGCTTGGCATCTCGCCAAGGTTTTGAATTTGCCCATTGAGACTACAAAGAGATTGGAATTTCACGAAATTACTCGTGATTCAATCGGAAGCGCAATGGAAACCCCAAGAACCATAGACATGAATTTAGTGGCCAGTCAAGAGACTCGCCGTATTCTTGATCGAATTATTGGATTTCGTTTATCCTCTTTAATATATAAGAAAATACATTCCCGTTCTGCTGGTCGTGTTCAGAGTGCAGCTTTGCGCCTTATATATGATCACGACATGGAAATTGAAAAATTTGTCAGTGAAGAATATTGGAATATCAATACATCCGTTTTAATTGGAGACAAAGAGTTTAAGCCCTCCTTTAATGGTATTAACGAAAAAGCCATTACCCTTCGCAATGAGGGCGAAGCACAAGCAATATTGGATAAAATACCTGAAAATTTCAAGGTTATTGGTGTCTCAACAACTTTTAGAACCAAAGAGAGCAAAGTCCCATTTACTACTTCCACTCTTCAACAGGAAGCTTTCTCTCGCTTAAAATTTAAAACCAAAAAGACTCAAATGATTGCCCAGCAATTGTATGAAGGTATTAATGTCGGAGGAGAGCATATGGGTTTAATTACCTATATGCGTACTGATTCCACTCGTCTTTCCTTAACTTTTATCAATCGAGCGATGGCTTTTATTAGTGAAACATATGGAAACGAATACCTAGGCCACGCTAAACAAATTAAAGAAGTTGGTATCACTCAGGACGCTCATGAAGCCATTCGTCCTACCGCAAATCACAGAACTCCAGAATCAGTTAAACAATATTTAACTACCGACCAATACAACCTATATAAGTTGATTTATAATCGCTCACTTGCTTCCTTAATGAAAGCCAAGAAAGAGCAAGTTTTTAACATTGTTTTAGGTGCTAATGATTTAACCTTCAAAGTTGAATTGTCACATACAGTTTTTAAAGGCTACGAAGTAGTGTGGAATGATCGTGATGATAGCAAAGATTACCATGGTGAGTTCCCTCAAATTAACGAAGGTGATCTTGTTAAAGTAGTTAAAAAAGAAAAAGAACAAAAATTCACTCAACCTCCCGCACATTTTTCCGAAGCTAAATTAGTTAAGCTGATGGAAGAGGTCGGTATTGGACGCCCTTCTACCTATTCCTCAACGATAGAAACTCTCAAAGAGAGAAAGTATATAAATAACAATGCGGGGATTTTGAGCATATCCGACCAAGGCAAAAAGACCGCGATTGTCTTAGGCAAATATTTCCCAGAAATTGTTGATGCAAAATATACTGCTCAAATGGAAGTCAAACTCGATGACGTGCAAGAGGGCAATGAATCGAGAATTAAAATTTTGACTGATTTCTATAACCCATTCGAAGAACGAATAAAGGTAGCTTACGAAAAAATGTACCCCGATGAACCAGAAAAGACAGGAGAAAATTGTCCTCTTTGCGGATCACCCTTAGTTTTTAAAAAAGGTAAAAATGGAAAGTTTATTGGATGTTCCAATTTCCCAACTTGCCGTTATGTGAAAAAAGAAGAAACTTCTCCAGCTGTTGAAACAGGAGAAATGTGCCCAGAATGTGGAAAACCCCTTGTTGAACGAAAGTCTGCAAGAGGAAACAACTTTGTCGCTTGTTCCGGATTTCCAAAATGTCATTACATTAAGACAGAAGAAAAAGTCCCAGTTGTTTTCAAAGAAGAAGACTACATTAAGGATTGTCCAAAATGTGATGGTCATTTGGTGAAAAAGAAAGGTCGCTATGGAATTTTCCTTGGTTGCACCAACTATCCCAAGTGCAATTACATGGAAAAACTTGAAAAAAAGAAACGGAGCTAATCCGTTTTTCTTTTTCTATGTAGTATGATGTTGTTATGAATAAACCGACCAAAGAATTCCTTAATCACTTAAAAGATGAAAGAAACTATTCTCCCCAAACCATCGATAGTTATCGCAGGGACATAGAGAAATTTTTTGACTTTCTACAGGTGGAAGGTATTTTAATGGATCAAGTTGATTTATTAGTTATTCGTAATTTCTTGACCAACGAATTACAAGGTGGAGTCAGCAAACGGTCTTGTAAACGCCGTTTATCTGCTCTCAAACATTTCTATGGTTTTATGGTTGGTGCTGACTATGTCACTGCAAACCCATTTTCATTAATTACTGCTCCAAAAACTGATAAGAGATATCCTCATTTTCTCTATCAAGAACAGATTAGTGATCTTTTTGAGGCTAATCTTCGTAGGAATGACGAGCTTGCAATCCGCGACCAAGCAATATTAATGATGCTCTACTATTGCGGGACTCGAGCCAGTGAATTGGTCAATCTAGATGTCCAGGATATAAACTTAAAAACGAGAATTGCTCGTGTTTTCGGAAAAGGACGAAAAGAAAGACTCCTTCCATTCACTAACGAATGCAAAGACGCTCTTTCCATTTATATTCAGGGTCCAAGAAGCCAATTGCTTTCTAAAAACAAAGAAATGACTCCTGCCTTATTTTTGAATGAAAAAGGTCAAAGAATGACAACACGTGGATTAGAATACATTCTCAATAATATCGAAAAGAAAACTGGAGATTACTTGGGATTACATCCACATATTTTTCGTCATAGTTTTGCTACTCACTTACTTGAAAACGGAGCGGACTTACGCGTTATTCAAGAATTGTTGGGACATTCCAGTATTAATGCTACCCAAGTCTATACTCATGTCACTGAAGAAGCGAAAAAGAAAATCTATTCCGACGCCTTTCCAAGAGCTAAGAAACCTAAAAATTCCGATAAATAACTTGTTATATATATAACCCTTTGGTAAAATAATTGACGCTGTGAATAATATCACAGACTACACACACTGTGAATTGAACTCCCTTTGTGCTCAGCTAATGTTTGCTTGAGTGGTTGAGTTTTTCGAAGCAGTGGAGGTTAAACATAAGGAGGCTCATATAATGAGTGAAGAAAAGAAAGTTGTTGCTGAAGTCGAAGAAGAAACTCCAGTAGCAGTAGTTGCCCCTACTATGGCATCTGTCGTGCATGATCCTAATGCACCAGTAATTACAATGAAGAAGTTGTTAGAAGCTGGCGCACATTTCGGGCACCAAACCCGTCGTTGGAATCCAAAGATGAAAAAATACATCTATGGTGCAAGAAACGGTGTTTACATTATCGATTTAGCAAAAACCGTTACTTTGATTGCTAATGCTTACAAAGCAATGAAAGAAATTGTCGACAATGGTGGAAAGATTTTATTCGTTGGAACTAAGAAACAATGCCAAGAAGCTGTCATGGCCGAGGCTTTACGTTCTGGTTCTTTCTACATAACTAATCACTGGCTTGGTGGAACCTTGACCAATTTCAAGACCATACAAGGACGTATTAGATACTTAAAAGAATTACAAAGAAGAGAAGAAGAAGGCGAATTAGACCTCCTTCCAAAGAAAGAAGCTGCTGAGTTAAGAAAGCAAAAAGAAAAGCTTGCCAAGAACTTAGAAGGCATTAAAGAGATGCGTCGCACTCCTAATGCAGTCTTTGTGGTTGATCCTCGCATTGAACACAATGCTGTTGCTGAAGCTCGCAAATTAGGTATCCCTGTCTTTGCCATCGTGGACACCAATAGTGATCCAGATGTCGTTGACTATGTTTTACCAGCTAACGATGATGCCGTCCGCTCTGTCAGCCTAATTCTTGCTGTTATTGCTGATGCTATTGTCGAAAGCAAAGGTGGGCTCCCTGTTGTCGCTTATGTTAAGGATGAAGGCGAAGAAGTCACAATGAAAGACGTTATCCGTCAAACTGATAAAGAGAATGCTGAGAAATTAGCTCGCATTCGTGCTGAGAGAGCTGCTCGTCAAGAAGCTTATGATCGTGGTGAAGGTTACCGTGGATTTTCTAGAGATAGAGATGACAACCGTCGCTATGGTCCACGCAGACCATTTGTCAAAAGAGATGGAGAAACAAAAGTCGCTGATGCTCAACCTTCTGAAGTAAAGAAAGAGGAGATTAAATAATGGCCGAAAAAAGTTTAATTGATTTAATTAAGGACCTTCGCGAGAGAACTGGCGCTGGTCTCATGGACTGCAAAGCCGCTCTACTCGCTAACGATAGCGATTTAGATCGTGCAAGTGACTATCTCCGTGAAAAAGGATTAGCTAAAATGGCTAAGAAAGCCAATCGCATTGCTGCTGAAGGATTAACATTTGTCAAATCATGCCCCGAATGCCAAATCTCAGTTATCGTTGAAGTTAACTGCGAAACTGACTTCGTTGCAAAGAGCGATCCATTCCACAAATTAGTTGAAGATATCGCTGGATTGTTATTGGAAAAAGAACCTAGCAATATCGAAGAAGCTCGTGAAATCGCTTCACCTCTTTTCACTGACGCAACTGTCAAATTAGGAGAAAAATTAGATCTCCGTCGTTATCAAATAATTGCTGAAACAGGAGATGAATTGGCCGCTGCATATACACATATGGGTGGAAAAATTTCCGTAATTGCTTTATTAAATAAACAAGATGTCGAGTTTGGAAAACAACTCGCAATGCACATTGCGGCTAATAACCCTACCTATTTAAGTGTTGAAGATATTCCAAGCGATGTCGTCAAACACGAAACAGAAGTCGAGTTAGCTGCAAGCAAGAATGATGAAAAATTAGCAAACAAGCCACTTCCAGTTCTTGAAAAAATTATCGCCGGAAAAGTAAACAAACACTTTGCCGAAGTTACCTTAATGGCTCAACCATTTCTAATTGATGATTCGAAAACAATTGAGCAAATCTTAAAGGAAAAGAATGTGAAGCTTTTGAAATTTGTCCGTTACCAGGTCGGTGAAGGTATTGAAAAGCGTCAAGACGACTTCGCAAGTGAAGTGATGAGCCAAGTCAATTAATGAAATAAGAAACACTTTAGTGTTTCTTTTTTTAAGGAGGTTTTATGTACAAAAGAGTGTTATTGAAGCTTAGCGGCGAAGCCCTAAAAGAGAAGACAGGTATGCAAATTATCGATGTAAAATCACTTGATAAAATTGCTCAAGCCATCAAAACCATTCACGAGAAGAAAATTGAAATTTGTGTCGTGATTGGAGCTGGTAATATTTGGCGGGGTAAACTTGCCAAAGATATTGGCATTGAAGATGTCTCCGCTGATTATATGGGCATGCTCGGAACAGTAATTAACGCCGTTGCTTTAGCCTCATCGTTAAAAAAATACGGAGTGGCAAGTCGTGTTTTATCTGCGATTCCTGCCATTGAAGGTGTTACCGAACCATACGAAGCAGAAAAAGCCGATTTATCCATGAAAAATGGTGAAGTGGTATTTCTTGCTGGCGGGACTGGTAAACCATTCTTTACCACCGATACTGCTGCCACTTTGAGAGCCTTAGAGCTTCAATGCGATGCCATCTTAATGGGCAAAAACGGAGTTGACGGAGTGTATTCTAGCGACCCCACCTGTGACCCCAGTGCAAAGTTCTACCCTGTCATCACTTATAAAGAGATGTTAGAAATGAAACTTCAAATTATGGACCTTTCTGCTGTACAATTAATTAAAGACCACGATATCGAAATTCGTGTCTTCTCAATGGCGGACCCCGCAAACTTCCGCCGTGTTATTGAAGGAAGAGATATCGGAACTGTCTGCAAAAAAGGAGAATAACATATGGATGAAATCGTACTTGATTCACAACAAAGAATGGAGAAATCCATCGAATCATTAAGAGCCTCTTTGGTGACTTTAAGGACCGGCCGGGCTAACCCCGCTATTTTATCAACTCTGATGATTGACTACTATGGCTCTCCCACACCAGTTAATCAGATATCCTCAATTTCAGTCCCTGAACCACGTCAGCTTCTCATCAAACCTTATGATCGCAATGATATGAAAGCCATTTTAACGGCCATCAATGCTTCTAGTCTCGGTTTAAATCCCATCAATGAAGGGACAAGCATTCGCTTGATGATCCCCACTCTAACCGAAGATCGAAGAAGAGAATTATCAAAGCAAGCTAAAAAATATGGTGAAGAAGCTAAAGTCGCAATTCGCAACATACGTAGGGACTATGTGGATTTGGTGAAGAGTGACGATACTTATCCCGAAGATTATCAAAAAAAGATTCTTGAAGATATTCAAAAAGTAACAGATGAAGCAATTCAAAAAATTGATGATATTTGTCAAGAAAAAGAAAAAGAAATCATGGTCGTATAAGGAAGGTTTTGCCTTCCTTTTTTCATACTTGTTTCTATGACATTTTTCTATTTTTGTGTATACTAAAATAGATTTAATATGGCAAAGATAACATTCTTAAAACATATCGCCTTCATTATGGATGGAAACGGAAGATGGGCTACCGCTCGTGGTCTTCCCCGCTTTTTAGGTCACAAAGCTGGATGCGATCGCGTCATCGATATTTACGAAGAATGCCGTGAACAGGGTGTTGAAGTAATGTCCTTATATGCTTTCTCAACTGAGAACTGGAATCGTCCAAAGAGTGAAATTAATCACCTCTTCAAATATTTAGAAATTTTCTTTACCAAGCAAATTAATCGCATGATTAAAGAAGGTTGCCATATTCTTGCTTCTGGAGATTTATCTCGATTGCCACTAAAAACCCAAAAGATTGTTAATGATGCAATAGAAAAGACAAAAGATTGTCATGATTTTGTTTTTAACATTTGCCTTAATTACGGAGGAAAAGCCGAAATAGTCAGAGCTGTCAAAAATTTTGCTAACGATGTCGTCATCAATCAAAAAATGATTGAAGAGCTTAACGAAAGCAATTTTGAAGATTATCTATATACAAAAGGTTTACCCCCAGTCGATTTGCTCATTCGCACTAGTGGAGAAATGCGGACATCAAATTTCCTTCCTTGGCAGTTGGCCTATGCTGAATTTATTTTCACTCCTACCCCTTGGCCTGATTTTGATAAAGAGCAATTTAGAAACGCTCTAACTGAATATGCTAAGCGATCCCGTCGCTTTGGAGGTTTGTCACATGAATAAGAATGAACAAATAATTAAGCCAAATGAAATAACTAAAAGCACAAAAGCGTCAATGAAAACAAGAATTATTACCGCTGTTGTTGGTATTGCTGTTATTATTCCATTTATCTTTTTGGGCGATTGGTTCTATGCTGCTTTAGTTGTTGTTTTATCAGTTCTTTCTACTATTGAAATTATTCGTTGTTTAAAGGTAAAAAAATCTGTACCTTACCTAATCGGACTAAATGTAATAAGCATCATCATATGCTTTTTTATGGTGTTTTGGCCGTTCTTAATCGAACTATTCACCACAATCACGAGCAATACATGGTTTCACCTATATTCATATTTTTCCCAGCTTCATATTTCAGTTTTACTGGTCTTCATTGGTTTTGCTTTGTTGTTTTTAATGGTGGTGTTTTTCTCTTCCTTTACTGTGAGAGATGCAACCTTCCTTTTTACCATGTTAGTTGTTATATCTTTCGGACTTCAAAGTTTGCTTTTTCTAAGATTCTACCCTTCTTTTATTCATTGGACGAACAATACTTTAACGCCCCCGTTCTTTAACTTATATGATTCTTTTGAAGCGTCATTACTAATCGTTTATGTTCTTATTGCCACATTCATGACTGACACCGGGGCTTATTTTTTCGGATTATTTTTCGGAAAACGTAAAATCAACGAACGCATTTCACCGAAAAAAACCTATGCTGGTTTTGTTGGAGGCCTCGCTACATCATTCGTTTTTTCAGCGGGTTTTGGAGTTGGGTTAGCTGCATTAGGCCACCCTTTATTAGACGGATTTCTAGATTTGGATCACTGGTATTTTATTGTTACATTATCCGCATTAATACCTTTCTTCTCTACCTTAGGGGATTTTGTTCTCAGTTCTATCAAGCGTTTCTATGAGATTAAAGATTTTGGAAACATTCTGCCTGGACACGGAGGCATTCTTGATCGCATTGATTCTTTACTATTTTCATTAATGGTTTCTGCGATTTTTGTTTGGATTATATCTAATTTAGGTTCGGGTATAATGTTTTTAATATGATTAGTATTTGTCTTTTAGGTGCTTCTGGATCAATTGGCAGTCAATCCCTGAATGTTATCAAAAAGCATCCCGGTGATTTTTTATTAAAAGCATTTTCAGTTGGTCATCGGACAAGAAATATATCTTCAATTCTTAAGGCATTCCCGACCGTACAAATGATTTGCATTCAAGAAAAAGAAGCGATGGAAAAGTATCAACGACAATATCCCCATCTTCAATTTTTCTATGGCGATAGTGGTCTCATTTCTTTGATAAAAGAATCACAAACAGAAATGGTGGTTAACGCCTTGGTTGGTTTTATTGGTTTACTTCCCTCTTTGACTGCTTTAAAAAGCAATCGCATTCTCGCTTTGGCCAACAAAGAAAGTCTTGTGGTGGGTGGCGAATTAATTAAAAATTTATTGGACAACGGCAAAGGCAAACTAATCCCGATTGATAGCGAACATGTCGCTTTAGCTAAATGTCTATCTGTTGACTCAAAAAATGTCAAAAATCTTATTCTTACCGCGAGCGGAGGAAGCTTTCGAAACTTGTCTCGTAAAGATTTAAGAAAAGTAACTCCCCAACAAGCGCTTCATCATCCCACTTGGAAGATGGGTGATAAAATTACCATTGATAGCGCCAGCATGATGAATAAGACTTTTGAGATTATTGAGGCTCATTATTTATTTGATTACCCTTACAAAAAGATTAAAGTTATTATTCATAACGAATCTATGATTCACTCTATGGTACAATACAAAGATGGAACCTATCGCTTAGATATCGGGAAACCCGATATGCGTGTTCCCATCACCTATGCTTTAACGCAAGGTTTGTGCGTCTATAAGACTTGCTTATGCTCTGATTATCGTCAGTTCAATTCATATCATTTCTCGAGTCTATCCTTAAAAAGATATCCCCTCATTAAATGGGCGAAGAAAGTTATTGAAGATAAAGGAACATTTGGAACTGTCTTAAATGCTGCGAATGAAGTAGCGGTCTCGGCTTTTCTAAAAGGGAAAATCTCATTCCTTGATATTGAAAAAGTCATCTCAATCTTGATGAAAAGTCATGTAAAAATTGAGCATCCAACCATTGATGATATTTTAAAGGTTGATGCCATCACGCGTAAAAACGCAATCGAATTAATCGAAAAGTAGGTATTATGGATTTCTTATTTAATTTTTTGTACATTCTCCTGTTCGTATTTTGTCTTTCAATATTGATCATCGTTCATGAACTTGGACACTTTGCGATGGCGAAAGCTTTTAGAGTCTACTGCTTAGAATTTTCGATTGGCTTTGGACCTAAATTGTTGTCTTTTAAGAGAAAGAATGCTGAAACTCGTTTTTCTCTCCGTTCTATCCCCTTTGGAGGATATGTCTCTATGGTGGGGGAAGGAACTGAGACTCCTGACGGTGTTAGCATTGATGATTCTCGAAACTTCAGCAAAATCAAAAAGTGGAAAAGAAGCATTATTTTGGTAGCGGGAGTAACGATGAATGCCTTGTTGGCTCTTCTCGTCTTTTTTGTCTCCGAATCCTGCTTTATGCAAACTAGTATTTCCGCTAGCCATTTGGTTGTCTCTGAAACCTCAATTGCCGCTAATGCTGGTTTGGTTAATGATAATCTTATTCATCTTGACAGTGAGACCTTTGGCGAAGATGCTCCCATCTATGTCGTCGACAAAAATCCTGAAACCGCTTATTACACTTATTTTAATGTGACAACCGAAGAGTCAACTAATGTTCCAGTTTTCGTGGTTCTTTCCCGCTCCATGAGCAGTTATTCACAACTAAATTGGAATGATTATTTATATTATCTTGATCCCGAAGTTATTAATGATGTTGATCATCTTGAAGATCACATCGTTCCCATCGCTGAAGATGTAATTTCTGTTACTTTTAATATTTCTAAATATGTTGATCCGGAAAATGCTGAAGCCGGAACGACTCCAGTTCAAATAGTTTTGGAAGCTAAGACAAGTCTTAATTCCCCAAATCGTTATTTCGAAGACATTGGATTATCTTTTTATTCTCATCAATACTGGAATACCTTCTCTCAAGCTAATGAAAAAACCTGGAAATTGATGGGCGAATCATCCATCGCTATTTTTAAAGGTATTGGCTCATTATTTACTTCTCCTCAATCTGTAGGGGGAATAATTGCTGTTGGTTTTGTCACCACATCAACATTGCAAAATTTTGGCTTTGTGTCATTCCTCCAACTTTGGGGCCTTATTTCCATTAACTTAGCAATTATCAATCTTTTGCCTTTCCCTGGTTTAGATGGATGGCAAATATTTGTGCTGATATTCGAATCAATCTCCCGAAAAGAAATTCCCTCAAAAGTTAAAAATATTGTTTCCACAGTGGGCATTATTCTCCTCTTTGCTTTGATGTTTGTTTTATTGATTAAGGATGTATTCCTCTTTATTATCTAAAAATTATGAATGAGAAAATGGTTCGCTTTTTGAATAGTCTTGGTATCGAGAATCTCGATGATTTCGATATCGACTTTGAAATGATTGGCCGCAACCGCTTCAATAAACAGCAATTAAACATGGTCATCGTCAAATCAAAACCATGGAAATATTATTTGCTTAGGCAATTCCAAGATGGCTTAAGTAGTATCTCCTATCCCTATACTCTCCGTTTCTCTTATTTAGTTAGGCCTGATTATCATGACGCGTTATCGCTATTTGATGACTGGTATCAAACGATATACCGACTTCCTCATAACTTGGTTATGTCTGGAGATGAACAAGACCAGTTATATATTGAATATCTCAACGAGAGCGAGAAAGAGCAATATGCTCAATCGATTTCGGATTTTCGCGAGTTTTTAAACTTTATTAATTATGAATTTGTGGTTATTGAGACCATCAAACCTATTGATGAAGAACATGTTGAAGTGTCTCAAAAGCAGATGAAGAAGATTATCAAAAATGCCGAAATTGAGGCTGTTGAAACAATGATTGATATTTCCGAAAAACCTGAAATTGTCGATCGCAATGATGCGGAAGAGGTTGTTGAACAAGAGCGAAAAGCCCTTAAAGAACAAGTCGAAGCTGCCTATTTAGACATCATGAAGCGAAATGCCGAAGAGATGGCTAAAGAAAGACGTCGCGCTCGATTGAATCGCCGTGGAAACTATGAACCGATTGAACGAATTGATTCGATAAATGAAAATTCGGGAAACGTTGACATTTCAGGACAAATTTTCTCGGTTGAACTGCGCGAGTTTGGTGAATCGACCAAAATCACAATTGGATTAGCTGATAGTTTTGGTGGAGCAATTATGGTGGGAGCTTATGAAAATAAGCAGATTCCTGCTGAGACAATCAAATTATTAGATAAGGGAGTTAATGTGCGTGTTCGCGGAGTTGCTTACGCTGACAATTTTACTAAAGAAGTAACGATTAAAGTTCACTATATTGATCCGCTTCCTCCCGATTTAATTGCTCCCGATAATGAAGAAATCAAAAGAGTTGAACTCCATCTACATAGCAATATGTCCAACATGGATGGTGTTACTAGCATGGATGACTACTGCCGTTACGCAAAAGCACTTGGACACAAGACAATCGCTATCACCGATCACGCGGTTGTTCAAGGGTATCCTGAAGCTCAGAAAGCCGCCAAAAAGAATGGCTTAAAGATGATATATGGCGCTGAGCTCTACATGGTAGATGATCAACTTGTTTATATCAAAAACCCCGTAAATATTCCCTTAAATAAGGCTAAATATGTTGTTCTCGACTTAGAAACTACTGGCTTAAGTTCTCGTTATGATAGCATTATTGAGTTCGGAGCAGTGCGTGTGGAGCATGGTCTTGTAACCTCCCATTTTGATGTTTTAATCAATCCTGGCTTTTCTATTCCTCGCCACATTACTGAAATCACCGGTATCAACGATGAGATGGTTAAAGACAAGCCTTTAATTAAAGATATCATTAAAGAAATCTTAGAATTTATAGATGATGCCATTTTGGTTACTCATAACGCTGAGTTTGATATTTCATTTTTGCAAGAATCACTTAAAAAATTAGGACTGCCACCTTTAAGCAACCCTGTTATTGATACTCTCCCTCTTTCTCGATTCTTATTTCCTGAAAGTAAGAGACACACTCTTGGAGCATTATGTAACAATCTAGAAGTCAAATATGAAGAAGAATCAGCTCACCGAGCCGATTACGACGCTCAGGTTTTAAATGATGTTTTTCAACCCATGATTTCTCGCCTTGTTCGAAAACATAATATTTTGACGCACGCTGATTTACAGAAGCTTGAAACTCCTCCTTCATTGTTAAAACATATCTATCCTGTCCACATCATCGTTTTAGCTCAAGACAAAATCGGTTTAAAGAACCTTTATAAGATGGTTTCTTTAGCCCATATCGACTATTTAGCTGAAGTACCAAAGATTCCTCGAAGAGAAGTCGAAAAATTACGCAGTCACCTGCTTATTGGCTCGGCCTGTTTTAATGGTGAAGTTTTCCGTACAGCGAGATACTACAACGCTCAACGATTAAAAGAAGTAATGGCCTTTTATGATTACATTGAAGTTCAACCCTTAGAAAACTATTCCTTCTTAGTGAATATGGGTGAGTTGAGTGAAGAAGCGGTGAAACAATACGTTAAAGACATAGTAGAGACCGCTGCCGAAAGCGGAAAAACTACTGTTGCTACGGGCGATGTCCATTATTTAACCCCTAAAGAAAAGATTTATCGTGACATTTATATTTCTGCGAAAGGATTAGGAGGTGTCAATCACGCCCTCAATCCATACTCCCGTAATAAAATTCCTCCTTTTGATAACCCCAACCAACATTATCGCACCACAAAAGAGATGCTTGATTGCATGTCGTTTTTAGGAAAAGAAAAGGCTTATGAAATCACCGTGACCAATACCAATAAAATTGCGGACATGATTACCCCATTAGTGCCCCTTCCAAACGACAAACTTTATCCCCCAAAAATTGAAAACTCTGAAAAGATGCTGACTAACCTCTGCTATCAAAAAGCTCACGAACTATACGGTAATCCGTTACCAAAATCCATTCAAGAACGCCTTGATACTGAATTAAATGGTATTATTTCTAATGGCTATTCAGTTATTTATTACATTGCTCATAAAATCGTTAAGAAAACCCAAGATGACGACTATATCGTCGGATCACGTGGATCTGTTGGTTCTTCCTTTGCTGCAACGATGGCAGGTATTACCGAAGTCAATCCTTTGCCACCTCACTATCTCTGTCCTCATTGCCATCATTTGGAATGGACAAGTGAGACATTGCCGGAATATCGTTCAGGATATGATTTGCCAGAAAAGAAATGTCCCTCTTGTGGTGAACAAATGAGCCATGATGGACAAAACATTCCTTTCGAAACTTTCTTAGGCTTCCACGCTGAGAAGACACCTGATATCGACTTGAACTTTCCTCGCGATTATCAATCAAGAGCCCATGATTATACCAAAGAACTATTAGGGGAAAATAATGTCTTCCGTGCTGGAACAATTGAAACTGTGAAGGATAAAACAGCCTTTGGTTTTGCCCGAGGTTACATCGAAAGAAAAGGTCTCGATCCAAATACTTATCCAAAGGCAAAAATTGCCTATTATGCCTCTGGATGTATCGATGTTAAAAGAACGACTGGTCAACATCCAGGAGGTATTGTCGTCATTCCTAATGAATATGAGGTGTATGACTTCACTCCTATTCAATATCCTGCCGATGAACCAGAATCGACATGGAAAACTACTCATTTTGACTTCCATTCTATTCACGATACTGTTTTAAAACTCGATTTACTTGGACACGTCGATCCGATGGCTTTACGCATGATGTTGAAATTGACTAATGTCGATGTCAATAGTATTCCGATGAATGATAAAGAAACCCTATCTATATTTTCCTCTGCCAAAGCATTAAAAATGGAAAATGATTATTTAAGCTCCAAAACAGGCGCTTTAGGCATTCCAGAATTTGGTACTTCTTTCGTCCGTGGTATTTTGGAAGAAACTAATCCAAAAACATTCTCTGATTTAGTTATTATATCGGGCTTATCTCACGGAACCGGTGTCTGGCAAGGCAATGCCGAAAACCTAATTAATTCTAAAAAAGCCACATTGCAAGAAGTGATTGGATGTCGTGATGATATTATGACCTATCTCACTAATAAAGGTATTCCCGCGGCTGTCAGCTTTTCAATTATGGAAAGCGTTCGACATGGTGATGGTCTCAAACCAGAATTTGTTGAAATTATGAAAGCTAACAAAGTCCCTCAATACTATATCGATTCTTGCAATTTAATTAAATACATGTTTCCAAAAGGACACGCGGTTGCATATGTTACTATGGCCATAAGAGTGGGTTATTTTAAAGTCCATTATCCCCTGGAGTATTATGCAACATTCTTTTCGGTTCGTTCAAAACAATATGATATTTTTGCGATGATTAAAGGAAGAGACGCTATCATAAATCGTCTTGATGAGCTAAAATTGAAAAGCAAAAGTAAAACCGATAAGCTTTCCCCAAAGGAAGCTGACCAGATTGTTACTTTGCAAATTGCTCTTGAAATGGTCCAAAGAGGTTTTAAATTTAGTAACATTGACTTATACAAATCAGGTGTTTCTGACTTTATCGTCGACCATGAACATAACGCTCTCATTCCTCCATTTACCACCCTCGATGGTTTAGGAGAAAACAACGCCATTTCTGTTCTTGAAGCTCGTAAAGATGGACAATTCTTCTCTAAAGAGGATCTCCTTCGCCGAACTAAACTTACAACCACAAATGTAAATGATTTATCAGAATTAGGTGTTTTAAAAGGTCTAGATGAGACTGACCAGATGACGCTTTTTGATCTAAACGATCTAGCGTAAACAATCGGGAAGTAGCACAGCTTGGTAGTGCGCTTGGTTCGGGACCAAGAGGTCGTGGGTTCGAATCCCATCTTTCCGACCACTTAAAAATTACTCTTAAAAAGAGTTTTTTTATTTATCAGAAGAATAATAATTTTTCCTTTTCCTGTATCTTTTTCATATGGATAACTTTATTCATAAAAGAATAAAAATGTTTAATGCTTGAGTAAGCGTTGATATAATTAAGAAGTTATGGCTTCAACAACGATATTAGCTACAAGAGCAGTGCAACCAAAGGCGATATTTGAACGCCGAATTCATGAAGTCGATTTAATTCGGGGAATTCTTATTATTTTCGTTGTTATTGACCACATTTTTTGGAATTTAAAACACTATGGTGGTATTTGGTATGACCTATCTAATGAAACTAATTTTGTTTTTCGCTTTTTCCAAGACTTTTTTGGTTGGTATTGGACCTCAAGCGCCAGAGCGGTAATTCAGCCAATTATTCTCATGACATTTTGCTTTATTTCAGGAATATCCTGTGCATTTTCCCGTGATAATTGGAAGCGAGCCATTCAAACCCTTACAGCTTGGCTTGTTCTCGCAACCACAACTAATATTGCTCAACTCTTAGGCTTCTTTCCCAATCAAGGAACGGTTAGAATTGATTTTAACATCATCGCAGTTCTTGGCCTTAGTACATTGTTCTATTGCCTTGTCCAAAAGCGCAGCTGGAAAGCTTTAGCAGCTGGAACATTAATTTCCCTAATGATTTCTTTAGCAATTCCCTATTTGGGTGAATATCTTATGAACATTGAATGGATTGGCTATTCCGAAGTTGTTCATGCTGAACATGTTCAACTTGTCCCAAATGTCTATTTCCCCCTCTTTTGGGAACCAGCCGAAATGTTTGGAGGATCAAGGCAGGCAGATTATGTGCCTTTATTCCCCTATATTATGTTCTTCTTTGGAGGAGCTCTCATTTCCTATTTTCTTTATAAGAAAAGAAAGAAATCACTATTCCCAGCCGGCAATTGGGAGAAACCAATTTGCTTTTTAGGGCGTCACACCTTTCTTATTTACATCGGCCACCAAGCGGTGCTGATGGGAATATTCATCATCGTAAACTCATTCATACAAGCTTTTTATTAGGAGGAATTTATGTTAGAGAATCTATCACTTTACGAAGCGTTTCAAACATCAGTCAAAAACACCCCATTTGGGAAAGCAGTTTATTATCAAGGAACTCAGTTTTCTTATCGTCGCTTTTCTCATTTAGTTGACCGGATGGCTGACATCCTTGTCCATCAACTGGGCATTAAACCAAAAGATGTCATTTTGGTGGCTCAGCCAAACATTCCGGACACCTTGATTCTTATTTATGCCATTAACAAAATAGGGGCGATTGTTAATTTGGTTCACCCTTTTACCCCTTATAATCAAATTCGTAGCATCATGGAAAAAACGCAAACCAAGATTGCTTTCTTGTTTGAGCAAAGAGTGGCTAAAGAGGTCGAACAATATCGCGGAATCGCGGATCGTATCTATGTCACTCGTGTGGAAGACTATTTGCCAATTGCTAAAAAGAATTTTTATCACATCTTCATGAACAAAGACATTCGTAAAAAGTTAGGCAAATTCCGTGGCAAATTCAAAGGATTCAGCTATCTCTATCAACTTAAACCAACTGGAAAATCTGTTGAAACAGTGACCGGCAAATCAAAAGAGATTTCTATTTATCTCCATAGTGGCTCTACTACTGGTGAACCTAAAATTATCTGCTTGTGCGACGATAACTTCAATTTTATTTGTGACCAAACTGATGTGGCGGCTAGTTTGCCACGTGAGCAACTAAAGCATTTTGGTATGCTCAGTGTTTTGCCTAGTTTCCACGGATTTGGTTTTTGCATGACCATGCATAATAGTTTAACCAACTCGATGAACTGCATTTTAATTCCGAAATATTCACCCAAAGAAGTAGTGAAAACCATGAAAAAAACCAGTGTCAATTTATGCGTTGGAGTTCCAACGATGTTTGAAAGTTTATTAAATTATTCACCTTTTGTGAAATCAAAAAAATTGAAAAATTGGTTCGTTTGTTTCTCTGGCGGTGACACGCTTTCCACTGTTTTGAAGGAACGATTTGATAATGTTATGAAATCTCATGGTTCGCCATGTCGAGTTTTTGAAGGATATGGATTAACCGAGTCTGTGGCTGCTATCACAATCAACACTTTTGAACACAACCGTGATGGTTCAATTGGATATCCCCTCCATGATGTTCAGATTCGCATTGTTGATGAGAGCGGACAAGAACTTCCTCGTGGGGAAATCGGTGAAATTACCATTAAGAGTAAAGCCACAATGGTCTCATATCTAAACGATATCGAAGCCACCAAGAAAGCTGTCATTGATGACTGGCTCTACACTGGTGATTTAGGATACGTTGATAAAGATAATTACGTATTTTTTAAATTAAGAAAGAAAAGAGTGATTAAGGTTTCAGGAGTAGGAGTGTTTCCTACGGAAATCGAAGCTTTAGTTAATCATATTCAAGGGGTCAAAGGATGCTGTGCAGTTCGTATTCCAGACGATCGCTT
>Ga0265294_10003081_pt1 | contig 21555 bp, 14 predicted proteins | sample MunlanPumphouse3_FD_192504 | JGI IMG/M metagenome (GOLD analysis project Ga0265294, IMG submission 192504) | Groundwater microbial communities from a municipal landfill in Southern Ontario, Canada - Pumphouse #3 | ecosystem: Environmental > Aquatic > Deep subsurface > Groundwater | place... | reverse complement strand
CCTGTGACATTTGCGCCGACAAGCCTGAGAGGCCAGCTGGGGTCCTCAGAGGTCATGTGCTGACCATTGAGGGAGTTTGCGATGATGTAGTTGTTGTTTCTTATAATATCACGGCTGTCAATGACAGTCTCTGTCTCGTCGCCTGCGATTACATGGATATTGTAACCCTGTCCTGCAAGGGCTTCGTTGAATGCCGCACCTGTGTGGGAGTTAGTGTCATCCACAAATCCGCAGAGCAGCCAGAGTGGCATACCTTCCCAGACCCTGTCTTTCGCGTCTGTGAACTCTGCCTTGTGGTTGCCTGCCATGCTGCAGGCAAGACCGCTCTCAAAGTAGCCTTTGCTGATGGTCTCGTCAATTGCGCCCTCGAGTTCAAGGTCCCAGCCCTCCTCAGCAGCTGAGTAGATCCTGATTGTGTGAACATACTTCGCAGAGAGACCTGCGCAGGACGGCAGTCCTGAGTTGTAGTGCCAGTAGTTCTCATCTATGCACTCATGCATGTCCCACTGTCCGAAGATGTGATCCTCTGGCATGAAGAAGAGCCTCGGGCCCTCGTCATAATCAGGCACATAGCCCAGATCACCCTCGTGCCAGGCGATTACACACTCGCCCTGCCTGTCCTTTGGCTCGTAGATGTTGGAGTAGTTCAGGGTGGTGATCCAGTCATCTGCCACAAACCTGATCTCAGTTCCTGGTTCCATGCCGCCTGCAAGTTCACAGAGGTCCTTGACAGAGGTTCCCTTGACTGCGTTGGTGATCTTGTACGGGGGGTTGCCTGGGTAGGTCTCGTCCCTGTCCCACATATAATAATACTTCTCAGTCTCGCTCAGTTCTTTTGGCGGGAAGCAGAGGCCCTCAAACTTGTAGTCCTCGCCGTCTCCCCAGACATCGAGGTTTTCCTCCATCCAGGAGATGGTCTTTGTCACATTCGCGATCTCTGTGACACCGTCGGCGGCGTACTTGACGATCGTGACTGTGGGTTCACCTGCGGGTGCTGCAAACTCTGTGAGCTCGATTCTGACAACTCCGCCGACTGAGTAGGAACCCTCAGACAGGCCGCTGCCGACAACTCTGAGGGGCCAGACCGGCTTATCCTCGTTGACCTCAAGGGGCTCGCCATTGCAGGTGTTTGCGACGATGATGTTGTTGTTGTGTTTTATGTCCGCGCTGGTGAGCTCCTTTGCGTAACTGTCTGATGATGTGTAGATGATCGTGTAGCCATTCTTGGCGAGTTGCTCATTGAAGCCGTTTCCACCGTGGGGTTTCCTGTCGTCGACCCAGCCTGCAAGGTACCACATAGGGACACCCTTCCAGGTATTGTCGTCGTCGTCTGTCCACTCAACACCGTGGCATGCGACAGCCCTCTCAAAGTCTGCCTGTGTGATGACGGTGTCGATGTTGCCGCTCAGTTCAAGGTTCCATGAGCCCTCGGCAGGTGCCTCAGGTATGAGCTCCAGTAGATTGATCTCACTGATGCCTCCGACTGAGAGTCCGGTGAGTTTGTTGTAATCAGGATTCCAGAATCCAGGGCCTACCAGCCTGAGGGGGTAGGCAGACTTCTCGACATCCTCAGGCAGTGCCTCCCCATTCAGGGTGTCTGCCACGATATAGTCGTTGTTTCTTGCGATATCTGCGCTTGCAAATGTCTTTTTGTAGTTGCCTGCGGAGACCTCAACTGTGTAGCCTGTTGCTGCAAGGTCGTCGTCAAAGGTCCAGTGCTTGCCTGTCTCGATGTTGTCAGAGACTGCCACAAGGTACCAGAGCGGCACGCCTGACCAGACGTCATCATTTGGTGCTTCCCAGGTCTCGCGGTGGCAGCCGTCCTTCCCGAATTCGGCCTGTGTGATGGTGTCACTGATGACGCCGTTCACATCCAGTTCCCAGCCCACTGAGGGTTCAGGGAGGCCGACAAGCTCGATCTCGGCGATGTTACCAACAAGCTGGCCTGCTGAGACATTCTCGCCCTTCATCTGGAGTGGCCAGCAGGGCTTTGGGGACTCGGCTGAGGTGTTTATTGGCAGGGGTTCGCCGTTGAGGGTGTTTACAACGATGTATCCGCTGTTCCTCGCGATCTCGGCGCTCCCGAAGTTGATGTTGTAGCCGCCCTTGCTTGAGACCTTTATGGAGTAGCCCTCTGCAGCAAGTTCGTCATCAAAGTTCATTCTGTCACCGCCGTCGACCTGTGCAGCAAAGAACCAGAGTGGCAGACCTTTCCAGGTGCCGTCGTCATCGGTGAATTCGACGCCGCCCATGCCGGCGACTGCGGCCTCGATCTGGGTCTGTGTCAGGATGACAGTCTCGCGTCCGATGACCCTGACAGTCCACTCGCCTGGTGTGGGTGCTGAGCCTGTCTTAACGGTGATCTTCAGGATCGCGGTTGCGTCATCTGTTGTCCCTTCTGAAGGGATATAGTAGAAGTTGACCTGGTCTCCGTTCTGGAGTTCAACCACATTAAGGCCGCCTGGTGTGTTCTTGAAGCCGTCCTTCTTGACGCCATTGACATAGCATGACCAGGTGTCTGGGGCCTTCCATTTGTAGTCGCCGATGTCGTCAAGGAGCAGGACATGGTCATAGTCCCAGCGTGAGTTGGAGATATTGTATGTGAAGTCTCCTGATTCTGCGGCTGCGTCGAGTGCACCAAGAGGGGTCAGCCTGCTGACCTCATAATCGGTGTCCTTCGCTGTTGCAGTGAAGTTCACATCTGTGAGTGTGACCTCGCCGTCAAAGATGGTGTCAACGCCATCATCTTCACTGACTGTGATCCTGATCACTGCGGAGGCGTTCTCAGGGCTGTTCTCTGCATCCTTGGTATCTCCGTAGAAGAAGACGACCTGATCGTCGTTCTGGAGCTCGCGGATATTGAGACCATCTGTTGTGGAATTATTGTAGTCATCAAGGACAGCGCCATTGACTGAGCATGACCATGCCCACTTCTCAACCTTACTTACCTTTTTGTAGTGGTAGTCGCCGACATCGTCAAGCATCAGGATACCTGAATCGATCAGCTTGTCGCTGATCACATAATCAAAGCCCGCTGATTCTGCGGCTGCGTCGAGTGCACCAAGAGGAGTCAGTCTACTGATCTCGTAATTGGTCTCTCCTGCGGTTGCAGTGAATTCTTCATCTGCGAGTGTGATCTCGCCGTCAAAGAGGACGTCCTGCGGGGCGTCATCCTCTTCCCCGGCCGCCACTGGCAGGATGCAGAATGCCACCAGCACCAGCATTGCGACTGTTATGATCAATAGTCTTTGTTCTTTCATTTATTTACCTCTCATTTCAGGGCGGCCCCGGGGAGTGCCCCGGGTGTGCTCATGTGGTTTACATCCTTGTTGAGTATATGTAATAAATTTGATCGGTGATTTCTATTAAGGCATATGATCATGTTTTAACTTAGTTTAGTTAACTTGGTTAAACATGCGCTCAGATCAGGGGATTATAAAACCGGGTTATGATCAATATTATACAGAATGCGAATATCTCTCTCAGGGCTCTGCTGGTGTCTGATCCTACTGTTGATTCTCTGTAGAGCCCCGGCTTCGGCCTTTCTCTGGGGGCCGTACATCACAGGCACAGACACCACCACTGCGACCGTAAACTGGAGGACTGCCAGTCCCTCGACAGGTTCAGTCTCTATAATATCAGAGACTGGGGAGTGCCTGAGCACCACAGAGGTGCCTGAGGCCTGCCTCCACCGGTGCACACTTACAGGCCTTGAGCCTGGCAGTCTCTGCCGATACAGGGTGGAGTCCGGAGGAGAGGCCTCTCCTGAGTCTGCATTCATGACCTTCCCTGAGAATGGCTCATTCACATTTGTCGTATATGGCGACACCCAGGAGCAGCTGCCACTCTTTACACAGACTGAGAGGCACAGGTTTGTCGCCGAAAGAATAGCCGCCGAGAGACCCCTCTTTGTCCTCCACACCGGAGATCTGGTCTGTGATGTGAAGAACTCTGAGGAATGGGAGAGGTTTTTTGAGAGCGGAAGAGAGCTCCTTGCGAATACCACCCTGTACACCACCCTCGGCAATCATGAGAAGAATGCCAGTCTGTATTATGAGACCACCGGCTATCCTGAGTGGTACTCATTCAGGTGCGGCAGTGCCCTCTTCACAGTCCTGGACTCCAATGACAATGCCTTCCCCAGCCTTTGCGAGCAGACTGCCTGGCTCTCTGATGAGCTTGGAAAGCCTGCTGTCTGGAGATTTGCGGCCTTCCACCATCCCTCTTACAGCTCAGGAACCTGCCATCCTGGCGGCTGGAAGATGATCAGGAATGCCTGGGAGGAGACATTCGTAAACAGGAGCGTTAATGCTGTCTTCAGTGGCCACGTCCACACCTATGAGAGATTCAGGAACCATGGCGTCGACTACTTTGTCACAGGCACAGGCGGGGGCGGACTCTACACGCTCTCAGATGAGAAGGCAGAGGGTCACCAGAAGAGCTGTGAGCACACCCTCGGCTATCTCAGGGTCAGCCTTGATGGAGATTCTGGCAGGGCCACCGCAGAGTTTGTGAAGGTCGCGGCCGTCTCTGAGGACAACACCCGGATTCTTGATGCCTATGAGCCTGATACAGTCTATGACTCTTTTGTGATCACGCCAGGGAATCAGGACTGGTTAATCAGACTTAGTTACCGGATCTCAAATGGCAACCCTTTTACAATGAATGCCCTGATCAATTATAATTGAGGAATAATTATGAAAAAATTTCTGTTATGTCTTCTTATGACAGCATCTCTGGTGCTGCTGCTGGTATCCCCGGCTGTGGCCACCTCAGATCTGCATATCATAAAGTACGCCCCCGACGGCACGACCGTCCTTGGTGAGAAGACAGTGAACATCTCATGGATGGAGGAGAACCTGCCAGTCCTGGGCGATGGTGTGACCCACTACTATATGCAGGGCCCGACCTTCGACGAGGATGACTACTGGGATCCATCTGAGACCAAGAATGTCGAAAGCAGGGACTTTGGTGCTCTCAAGGGCACAGATATCAGGGATCTCTGTGAGCTTGCAGGCGGCATGTCTGAGGACGATACCCTGAGGATCATCTCTGAGGATGGCTTCTACAAGACCTTTCCGTATGAAAATATCTATGAGCCACAGGCGCGCCAGGGGCCTGGAGTCATCTGCTGGTACAATGGGGCTGGTCCTGAGACTGAAGAGGGAGAGGAGCAAGGCGTTGGTTACCCGCCTGACTACTACATGGGCATGAGGTTCGTCTTCTTTGCTGATACAAGTGTCAATCCTGATGGCAGACACGTCTTCGGAAATACTGACATGAAGGAGTGCCTGGACGAGAAGTACTGGCACAAGTTCAATGGTGAGTGGCCCTCAACTGGTGGTCTCTCTGTAAAGTATGTGAGTGATATCAAGATCAAGCAGGCCGAGGGGGCAACTCCCACCGATACAACTGCGGCATCAGAGCCAGCTGCAACAGCGACACAGCAGTCGCCGCTGCCTCTCTGGACTGCCTTTGGTGCTCTTGGAGCGGTTTTGCTCCTCAGGAGGTTTACAATATGAAGTATTTATGTTCTGTATTTATGCTAATTTTAATTGCAATGCTGTGTGTGCTGCCGGCTCAGGCAGCCCCGACCAGTGAGGTGCATCTCACAAAATTCGCTGAGGATGATGAGACTGTGCTTGCAGAGAAGACCGTTGGGTATGAGTGGATGGAGGAGAACCTGCCTGTGCAGGGCGACGGCGTGACCCACTACTATATGCAGGGCCCGGTCTTTTCTGATGACAATGATGTAAAGTGGGATCACAATGAGACCGCGAACTTCAAGGACCATGGCGCAGTCAAGGGCACAGCTGTTAAAGACCTCTGTGATCTCGTGGGCGGTATGGAACCTGGTGATGAGGTGATGCTCAAGGCAGGCGACGGTTACCACCTGGAACTTTCATATGAGAATGTCTGCAACTACAGTCCCAGGCAGGGGCCTGTGACTCTCTGCTGGTACAATGGCGAGGACCCGGAGAAGGGTGCCAGGCAGGGCGTCGGTTACCCTCCTGAATACTACAATGGCATGCATATCATGTTCATGGCAGATGATTCGACCAATGCTGAGGGAAAGCATGTCTACGGCAACTGGGACATGCATGAGACCATGTCTGAGGCTGCCTTCCACTTCTATGATCTCTCCCCCTCCACCAATGGCTATGCAGTCAAGTGGGTGGACGAGATCAGGGTATACAAAGGCGGATATGACGGCGAGAGAAATGCACCTGTCAAGTCCCTGAATGAGCCGGCATCTGCCGGGCCTGAGCCCACAGAGAGCCCGCTTTCATTTATTGTGGTCTGTGCCGGCCTTATTGGCGGTCTGCTGGCGGTGAGGCGCCCATGATCAGAAGGATCATATCTGTCCTTCTGGTGCTCTGTCTGGCCTGTGCATTCTGTGGCTGTGTCGCAGAAGAGGCCATTCCACAGCAGGACGAGGAACTCAAGGGCAATATCACCCTTGTGGGCAATGGTCAGGAGAAGACCCTCACATATGACGAGATCCTCGCAATGCCCGCATATGAGGCCTTTGCATTCGGTGTCTCGACTGTGGGTATCAAGTTTGGCCCATATGAGATCAGGGGCGTGCCTCTGATCGAGCTTATGGAAGAGGTTGGAGGTATCAATCAGGGTGACCAGATCTGGATCTCTGCACCTGACGGCTATATGTGGGTTCTTGACTATGACCAGATCAATGGCCAGGGCTTTATCACAATGGACAGTGACCTGAAGGAGGTGCCGGCACCTGATCTGAAGCTGGTGCTGATGTACCATCAGGACGGTCTCCCCCTGACATATAACGAGGGAGCGCCTTTCAGGCTTGTTGTGAGTTCTGAGACTGATGATGTTATCACAGAGGCGAGTTCATGGGTCAAGTGGATCGACAAAATGGAGATAAAGCCAGGAACAGAGGATGAAGCTTAGATTCATTCCCATTTTTCTGATATCCCTTATTCTGCTCCTGGCTATCACTGCCGGGTGCACAGGGGAGCCTGAGGAGCAGACCGTCCTCAGGATCGTGCCTGCCGGCAGTCTGCTGGTGCCTTTTGAGTCTCTTGAGGCGGATTTTGAGGCCAGCCATCCGGGGGTAGATGTCCAGGTCGAGGGGCATGGCAGTATACAGTGCATCAGGCAGGTCACAGATCTTCACAGGGACTTTGATCTCGTGGTTGTGGCTGATGCCTCTCTTATCCCTGACATGATGTATATCCCTGTCGAGGACGGGGAGGGCAATTATGCGGACAACTACACGCCTCTTGCCAGAAACGCGATGGTGCTTGCATATACGAACCAGAGCATGTATGCAGATGAGATCTCCTCAGAGAACTGGTATGAGATCCTGAGCCGGCCTGACGTAAAGGTGGGCTTCTCGAATCCTGTGCTTGATGCGGCCGGGTACAGGGCATTTATGGTGCCCCTGCTTGCAGGCGAATTCTATGCCGAGCCTCACCTCTTTGATGAGATGATGGGCAACTACCTCTCCCCGGCTCCGAATGTGACACAGGAGGGCGGGAACTGGACTGTAACCCTGGCTGAGCATTTCAGAGCTGACTCTGATAAGCTCATTGTCAGGGACGGCAGTATATATCTTCTGTATCTGCTTGATGCCGGCGGCGTTGACTATGCCTATGAGTACAGGAGTGTGGCACAGGATCATGGTCTCCTCTGGGTTGACCTGCCTGAAGAGCTTGATATGAGCAATGCCTCATTATCTGAAGAGTATGGCAGGGTTACTGTGAATCTCGGTTTCCAGAGGTTTGCCTCAATTGGAAGCGAGCGCAGAGGCCAGCCGATCGTCTATGCAGCGACTGTGCCAGCAACCGCAGAGCATCCTGAACTGGCTGCTGAGTTTGTTGAGTTCATGGCAGAGGAGTTCAGTAAGGGCAGACCCAACTGGCCCCCTGTGCTCTGATCTTTTTTTTTGATTAATTTGTAATTTGAAGCAGGCAGGTGCTTTTGTCAGAGGCAGGGGGGAACTGGCGTCCCCCCTCCCGCACCCTCCCCTGGCGAAGGATTGTACCCCTGCCAGGAATCCACCCATGAATCAGGGTTTTAAAATCCTCTTTTTTCAGGGACTGACACCTTACAAAGGGACTATCCTGAGTGGGGCTGGCGGGGGCTTGCCCCCCTGCCTCAACAAACTTATATCTTATGTCTTCTCGAGCTCGTTTCACTCGCACCCCGCCTCTGACATTTGGAACCGTGTAAATTTTGAGAATCGGCAATATATCAGTGATAAGGCAGGGGAGGGCTCGTGCCGCCCCCTGACCTCGAAAATCCTGCGGATTTTCTCGAGTTCGCTCCGCTCACTCCCACAAAAAAAAGTATACTCCCCTCTCTTCCTCAGCGGTAGATTCTCCGGACGCCCAGCACCACAAGAATGCCTCCCAGTGCTGAGATCCAGAGCATGCCCGGAACCTTTGTCGGGGTGGCTGCGGTTGTAGGGAGGGCGAGTGAGGCTGATGTGGTCTTGCCGTCTGCCACTATCACATTGGTGCTGGAGTCTTCATAGCCAGCGAGCCTGACGAGAACCCTGTGGCTTCCGGGTGATACCCCGGTGAGGTTGTCAGGCGTGACCTTGTTCCGGAAGACGCTGTCAAGGTAGATGTCGGCCCCGGCCGGTGATGATACCACCTTTATTGTGCCTGTGCCGGCCGGCCCTGTCAGTGGCTGGAGTGTGATTGTGACTGGCTTATCCTCGCCCCTTACAATATTGATGGTTACAGCCTTCTCCTCGTAGCCATCGACACTGCCCCTTACAAGGTGTTCACCAGGTGTCAGTTCAGTGATTGTCTTGGGGGTGATGCCATAATAGCGCTCATCTACATAGAGGTTTACGCCCTCAGGTACGGAATCTATGTAGACGCTCTGGTCTGCAAGGGGTTTCATCCCGGCACTGAGGGTTCTGGTGCCTTCAGGAGGGATGGTGATGGTTGTTTTCCAGTCCTCGTAGCCCGCGAGCCTGACAGTCACAATATGCATCTTGTCAGCCTTGAGGTCTGTGAGTGTGAGTGGTGTCTCTCCCCTGAATGTGGAGTCGATGAGTACCGAGGCCCCGGTGGGTGAGGAGGTCACTTTGAGGCTGGCAGGCGTGGGAAGTTTTGTGAGTGTGATTGTGAGGTCCACGGTTTCACCTGCACGTGCCGGTGGAAGTGTGGCCTCTTTGCTCTTATATCCGGTCTTATCAGCAGAGATCTTTGCATAGGGTGTGCCTGTTGTCTGAACAGTTACCAGGAGTATTCCATCAGATATCTGGCCTTTGTATTCCCCGTCAAAGTAGATACTTGTGCCATCAACATTGCAGTGGATGTTGTACCATCCCTGTGAATCGGCTGCTGCCGCTCCTGCCGGGAGTATGAGCAGGATTATGAGCAGTGCCCATCTGGTGTTCTTGAGGATGTGCATATTCATATCAATCATCCGGTCTATAGGAGCATCTGGTATTATAATTAACTCATGTATATATGATCTGCCAGCCTGAAAGCCAATCTATTTCAGGTTTCATAGTGCATCTTTTTCTGGTGAATAATACGGGACTTTTTGACCTGGAGACCGGTGAAAAAATAGAGAAGAAAGCTTCCGGCGTCGAAGTCAAGTCTATACTCTTTGATCTTTTTCTGACAGACAGGCGTCTTGTCCTTGTCAGTGCCCGTGGTGATGCAGGGGCACCTGTTGAGGTCAGGCTTGAAAGTGTCCATTCTGTGCGTTCAGAGGAGCATGATGCAGGTGCGGGCATTGTGATTGCCCTCTCCTCATCTGAGGGGAAAAGGCGCGGTCTGATGCGCATCACATTCAAAACCACCGGAGGTCTGTCACGTGAGAGAGAGAGGGAGATCTGGATCAGGGATCTAAGTGCCCATCTCTCTTCAGGCTCAGGGTCTGAACTGAAGGCAGATAATATACTTGTGAAATCCGTGGAATTCACGGCAACTCTTACCTCTGATTCGATAGTACTCAGACCCAATGAGTCAGAGGGGCCGGCCTCTGTGGTCTTTGCAAGGAGTGCAGTCACATCAGCTGCGTCTGGTCAGAACCCGGCCGGTGAGCCGACCCTGACCATCTCTCTGCTCCAGCCTGGTGGTCATGAGGGCAGTATGGTCATGAGTTTCTCTGAGTGGTACAATGGTGGCAGGGCAGCTGAGAGGGACAGATGGGTCACTGCCCTTGGTGGTCAGGTTACCTTTACGCCCTCTGAGGAGGACTTCAGGGGCACAAGGGCCGGTGTTGCCACCCCGACCCTCTCTGCCTCCTCTGTATGTACATCCTGCGGTGCCGGCCTGCCTGAGAATGCGAAGTTCTGCCTGAACTGCGGTGCCAGACAGGATATGGAGCCTCAGATGCAGATCTCTGAACCTGTGAGGAGGCCATCTGCGCCTGCAATGAGTATGCCTGCACTTCCTGATCTGGAGATCATGGATCAGCTCACAGGGTTTCTGATGTTTCCTGGAAAGGCCTTCAGGCGATATGGGGACGAGAGGGAGCCACTGCCTCTGCCCTTCTTTATTGCAGTCCTGGCACTCTTTGCAGCAGGTTCGATGCTCTCCATTTATATTCTCTCAAAGGTTCTGGATCCTGCTGTATATCCGGTCATCACATCAATTGGCGGGAATCCTGTTGAGGCGATCATCTATGGCATCATGCTGATGCTGACAACGGCCATTGGTCTGGTTCTCATATCCATACTGATGTGGGTGGGGGTCGTGCTTGCAGGCGGCAGGCCTGATACAGAGAGGTGTCTGAGGATAGGCATGTACTCGGCGGCGCCCTATGCAGTGGCTGGTCTGATCCCTGTGCTCGGAGGTATCATCGCCCCCCTCTGGTGGGCCGTTATCGGTGTTACCGGCCTTCGTGAGTCCGGGCTCTTGCAGAAGCAGGGGGCGGTCTGTGCTGTCGGATTCCCGTATTTCATAATTTTGATCCTCTTTGCCCTTCTTGGGGTTCTGGGGGTGTGACTATGAGTGAATTTACAGAGATATTGTATATAATTGGGATTGTCGCTCTGTGCGGTCTCCTGTGTACTGGGGTGTCCGCGGCTGACGATAATGTGACCTCCTCTGATGATGACGGGGATGTGGCTGATGCTACTGAGGAGCCTACAGAAGAACCAACCGAGGAGCCCACCGAGGAACCAACTGAAGAACCCACTGAGGAACCTGCTGATAAACCGGTGGCTGATTTTTATACTGACGATCCTCGTAGCACTTCATCAGATTATCTTACAGTGGGGTTCAATGACCGTTCTACCAATGATCCCACAGAGTGGTACTGGCAGTTCGGGGATGGTGAGAATTCAGATGACCAGAATCCTGAATACAAATATAATAAGATTGGGGTCTATACCGTCATCCTCAAGGTCACAAATGACGGCGGCAGTGACTCAAAGAGAAGGACTGACTATATCACAGTCGGGCGTAAACCCAGCGCATCTTTTAAATATGAGGTCTCCTCCTCTGATTCCCTGAAGGTGGAGTTTGAGGACAGGTCTTCCAGAGACCCAAAGGATTATGAATGGGATTTTGGCGATGATGACAAGACCTCCACCAGACAGAATCCTGTGCACACCTACAGGAAGGCAGGTACCTACACTGTTGAACTGAAGGTGACAAATGATGTGGGCAGTAATACCTACAGTAAGGAGATCACAGTTGGCGGTGAACTTAAGGCTGATTTCAGTGCCAGCCCATGTGATGGTTCGGCGCCTCTGAAGGTGAAGTTCAGAGACAGGTCTGACAGTGGGGTCACAAAGTGGGAATGGTATTTCGGGGACGATGAGACTTCAACCGAGGAGAACCCTGAGCATATCTATGATGAGAGTGGCACCTACACTGTCGAGCTGAAGGTCACAAATGATATAGGCACAAACACTGCCAGAACGTCCATCAGGGTTGGCGATAAGGAGACCATGGCCCCAACGCCCACACCAAAGAAGGTCACGGCCACCCCACTGCCTACAGAGAGACCACATACAGATCTCAGTTCTGGCGGCCCCATTCAGAAGTTCTTTGGAGTATGGGGCGAGTATATCAGGCTGATCAGGAATACAGTCGGCCTGAACTGAGACTTCTGAAAAACAGTTCTGTAGAAATGGTATTGGTGAGTCTCGGATCTCTGTGTAAAATCAAATATTAAACCTGGCTTCATTATAAGGCAGGGTGCGAGTGGAGCGAGCATGAAAAGACCGCAGGTCTTTGAGGTGTGAGCATCAGCGAACTTAAGAAACACGTAGTGTTTCGAGGGGACTCAGCCGTCCCCCCGCCAGCCCCCTGAGCCGGGGATTCTCCCCTTCGCGGATATCAGCTCCTGAATTTGGGAGTTGGGTTACTATATTTTCCAGACTGTTATCCCGTGTTGGACGAGGAGCTTAATCTCCTCTTGTCAGAGGATTTCTACAGATCCAAAAAACATCTTTTTATTCCGGTTCCGGGGGCGTGGAGCCCCAGAAAAATAATATCTCTGGAGATGATATCCAGAGCATAATAACTTATTTTCTGGACTTGCCCTGCGATGCCACAGACTTCATGGCCGCCTCTATGGCCTCTGGGTCGCCAAGGAAGTAGTGCCTGACTGGCATGAGGTCATCATCAAGCTCATAGACCAGGGGTGTGCCAGTCGGTATATTGAGTTTTGGGATCTCCTCATCTGAGATGCTGTCCAGATACTTGACAAGAGACCTCAGGCTGTTGCCATGGGCAGCGATCAGCACCCTCCTGCCAGACCTGATTGCAGGTGCGATCTCCTCCTCCCAGTATGGCACCACCCTGGCGACAGTATCTGCCAGACACTCTGTGAGCGGGAGTTCTTCAGAAGTCAGATCTGCGTACCTGCGATCCTGTGCCGGTGAACGCTCATCTGAGGCCTCAAGGGCGGGCGGGGCTGTGTTATAACTCCTGCGCCAGATAAAGACCTGCTCATCGCCGTATTTTGCGGCTGTCTCTGCCTTGTCAAGGCCCTGGAGACTCCCATAATGGCGCTCATTGAGTCTCCATGATCTCTGGACAGGTATCCACATGAGATCCATTGTGTCAAGGGTGATCCAGAGTGTCCTGATCGCTCTCTTAAGGACGGAGGTATAGGCCAGATCAAAGGTGAAACCCCTCTCAAGCAGGAGTTTCCCGGCGGCCTCTGCCTCTGAAACACCCTTCTCAGAGAGATCAACGTCGGTCCAGCCTGTGAACCTGTTCTCCCTGTTCCAGGTGCTCTCACCGTGTCGAAGCAATACCAGCGTGTACATCTGGATACCTCATAGGCAGGGAAATGAGAAATATCTGATGGCTCTCTGCCTGATCATGCCGGCTGTCAGGAGGCCTGTTATCACCAGAACAGGTGCTGAAGGGCTTTCCTGTGCTGGCGTGGCAATCAGGACGTCGTCATATCCTGAGGGGCCCGGGGCACTGCCTGCCACCACAGGCATATCACCTGAGACTGTGATTGCAGCACCCCTGCCCCCGGCACTGAAGGTCATGAGGCGTCTGAGGTCGTCATCTGTGGCCTCCAGCACCAGAAGTCCCTCAGACGAGGTCTGGCCTGTGATGTATACCTGCCTGCCGTCAAGTGCCAGCCCTGATGCCAGATCTGATCCTTCACCCCCGAAATACCCTGATCTGAGGATCTCCCCTTCAGGTGAGAAGGTCGTAAGAAAGATATCTGCATCTCCTGCTGAATGGGTGTTATCTGTCACAGGGAAGTTATCAGAGTAGGTATAGCCTGTGACAGAGATCCTGCCTGCGTCATCCACAACCACAGCCTCTGCACGGTCGCCGCTGTCACCGCCAAGATAGGTGGAGAAGACCGCTTCGTCCAGATCAGGGCTGAATGTGGTCAGGAAGGCATCATATGAGAAGACATGGGCCTCCCGGACATTATCTATGACAGGGAAATCCCTGTACTTGGATGAGTAGGTATAGCCTGTGACAGATACCCTGTTGTCAGGCCCGATGGCAATGCCTCGGGCATAGTCGTCATGGCTGCCTCCAAGGAATGTGGAGGCGAGGATTCCACTGCACTCCCTGTCAGTGCAGACGACAAATGCCTCGATCTGGCCTGCGGGGGTCTCCTGGAATCCGTTCTCTGCCCTGAGGTCGGTGGAGGTGGTCTGGCCTGCGATGTAGATCCTGTCCTCTTTTATCGCTATGGCAGAGGCGTCGTCATTGCCGGTTCCACCTATGAGGGCTGTCCTCAGAAGCCTGCCATCAGTATCAAACTCTGCCAGGAATGCGTCATTATGGTCGCCCCCGCCCCTGAGAGGGGTATCCCCGATATCCGGGAAGTCAGGGGAGTGGGTATAGCCCGTGACCCAGATGTGGCCCTCATTGTCGAGTGCGATGGCCCTGCCTGAGTCATAGCCGCTCCCGCCCAGATATGTGGCATAGACGAGGCTGCCCTCAGGGGTGAACTTCGCGAGAAATGCGTCATATCCACCGGCGTTTTCTGGCTGGAAGGCGTTTATTACAGGGAAGTCCTCTGACTGGGTCTGGCCTGTGACATAGATGTTGACTGCGGCGTCTGTTGCGATACCTGCTGCCGAATCATCCAGGCTCCCACCAATGCTGAGTCCTGAGGCGGTGGCACAGAGGCAAAAAAGAGTTATGAGTGTGATCAGGGCTCTCATAGAGAAGAGTCCTGACCTGATATATGATAAAGGTGTTCAGGCCCGGCCGAGCCAGGTATTGACCTGGTCAGGGTGGTTGTCGACCCATTTCTGAGCGGCCTCTCTCTCAGGGACACCGTTCTCTCTGTCATACATCACAGATTCCATATCCTCAGGGGTCCATGAGAATCTCTTGAAGATGGCATATCCCTCAGAGTCGTCCTCCTTAAGACCCAGTCTGGCGACTGAACCGATGTATTCCTTTCCGCCGTAGATATTCTTCGGGTCATCAAGGAATTTGAGATCCCAGCGCATAAAGTCCCAGTGCGGTCTCCAGCCTGTGATCACGACCCACTCGTTCTTGTCTATGGAGCTCTTGAGTTCTGCGAGCATGGCAGTCTCGCTGCTGGCGACGAGCTCATAGTCAAGGTCATATTCCTCGATCGCCTGTCTGGTGGACTGCATCGTGCCTGAGCCCGGCTCAATGCCAATGATCTTCCCGCCTGTCTTCTCCTTTATGGCGTTGAGGTCCTCTATGGAGTCTGCCTCTACATATGAGGGCACGACAAATCCGATCCTGACGCCATCGAGGTTCTTGCCCACGAACTCGATTTTATCCTCATATTTTTTCATGTACTCCTTATGGCAGGTTGGGAGCCAGGCCCCGGGGTAGATATCGATATCTCCACTTGCGAGGCCCTGGAAGAGCATGCCTGGGTCTGCTGCGACTTTTTCGACTTTGTAGCCAGCCATTTCATAGACGATCTCAAGGACGCTGCTGCTTGAGATCTCACTGCTCCACATGCTGTAGCCCATTGAGATCTCCTTTTCCTGAGTATCATCAGATGTTCCTGTGCAACCGGCGGCGAGCACGAGAGCTGCCACAATGATAAAAACAAGTATGTATGTACGTCTGTATCTCTTCAAAAAAATCACCAAAAATATGGCCTGCGGCGTAAATGGACGTCTGCCTCTGGCCAGTATGTGATCTTGTGTTGGGGTTGTTTATATATTTTTTCGGTCTGTTCCGGCATTTCATCCGAATTCCGGAAGTGAATCCTATAATGGCGGATTCTTGGAGCAATCCCTGCGTGGGTGAAAAAAAGTGGAGTGTTCAGGCCCGGCCAAGCCAGGTGTTGACCTCGTCAGGGTGGTTGTCCACCCATTTCTGGGCGGCCTCTCTCTCTGGGACACCGTTCTCTCTGTCATTCATGACAGACTCCATGTCCTCGGAGGTCCACGAGAATCTCTCGTAGATGGCATAGGCCTCTGGGTCATCCTCTTTGAAGCCCAGTCTTGCAAGGGAGCTGATGTACTCGTCCTCACCGTAGATCTTCTTTGGGTCATCAAGGAATTTGAGATCCCAGCGTATAAATTTCCAGTGTGGTCTCCAGCCTGTGACCACAACCCACTCGCCCTTGTCGATGGAGCTCTTGAGTTCTGCGAGCATGGCAGTCTCACTGCTGGCGATGAGTTCATAGTCGAGGTTGTATGCAGGTATGGCCTGGGTTGTCGACTGCATTGCGCCTGAACCTGGATCAATGCCGATGATCTTCCCGCCTGTCTTCTCCTTTATGGCGTTGAGGTCCTCTATGGAGTCAATCTCGACATATGCGGGCACGACAAGCCCTACCCTGACGCCCTCGAGGTTCTTGCCGACGACGTCGACCTGATCCTCATACTTCTCCATGTAATTGCCATGGCAGGTCGGGAGCCAGGCTCCGGGGTTGATGTCAATATCACCGTTTGCAAGGCCCTGGAAGATCATGCCTGGGTCGGCTGTGACTTTGTTTACCTTGTATCCGGCCTCTTCAAAGACTATCTCAAGGACGCTGCTGCTTGAGATCTCGCTGCTCCACAGGCTGTAGCCCATGGAAATCTCTTTCTCCTGGGTATTTTCAGGGGTTCCGGTGCAACCGGCGGCGAGGACAAGGCCTGCCGCAAAAATAAGGATCAGGATGGATGTAGTTCTGCTTCTATTCAAATAATCACCAAAATATGACCGGCGGCGTAAACAGGTGTGTGCTGCCGGCCTGTATCTTACATTTTGATATGGCGGTTTATATGTTCTTGGGATTGGCCCATGTCCGGAAAAAACGCATCAGGGGATGGGGTTCTGGAAATAATGCCTGTTATGCAAAGGAAAAAAATAGTGAAATTATTATGAGGGTTTTCCTGTTCTGTGGGTGAACCTGTTGAGGGAGCTTCTGAGTTCCGGGAGTCTGGCTTTCCTGCTGCTGATGACTTTTCAACGTTTCATCACTTCAGTCTGCCAACCGGAGTGATATGTCAGAGCAGTTTTCACATATCTTCTATGTCCGAATCGTCCAGCTGAATATCTGAAAGTTGGATGATCCGGACATAATCTATTTATTATGCAAACTCATAAATCATCAATGTGGCATCTATAAGATGTTGCAGGGGTTCTGCCTGAAATGATCAAGAGCAGCTAAATTCCAGGCATGCTCTGAGGCATACATCTGGTTATATTTGAAATTCTCTGAATTGTCTGTACCTGTGAGCAGTGAACTACCACGCCCTGAAGGACGGGGACTTCCCGCTCCACCCTTCAACCCATTGGTTAAAAGAAACAGAGATGAAAGAATGAAACTACAAAAAACAGGTATTATCCTGCTGGGATTAATACTGGCAGTGATAATGATGGTGCTGATTGTTAGTTCGGCGGAAGAAAACTCGCAAGAGATAACGACAATTCAGCATTCAATTGAAACTAATTCAAGTGTGTCTCATATGTCGCAATCAGAATTCAGAGGATATGTACAGGAAATGAGTGAAAAATATGATAATATTAAGGCCTTAAAAAGCATGACCAGAGAACCTGATAATACCTCTGGCATTCAATATGTCGATGCATGGACTGATCATCTGGTTACAGAGGCCGCAGAGTCTGATAATGCATTGATATTGTGTAAATTCAATGAGGTTGATCCAGATGGAAAGGAACATTACTATTACTGGCAATGGACCTCGGCTCAGCCAAAAACGTTGTGCACTCTTACTAACTTCTGGAATAAGAATAATCTGACAAATTCAGATTCCCGTCTTATTACATACAGTCCTGGGTCCACTACCACATGCAATGACCAAAAAGTAAATATCAGCTTATCAGCAGTAATCGGGAAGGAATTTATGCATCATCAGAATGTAATCAGACCGAAATCCGGAGATTGTCATGTAGGATATGGTGGTACATATGCTGTTGAATGGGATGGCCGGTACGACAAACCCCAGGAGATTTATGGGGCAATGCATGTAGATGTCCCTATGGGGCAATCACTCACATCGACCTGGACCAACTCAGTGACCGGGTTATTGGCTTAAATTTTTAAAAAAATCCCATTTTTTCACCTTCCTGTTTATCTGATATCAGTTCAGGTATATTATGCTGTGAACGATATGACAGGTCAAAATCCCATTTTCTCAGGAATTGAGGATGAATGCGTATATTTTGACTCTTAACTGTTATCAGCGTGACATGCCGGAAGGGCTGACCCCGGAAGGTACACATTCTCTTCATAATTTACAGAATGCGGGTTTTTAGAATGTGGGGTTCTGGAAATAATGCCTGTTATGCAGTTTAAAAAAATAGTGAAATTATTGTGAGGGTTTTCCTGTTCTGTGGTTGAACCTTTTCAGGCCTGGCCTAACCAGATGTTGACTTTCTCAGGATTGTTGTCTACCCATTTCTGGGCGGCCTCTTTCTCTGGGGTGCCGCTCTCCCTGTCCTCCATTACAGACTCTATGTCCTCTTTGCTCCATGAGAACCTCTCAAAGATGCCATATGCCTCAGGGTCGTCCTCTTTGAGGCTTGTTCTGGCGACTGAGCCGATAAATTCCTCTGTGCCGAAGACCTCCTTTGGGTCCTTGAGCATCTTCAGATCCCAGCGCATGAAGGCCCAGTGTGGTCTCCAGCCTGTGAAGACAATCCACTCGTTTTTGTTGAGGGAGCGTTTGAGTTCTGAGAGCATGGCTGTCTCGCTGCTGGCAAGGACCTCATAGTCAAGACCATATTCATCGATTGCCTTTTGGGTGAACTGTGTCATGCTTGACCCGGCCTCGAGGCTGACGATCCTCCCGCCAGTCTTCTCCTTTACAGAGTTGAGCTGATCTATGGAGTCTATCTCGACATATGCGGGTACTGCAAGTCCGACACTGATGCCTTCGAGGTTCTTGCCTACGAGTTCGATCTTGCCCTGGTATTTATCCAGGTAGTGCTGATGATATGTCGGGAGCCAGGCTCCTGGGTCGATGTCTACATCACCATCTGCGAGGGCCTGGTAGAGCATGCCAGGGTCGGCCATGACTTTGTTGACTTTGTAGCCTGCCTTCTCATAGACGATCTCAAGGACGCTGCTGCTTGCGATCTCACTGGTCCACGCAGTGTAGCCTATAGTGATCTCTTTAGGTTCCTGAGTATCCTCAGGTGTTCCTGTGCAACCGGCGGCGAGGACAAGTCCTGCCGCAAAAATAAGGATTATTATGCCTGTTATTGTGTGTGTCTTCAAGAGATCACCGAGATTTGGCCGCCGGCCTATGGGTGGGCCGCCGGCCGTGAGTTATGTTATTGAGGGGGGAGTTTATATGATAGTTTTGGATGAGAATGTGAAAAACGGGTTATAAATAATCTCTCTGAACATCACGTTTGTTTATTACCTCTCTGATTTTTACAGATTCCCGGATACACGTGTTAAATGCCATTGACCATCCTGATCTCATCATCGGTCAGGCCATAGAGATCATAGACAAGCCTGTCGATCTCAGTTTCCTCGGCTGTGGTCTCCTCCCCGGCCTCCTTCTTCCTGATGATTGTGTTGACAAGAGTGGTGAAGGGGCGCTGAGTCTGGGGGGGGATCTCTGGGATTGGGATTGGTTCCAGTGCCTGAACACTTATTATCAGATCCCCCATTCCGGTCCTTGGAGAGTCCTGTAAAAGATAATTCCCCAATTTAGAATTTAAAACTGCGGTTAGATATTTTAGACCTTTACCTGTTGCAATACATGTGCTGTCAAGACTCATTATAGATTCAGATGAATAGCAGAACCGAAGAATAGAGCCGATTCTCTTCCAGATTATTTTCTCGTTTTCAAATTCTTTCCAGTATCCAATTGTATCCTGTGTTTCAAACCACTTGTTTGAAGTTCTTTTTCGGGATTTATTTTCTATCCCATTTTCATCAATATACTTTTCACCGGTTTGTTCCAATCTTTTCCCAAAGGATGATAGATAATTTTTAACAGAGGGGTAATCATGAATATCCAGTTTTAATGCAGGAAATGTAGATATTAAATACGACCCTGCCCATTCAAATCTATACTTCTGTATATCCCTTCCCCTGAGTATTGGCTTGATAATCTCAGCGCTTTTTGGATCCTTACTGATCAGTTTGGCCTTTGTATCCTCATCAATGATAAATGCCTGATTAAATCCTGTTTTAATCCCAAAATTAATCTTAATGTCCCAGTCTTTAAGCGGTGTACCGATTTTTTCAATTTTGCGCTTTAATTCATGCTCTTCCTTTTTTGCAAGTTTCCAGTGGTTATCTCTTAATTCTTTAAGTTCAACTTCATTTTTATGAAGATTTACATATTCAGTTAAATTACTGCCATTAAAACCGTCTTCTACAATTGCATAGGGCATTCTGTAATTTTCATCTCTTGCTTCTTTAGCAAAAATTAATACATCTGTATCCACTGTAGCTGTTTCAAACATCTGCTGGCCATTAAAGTCCATCAGCATCAGGGGTTTCGTATTCTGTTTAAAGAACTTCCTTGTCTTTTTACCATATTTTGCCCGCATCCACTGATTGGAAGTAATCATTGCCGTCTGGCCGCCCTCCCTTGAGAGTTCATATCCTCTCTCATAGAAGAGACAGTAGAGATCCCCGGTCCTTGCAAAGGTCTCATAGCCCTCGTTCTCAAGGGCGACCTTGTCCTCCTCCTGCATTCCCTGGATCTGAACATAAGGCGGGTTCCCTATGACAATGTCAAATCCGCCCTTCTCAGAGAATACGTCACTGAAATAGAGTCTCCACAGGAAAAAGGGCTTGCTCCTCTTCTTCCGGAGATCTCTGACCTCCTCAACAGCCTCATCGCCATGCCCCTCGGCCCTGAGGGCATCCTCTATGAACATCCATTCCAGATTGTTGATCTCCTTGCGGAGTCTCTCTTTCTTTGACTTGATTGTCTCATTGAAGAATTCTTTCTGAAGGGCCTTCAGGTCACGAAGATGCTGCCTTACCTCCGGAACTCCAAAACTCCTTTCTCCAAGAACTGTCCCCTTATCCCCTGAAGAGCTGTGTTCATGCTCAAGATCCTGGCGCTCTTTCTTTAGAGTGTCAATCTCAGCCTGAAGACTGCTTGTATCAGTTCCGAACTCGGCGGCCCCCATCTTCTCATAGTGGCCTGCAATCCTGTCATTGATCTCATCAATCCTTGTTCTGAATACAGCATCCTTCCCAATCAGGGAATCATCAAAGAGCTTAACACCATGGAAACTCTCAAGAAGCGAATTCCCGCACATGATCTTCTGCTCAAGATTTGGCAGTGGATCGATATGATCCTCATTATCTTCATCTATCACAAGTGAGAGCCAGAACCTCAGTTTTGCAATATCAACCGCTCCTGCATCAATATCAATACCATAGAGTGAGTTCTCAATTGCAGCACGCTTGAGCTGATATGGACTTGGGTGTTCACCATGCATCAGTTCACCCAGAACAAGACGGGCATTCACAATCTCTGTGAGCATGCCAACCGGAAATGCACCGCTTCCGACCGCTGGGTCAGCCACCCTGATATCTGCAAGAAGTTTATCAAGCTCATTTGCATGATTGAAGATGGGAATCCTGAGATCCGGGATATCAATAACATCATTTCCCTGGCGGACAAGAGCATCAAGAACACTGCGTTCAACGCCTGAATTGTCATCAAGATAATTCACAAGGGTT
>Ga0265294_10003080_pt1 | contig 21561 bp, 18 predicted proteins | sample MunlanPumphouse3_FD_192504 | JGI IMG/M metagenome (GOLD analysis project Ga0265294, IMG submission 192504) | Groundwater microbial communities from a municipal landfill in Southern Ontario, Canada - Pumphouse #3 | ecosystem: Environmental > Aquatic > Deep subsurface > Groundwater | place... | reverse complement strand
CACTTAGCCAATGCATTTTTCAGCTTCACCGCACATACATATACATAAGGTCCGAACTTTTACTAGGGTATAAAAAATAATCGCTTTCCTAAGCGATTATCCAAAGGGGCTCCGCGAGAGGGATTCGAACCCCCGACCAATTGGTTAACAGCCAACTGCTCTACCACTGAGCTATCGCGGAATATGATATGTATCTTTTTTAGACTATAAAATTAAGTATAATGTTTTTTTGGTTTTCGTCAAGGCAAAAAACAAATTTAGCCAAAATAAGAAAACAAAGCCGATATACGCCTTAAGATATATAGGCGTATATCGCAAAAAAAACGCAGAGGAAACGACTTAAAATCGTCCCCTATAAAAGAATAAATTAAGCAAGATCAAAATAAACCAAAAAACCAAATCCTCTAATAATCCATCAACTTCTTAGCGCTTTTGTGCTTGCGGATACGCTCCAAAGCCTTTGCCTCAATCTGACGGATACGCTCTCTTGTAACGCCAAATTCCTGTCCAATTTCTTCCAGTGTGTGCGTCACTCCGTCTTCCAGCCCGAAACGCATTTTGAGAATTTTCTGCTCACGAGGAGATAGCTCCACCAAGATTTCCCGAACATACTCTTTCAAAAGCTGTCTTCCTGCCATCTGCGAAGGAAGAACTGTATCAGTGTCTTCAATAAAATCGCGAAGCGTGCTTTCGTCGTCATCTTCACCGATAGACGTTTCCAAGGAAATCGTGTCTTGTGAAATCTTCATAATATGACGCACCTTCTCCACCTCAATTTCCATTTCAGAAGCGATTTCTTCTGGCAATGGCTCGCGCCCCAAATCCTGCACTAATCTTCTTACAACCTGCGAAAACTTATTGATTGTTTCCACCATATGCACCGGAATACGAATCGTCCGCGATTGATCAGCGATAGCACGTGTAATTGCCTGACGAATCCACCAAGTCGCATACGTAGAAAACTTATATCCTTTTTTATAATCAAATTTCTCTACCGCACGGAAAAGCCCGATATTCCCCTCTTGAATCAAATCCAACAGGCTCAAATTAGAACTTCTTCCTACATATTTCTTCGCTATACTCACCACCAAACGCAGATTAGCCTCCGCCAATTGCTGCTTAGCTGCCATATCCCCTTTTTCCTTTCGTTTAGCCAGAATAACCTCCTCCTCACCCGAGAGAAGGGGCACACGACCGATTTCGCGTAGATACATCTGCACCGAATCATTGGAAATATTGTCCAGCGACAAATTCTTCATCTCGTTTTCGACTTCTTTCTTAGTCTTTTTACTTTCATCAGCATCCGCATCTTCCACGTCAATTATGTCAACAGAATCTTCAACTTTGATATTATGTTTTTCAAGTTCATCATAAAGCTCTTCCAGGCCTTCAATGTCATTCTCGATATCAGGAAAAATATGAATAATCTCCTGCTCTGTCACAAACCCCTTAGATTTGCCGCGACTAATAAGCTCAACCAACCTTTTATTCTCATCTTCTGCAATCTCTTTTACTTCCAAATCGGCTTTCTTCGCTTTCACTTTCTGTATTTTTTTAACAGGCTCTTTCTTAGCTTCCGACTTCACCTTTATCTTCTCATCTTTCTTCCCCGTTTTTTTAGTCCTGACATCTTTAACAGATACAGGCTTCGCAGAAACGTTTTTTTTCATTTTAGTTTTTTTCAAAACTACCGCCTTAACTACAGTTTTCTTCTTTTTAACGGACGACTCTTTATCCGCCTTTTTTACAACTTTTTTCACTATCATTTTTTTCTTATTAATTTTTCCAGTCTGCTTCTTATTCGTGTCTGTTTTCTTCACAATTTTTTCCTTCTTGCTTCCGACCTTAACAACCGCTTTTTTCTGATTTTTTTTATTTTGTTTTGACACCTTCATAATCATTTTTCTAAAAAATTAAGATTCAAAAAACTGAAATTATAGCTCCGTCTTTTGTAGCTTATTAATAAGAGCGACCTGCTCGTTCATTAGTTTTTCCAGCAAAACCGCATCTTGATTTCTGTCAGCTTCTTTGATTTTCATCTCGATTTTTTTCAGCTCTTTTTTCAAAATAATCTCACGCAAATTAAGGATACATTTTTCCACTTCCCGTGAAAAATTGAATTCTTCTTCTTCCGAATGAGCCTCAATGCCAAACAGAGCGGAGTCAAGAACAGAACCAAGATTTTGAGAACCGTTCCGATAAGAAACTTTATCGGCTAATTTTCGTTTTATTTGTTCCAAATCTTCTTTCTTAAAAACCCCAGTCTCTCTATAACATTTTTCAACTTCACTATATATATTCAAAAAATCTTCATCTCTAAACAGTTCGCCCAAATTTTCAAACATCTTCGGAAAAAAACTTGGATCAAAGGCGATCAGCCCCAATAGATTTTTCTGCAAATTATATTCCCGATCAGTTACAACCCTTTTATTTACAGCATCCTCTTTTTTCCTAACCATTTTTGCCCCGCTTTTTTTCATCTGTTGGAAAAGTTCGTTTATAACACTAGACTCCACTTCCAACTCATCGGATATTTTTCGCGCATACAAATCCCTCTCGATAGGATTAGAAGTTTTTATAATTATATCTTGCACCTCCGCAAAAATTTTCTTCTTATCGTCTACATTCTTTCTGTCATATTTCGAAAGAGCATTTTCAAGATAAAAATCAAAAACTTTCTTGTTCTTTTCGCTCGCCAATTTCCAAACCTGCGGATCTTTTTTCACACAGTCTGCAGGATCCTTACCTTCTGGAGTTTGTATTATCCCCACATTCATACCTTCGCTCAAAGCCATTTCGTAGATGCCTCGCCTAGTGGCTTTTGTGCCAGCGCCATCCATATCCAAAGCAAAAACAAGATTATCTGTATATCTCTTAATAATACGAACTTGTTCAATAGTTAAAGCGGTCCCGCATGTCGCCACAACATTGTTAACGCCTGCCTGAAAAGAAGCGATTACATCCACATTCCCCTCGACCAAAACGCAACAATCTTTTTGTCTGATGAAAATTTTTGACTTATCCAGCCCATACAAAATCCTTCCTTTATTATATATCAATGTCTCCGGAGTGTTAATATACTTAGCACTAGATTCATCTCCTCCAGGCATAATACGCGAACTAAATCCAACTGTCTGCCCCGAAACAATATTCACAGGAAACATTATTCTCCCACGAAACCTGTCATAGATTCTCCCACGCTCATTTTTCACAGTCATTCCGGCGCCAAGAATGTCTTTTTCAGTAAACCCCTTTTTCTTAAGATAGTCGCTCAGAAGACTCCAGGAATCAGGCGCAAATCCCAGCTCAAACTTTTCTATCATTTCTTCTGTAAGCCCACGCCCCCTCAAATATTCATACGCCTTTTTTCCACCTTTTATTTTCAGACATTGTCTATAGAATTGCTTGGAAGTTTCAACGATTCCCAATAAATTGCTTTTTTCCCCTTTATTCTCATAATTAACTTTCTTCAGTTGAACGCCAGCCTTATCCGCCAAAAGCTTGAGAGCGTCCACAAAATCCAACCCTTCCATTTTCATAACAAACGTAAAAATGTCCCCGCCTTCGTTACATCCAAAACAGTGCCAAGATTGTCTCTCAGGACTAACCATAAAAGAAGGAGATTTTTCACTATGAAAAGGACAGCACGCTTTCAAATTTCGTCCTGCTTTTTGGAGTTGTAAATACTGACCCACAACTTCCTCTATACTCAATTTTGATTTTATCTCATCTACGGAAGAGTCTGCCATAAGTTAAATATAATATCTCTAGAATAAGCTTAGCATTTCCACCCCTCAAGGTCAAACAAAAATTAATGATGAAATCCAGAAAGTATTACGGCGTATCGCGGGATTTATAGAATTTATAATCTGCCATTTTTTATTCAAGGCTTTTTCCCTTTTCTTCTAACTCTATTCCTAGGATCAACCAAAAATATCCGCCCCTTAAATTCTTCCACGCCCCCTTCTCCACAAAACGGACAAACATAACAACCACCCTGTTGTCGCCATTTTCTACCGAACTTGAAAATATAGCATATCTTCAGCTTAATCCGACCCAAAAAATGATGTTTAGCAAAATAATAATAAGCTTCGTGTTCACTGATTGGCACTTGTTCACGAGGGCAATTATCATTACGGCAAATGAGCGCATCAGATCGATATCTCATCGGATACTTGAAATCCGAGGCAGGATTAAAATGATCCCAATCTTTATAAGACTTGAAATGATTTTTAAAAAGATGTCGCTGATACCAGATTTTTCGTCTTTTCATATATCCCTAAGACTTAAATTTTCTCAACCTCTTATAAAACAAAAGCATACCACAAAGATATGCTTTTGCCAATTGCCGTTTTTTCAAAGATTATTTAGTGGCATTATTTTTTTCTGCCAATTCTGCTGCCAAATTCTTAGGCAATTCTTGATATTTCTCAAATTCCATTGAATAACTAGCTCGCCCTTGACTCATAGAACGAATCTGAGTGGAATAGCCGAACATTGAGTTAAGTGGAACGTGCGCGGTAATAACTTTTATGCCCTGACCACGCTCACCCATATTTTCAATTTGTCCACGTTTTGCACTCAAATCACCAACAATATCACCCATAAATTGTTCTGGAGTAACCACTTCCACTTTCATAATCGGTTCTAGCACGACAGGATTAGCTCTTTTGAAACCTTCCTGAAAAGCCAGAGAACCTGCAATCTTAAACGCAGCTTCAGAAGAGTCGACTTCATGGTAAGAACCATCATACACAGTCGCTTTGATATCAATAGCAGGGTAACCAGCAATAACACCTCGCGCCATTGCTTCTTCAATACCTTTCATAATCGGCTTGATATATTCCTGTGGAATTACACCACCTTTGATTTCATTAACAAACTCGAAGCCTTTTCCACTTTCAAGTGGCTCCAAACGGATTCGACAATGACCATATTGTCCACGTCCACCTGACTGACGAACATATTTTCCTTCCGCTTCCGCCGTGCCTTTTATGGCCTCACGATACGCTACACGCGGCTTTCCAACATTCGCCTCCACTTTCATCTCACGCATAAGACGATCTACCAGTACTTCCAAGTGCAATTCTCCCATTCCAGCGATAATAGTCTGTCCTGTTTCTTCATCAGTATGAACCTTGAAAGTTGGGTCTTCATTTGCAAGCTTCTTTAGTCCAAAACCCATTTTCTCCTGATCTGCTTTAGTCTTCGGCTCAATTGCCACTTGCATAACTGGCTCTGGAAAAGTCATCTGCTCCAAGATAATCGGAGATTTCTCATCACAAAGAGTGTTTCCCGTTGTTGTATTCTTAAGTCCGACTGTAGCCGCGATTCCACCAGCATAAACTTCAGAAATTTCTTCGCGATGATTGGCATGCATACGAAGAATTCGACTGATACGCTCCTTCTCGCCAGTATTTGTATTAAGCACATAAGTCCCCGCCTTCAAAACCCCTGAATAAACGCGAAAGAATGTCAATTGCCCCACGAAAGGATCAGTTGCAACTTTGAAAGCCAATATCGACAAAGGCTCAGCGTCATCTGATTTTCTCTCAATTTCCTGTTCAGTCTTCGGGTCGATTCCCTTGATAGCAGGAACATCAATAGGAGATGGCAAATAAGCGATTACTCCATCCAAAACCGGCTGAACGCCTTTATTCTTAAGCGCAGTTCCACAATAGACAGGGAAAAGCTCAGTATTTATAGTTGCCTTACGAATTCCTTTTACTAATTCTTCTTCAGTAATTTCTTCATTAGCCAGATATTTTTCCATCATTTCATCATTGAATTCGGCGACTTTTTCTATCATCAATGCTCGCCATTCCTCCACTTTCTCTTTCATATCTTCCGGAACTTCTCCTTCAACAACAATCTCTCCATTTGCCCCTTCAAAACGATATGATTTTCTTCTAACCAAATCAACAACTCCTTCAAAATTTTCTTCGAGTCCAATCGGAAGCTGAATTGCAAAAGCATTTTTATTAAGTCGTTCCAAAATTGAATCAAAACTACGATAAAAATCTGCCCCCATTCGATCCATTTTGTTGATAAGACAAATTCTTGGCACGTGATATTTATCTGCTTGGTGCCAAACAGTCTCACTCTGTGATTCAACTCCGGCCACTCCGTCAAAAACCACAACTCCACCATCAAGCACACGAAGACTTCGCTCCACTTCGACAGTGAAATCCACGTGCCCCGGAGTATCGATCAAATTAAATTGATGATCTTTCCAAATACAAGTAGTAGCAGCAGAAGTGATAGTAATTCCTCTTTCCTGCTCCTGTTCCATCCAGTCCATCGTTGCTTCACCATCGTGCACCTCGCCGATTTTGTGACTCACTCCGGTAAAAAACAAAATTCTCTCCGAGGTCGTCGTCTTTCCGGCATCAATGTGAGCGATGATTCCAAAATTCCGCACCTTGTCAATTGGGTATTGTCTTGGCATATTTTTCTTTCCTTAACTTAAATTAAACAATTTAAACTCTTTTAAATAGACACAAACCACCAGCCTTCAAAGCTGGCAAATTAGTTCATACTTTTTACTTGGCTATTATATTATAAAAAGTTACAGGTGTCAATTTTCATCTAAAGTATGTAAAGCATTATTATTACTAACCATTAACATATTGACCGTTAACACAGAAGTGCTAATATAAGAGTATAATCATTATACAAGAAACTATGCAGAAAGCGTTAAAAAACATTTTTAGTCCAACAAAACCAAAGATACTGTTGACGATTTTCCTTACACTAGCGCTATCTCTGCCTCTTTTACTTGTTATTATTGATAGCGACCCTACATACAGCCTTTTTGGAACAATTCTTTCCATATCCACTCTCTTCCTTACGATTCCCATATCTTTTATCAGTAACGCCTTGAGTATATTATTCAATTCTTTATTTTCAGATTTTACCTTTTGGAAAAACGAAAAGGAAAATATTGCCCTAATGACATTTATGGTTATAGGCATTATTTACACTTACATATTTTCGTCTTTGATAATTTACTTTTTTAATATTTTATCAAAACAAAAAAGAGAGAAAAAATAAATCTCTCTCAAAATATAACACATTTTTTTGGCATGGGTTAGTCTAACCAATAGACCCATGCTTCTTCTTTATACATTTCAATGTCCATTGGATTCGCTATATCATGAGTATAACGCCATTGGCCATTTCTTGGTACTTTAATGTTTGGTGATAACATTAGCCCTGCATGCCCTCTTATTTCTGTCGAAATGCTACTTTTAGTTCTTTGTATGGGAATATGCTTAAGTTTTGCCTCTTGAATAACCACATCAGCAGCAAGTCCAGGATATGCCGCCAGATATCCGGCTTCATAGAAGCTAAAGTACAACTTTACAACCTGAGTATTAGCATTCCCGACAACAGTGTATGCCGAAGCAGGTGTTGCCAATACACAGAAGGTTATTAGAAATAATGTCATAACCAATACTGAACTCAGCTTATTTGTCATTATCTTACCCTCTTCTTTTTTTGTCTTAATACATTTTCAATAAAAAACTTTAGTTTTTGTTTTGTTAAAGAGCCATCTACCACCTCCATTATTGGTTTTAATGATAACAGAAAAACAAATTCTGTCAAGCAATCATGCCTATCGGATTTTCACCTTAATAAAAGTGGTCGCTGGTGGACTCGAACCACCGACCTTACGAATGTGAATCGTATGCTCTAACCAACTGAGCCAAGCGACCTTAAACACGCTTTATGATAACCTGATTTTTTCAAAAAGACAAGATGCGCCAAGGACTGTTCTTACAGAATCAAAAGGACAGTCCTCCCTGTGTATTAAAAACGATCAACAAAAACAGGTCTCACTAAATCTCAATCGTCAAAAGCATCTTCTTCTGAAACGTTTCCCGCCATCATCATGAACTCTTCAAAAGTCTTACCCCTCATTCCGTATTCTGCAATCAGGCCACGGTTACAGAGGCCGTTCGAATTTTTTATGATTCCTGCCTTTGCATATTCCAGATAACTGCTCCATTTGTATTCTTTAGGAAAATTACACATGCCTGCCTTCACAGGATTTAAATGCACGTATGCGATTAGATTTCTCATATAGTCATCATTCTCTATAATTTTCTGCTTAAATCTGTCTTGAAAAAGATGACCGACCGTCTTATATTTCTTATTGAACACTGCCGCATAACTGGTATGGACCGAGGATATGAATTTTGCCGGCGGATATTCTTTATCTTGTCTCACGATAAGATGAATATGGTTCGGCATCAAGCAATATGAGATTATGGCAAAACCGTATTTTTTACTTGCTTCGGTCATCTTCCGCAAGTAGAATTCATAATCTTTTTCATCTAGGAATATATCTTTTTTCTGATTACCGCGATTGTAGAGATGGTAATATGCGCCTTGAGCCGATTGTTTGTATTTTAGATTATTCATAAGTAAAAGCTTAAAGTAAGGACAGTCCTTTTGAATGCGTAAGGACTGTCCTTTTCCCGTTCTACCCCGAACCAAACCCTCTATTCCAGCACCGCCTTGATTCTTCTCACTCCCGCTGAAGAAGATTCTTCTTTCTTGATTCGAAAATGTCCCAACTCGGAAGTATTTAGAGCGTGCGGACCGCCGCAGATTTCTTTTGAAAAAATTCCTTTTTCTTCATCGCCCATTACATAGACCTTCACCTTCTCGCCGTATTTTGATTCAAAAACTCCCATCGCTCCTAAACGCTTAGCATCTTCCAAACTCATCTCTTCATAACTGACAGGCAGTGCTTTTTCAATTTGCTGATTAACAATCGCCTCGACTTTTTTCTTCTCCTCATCAGTCATCTTCTCTGGATGAGAGAAGTCGAAACGTAATCTCTCGGCTGTGATATTGCTCCCTTTTTGAAATACATGGTCGCCCAACACAAGTCTCAATGCCTGCAAAAGCAGATGCGCCGCGGTATGCAATCGCGTAGTCTCGACACTGCTGTCCGCCAGTCCGCCTTTGAACATTCCCGCAGAAGCTGTTCGAGATAATTCTTGATGTTTCTTCATTGCCTCTTGCGCCTCTTGCATAGTTTGCTCATCAAAAGATACCCCCCAATCTTTCATAATTTCCTGAGTTAATTCTATAGGGAAGCCGTAGGTTTCATAAAAACGGAAAACTACTGCACCGTCAATACGCAATATATTACCAGATATTTCCATTCCCTTTGGCGGATTTTCTGGATCTATACCTCCTATAGGATAAAGTTTTTTTAATTCCCTTATCCCATTCTCGAGAGTCTTGCCGAATTTCTCATTTTCCCTTTCGAGTTCTTCGACAATCTTATTTTTACCGCGCAAAAGCTCCGGATATTCTTCGCCGTAAATTCCCATAATCACCTCTACCAACTCCGGCAAAAATTTATCGCCCATCTCAAGAGTGCGAGCGGACCGGATAGCACGACGAATAAGCCGGCGCAAAATATACCCCCGCTCCAGATTGGATGGCACGACTCCGTCCGAAATCATAAAGATTGAGGTGCGTATATGATCTGCAACAATGCGCGCTGATTTTTCATCCTGATTTTTTGAAAGCTCTTTTACTCTATCAACGACTGGCTTCAAAACATCACTCTCATAAATATTATCAAACCCGTTAAGCATCGCCAGCGTTCTCTCCAGACCCATCCCCGTATCTACGTTCTGCTGAGAAAGCGGCTCAAACCCTCCTTCCGCATTCTTGTTGTATTGCATAAAAACATTGTTCCAAATCTCCACATATCGTCCGCAGTGACAACCTGGTTTGCAATTTTCTCCATCAGGGCAAGTGTCATAATTGGTAGATTTTCCTAGGTCGATAAAAATCTCCGTATCTGGACCGCACGGACCAGTTACCCCCGCTGGACCCCACCAATTGTCTTCCTTGGGAAGTGGAAAGATTCTTGCCTCCTCGTTATTCTTTCCGTCCCAAACTTGCGCGTCAATTCCCAACGACGCAAAACATTCCTGCCAAATCTCTATCGATTCCTCATCTTTCGGCGCGTCTTCATCACCCTCAAAAACCGTCACCTTCAAACGTTTCGGATCGATTCCCAGATATTTCACATCCGTCAAAAACTCGAAGCTCCAGCGGATCGACTCATATTTAAAATAATCCCCAAGCGACCAGTTCCCTAACATCTCAAAAAAAGTATTGTGCGTGCTGTCCCCCACATCCTCAATATCCCCCGTCCGCACGCACTTCTGCACGCTAGTTAATCGCGCCCCCTCCGGATGTTTTTCTCCCAACAAGTATGGCACCAGTGGATGCATTCCCGCCGTCGTAAAAAGCACAGTAGGATCATTCTCCGGCACCACCGAAGCCGACGGAATCCGCTTATGCCCTTTGGATATGAAAAAATTGATATACTTCTCTCTCAGTTCTTTTGAATTCATTTTTCTTTATATAAATAATAAAAGAGTTTAATAGCTAAGTTAAGTATAATTTAAAAGAGGGAAAAAATAAAGCCCCTAAAAAAGAGGTCCGACCTTTCAGATATTTTAAGGTCGGACCTCAATACCACAATAATAACAAACCACACATTAGAAATTCCAATATCACCTTATTAAATATCTTACTCATCCCGAAATCGTCGGCATTTATTATTACTTTTTTCATAAAGTTATTAAAGAATTTCTTAATCTTTTTTCTCTGTCATTCTGAGCGGAGCGCTAGCGGAGTCGAAGAATCCCTTCATTACAACAAAACCAAACTAATAAAATTGAACTGTGATGAAGAGATTCCTCGACAAGCTCGAACAGACTAAACGGTTTCATCGCGATAATTAAGAATCACTTATTTGATAGCAAGATTGCCATGTCGGATTACCTCCTCGCAATGACAGACAAATAGACAACAAGGCTATTTATTATTGACCTTCAAAACCTCCTCCGCAATAATCTCTGCCGGTTTTCTATTTTCCAAAGAATTATTATATTTTCTCAGATTCTCCACGATTTCAGCTTTCTTATCTTGAAGTTTTTTCATCTTTCTTAAAAAGCTCCCTCCGTCCAAGTCTTTTTCCTCTACCGTCAAAAGCATCTTCTGGTCCGCAAAATATTTGGCGTTGTGATATTGATGGTTGCCCGCTGCGGACGAGAGCGGAATAATCAGGCTGGGTTTTTCGAGCGCGATGATTTCCGCAAGAGAATTAGCGCCAGCGCGGGACACAATAAAATCAGAAAGTGCCAAAGCGTCTTTCATCTCTTCGCCAAGATAAGGATAAGCTTTATAACGATTCTTATTTTCGACCTCCAACCCCTCGACACTCTTTTCTATATCTTCAAAATTATTTTTTCCGCAAATATGAACGACTTGAAAATCGGCGAGTATTTGCCCCAAAGAGTCGAGCAAAATCTCGTTAATTCTCTGCGCGCCCTGACTACCGCCAAAAACTAAAACAACCGGCAAATTTTCGCGAAGCCCAAAAAATCTTCGCGCGCGATTTCCGTCGCCCTTCAAAATATCATCTCGAATCGGGTTTCCGGAAACGACGATTTTGCTATCCAAAAAGTAATTACGGCTCTCGGGAAAAGAGATAAAAACCTTTTTCGCCATTTTACCGATAATCTTGTTGGCAAGACCCGGCACCGTGTCAGACTCGTGCGTCAAAATCGGAATTCGTAAATACGAAGCCGCCATAACCGCAGGAACACTGGCAAATCCGCCTTTACTAAAAACCACATCCGGCTTGAATTTCCAAATATGAAAAATCGCCTCATCAATTCCAACCAGCACTTTGAATACGTCCACGAAATTTTGTAAAGAAAAATAGCGCCGAAATTTTCCCGCATTCACTTCTTTCACTTCTATTCCTGCGTTACGCAATGTTTCATTGAAATCGCTCTTTGGCCCCACAAATAAAAACTCAGCACCCTTATCTCGCTTGCGAATTTCTTCAATCACTGACAAAAGCGGAATTAAATGACCACCAGTTCCTCCGCCTGTTAAAAGTATTTTCATATTTATTTAAACTTTATTTATTACGACAAACTTTTGCGACAGAAGTCTTACTTCGAACACGTCTACCCAATCAACTTCAAAATCGCCTTTCCTGTCTTTGTAGAATCGTGCAAAACCGTGTCTTTCTTCAAAAGGTTTGCACCGATGAATTTTTCTTTATCAAGATTACCGCTAAATTCAACAGAATCAGAGATAGATTCATCTTTTTCTTTTTCTCTCCGCACTAAAGCATTGTCAGGAATATCTTTATTGTATAAAACAAAATCCAATTCAGTGCCAATATATTTCTCAGCTTCCCCCGCAAAGTCTTCCACGGAAAATCCATTCGTCTCCCCTTTCTTGTTCATAATATTAGAAACGAGAATTTTCCTCGCCCGCGAAGATGCAATCGCCTTTTTCATTCCCACTGGCAAAAAACACGGCAAAACAGAAGAATAAAAATCGCCCGGACCAAAAACAAGAGCGTCAGCTTTTTCAATCTCTAAAAGTGTCTCAAAATACGCCTTGGCTTGCGGTTTCAAAAATATTCTTTGAATTTTCAAATTTGCATCGTGCGACTTAGGAACATCAATCTCATTCTCTCCTTCAACGATTTGTTCATCCTCCAATTCCGCGCAAAGAGTAATGTTTCCCACCGTTGCAGGAAGCGCCTTATATTTTTTAGAAATCTCCATAAACTCACTACATTTTTCCAATACCTCGTCATAAGTTTTTGAATTCTTACAAAGCCCAGCGATAAAAACGTTCCCAAAACTGTGCCCCCGATGCCCGCCTTCAAATTCTTCATTTCCAAAACGCATTCCCCATAAATCCTTTTTCCATTTTGGTGCGTCAGAAAAAGCAAGAATATGTCGACGGATATCGCCAGGCGCCATCACGCCCAAATCCCGCCGTAACTGTCCTGTCGAACCACCATCATCCGCCATCGACGTTACAGAAGTAATTTTCAGAGGATATTTTTTGAGCGCCCCCAACACAACTTTTGGCATCGCACTTCCTCCTCCAAAACAAACGACTTTTTTAAATTTCATAACTATAAAAATTATATATTTTAATTACACAGCGAGCCTGCAACTACAGTCTCATCGATTGCTTCTTCCTTGTCAATTCATCTATTTTATTATACCATTAAACCAGTAATCATAAAAATGACAAATGGAAAAATTTATTATAAATGGAGGTAAGCCGCTTAACGGAGAAATTGAAGTTCGTGGTTCGAAAAATGCCACTACGCCAATCCTTTCCGCCTGCCTGCTCACCAAAGAAGAATGCATCATCGACAATGTCCCGCGTATTACAGACGTAATGAAGATGATTGAAATCCTACAAAGTATGGGCGTAGAAATAGAACGCATCAGCGAAAGAACAGTGCGTGTCAAAGCTGGAGACAATGTCGATCCTGAAAAAATGGACTTTACAAAAATAGGACATATGCGCTCTTCTATCCTTCTTCTCGGAAGCCTTTTAGCTCGATTTAAAAAATTCAAAATCAAACAACCAGGAGGATGCATTATCGGTGCCAGACCAATTGGAACACACTTTGACGCCCTGGAAGCATTAGGCGCAACAATCACTCAAGACGACCATTTCTATTATCTTGAAGCTGAAAAATTGGTCGGCAGAAAGATTGTGCTCAAAGAATTTTCCGTAACTGCCACCGAGAATTTGATGATGGCCGCCACACTCGCCGAAGGCACTACAATCATTCGCACTGCCGCCATTGAACCACATGTGCAAGACTTAGGAAGATTTCTACGCAAGATGGGAGCAAATATCAAAGGCTGCGGTTTTCATACTATCGAAATTCAAGGAGTTGAAAAACTTCACGGAGCTAAACATTCTATTCAGCCCGACCCAATTGAAGTTGGAACTTTTGCCATCGCCGCAGGAGCAACCAGAGGAGATGTCCTTATAAAAAATGTAGCACCGAATGATTTGGACTTAGTTTTGGAAAAATTAAAAGAAGCTGGAATTGTCTTTGAAGTTGGAGAAAATAGCCTCCACGTCAGACCTACTTCAAAATTAGGAACGCTTTCCAAAATCGAAGCCCGAACCTATCCGGGATTGCCGACCGATCTGCAAGCCCCTTTTGCCGTTCTAGCAACCCAAACCGAAGGAAACACTCTTGTTCACGATACTCTCTATGAAGGACGAATGAATTATATCAATGAGCTAAGTAAAATGGGCGCCAACGCCGTCATTTGCGACCCACACCGTGCCATTATCGCCGGCCCTACACCGCTCTACGGCAAGGACATCAACAGCTTTGACCTGCGTGCCGGAGCAACAATGATTATCGCCGCCCTGCTCGCTCAAGGACGAAGCGCCCTCTCAGGAATTGAGCAAGTCGACCGTGGTTATGAAGCGATTGAAGAAAGATTGCAAAAACTAGGAGCGGATATCAAGAGGGAAAAGATTTAGATTTTTAAAAACTTATAATACAAAAACAGCGCCTATTATTGCGCTGTTTTTTATATATTTAAAGAAATTCTTAAGTAAAATAAAAAGGATATGAAGATTGATATTAATTGGGTCAATCTTCATATCACACAGAACATCAGGGATAATTTATAGTCACAGTCCCTTTGCTTTTATAACTAATCCTTGCCGCATAGCAAGCATTAGTTCTGCTTATGATCTGAGATTGTGTGATACCCAAACCATATCTTTTACTAAAAGCAAGAACGCGACTATTTAATAAATCCCGCGAAGCTTGTAAACTATATGTATTGTATGCGACCTGACCATTCGAAAAATGAACGGTACAAAACTTCGATCCTTGAACACTGCTTATGGCATACCCGTTACTATAAGTTATTTTATTGACGGGAATTGCCACCGCATTCGAGGAAGCGAAGGCTACAAACAATACACATACCAGTATCAAAATTGATACTGGACTGACTCCTTTTTTTAAATCCATTTTTTTAAATCCTTTTTTCTGTTTTTCTGTTTTTTTGTTTTCAATTTACGTGTAAAAAATTCTCTCAATACTAAATATCGAAAAGAATTTTTCAAACGCTTGAACAGGCTAGCACGGAAACAACTTCAGGTCAAGGGTTTACCGTTACATTTCTTTTTTATAAATTCAATCAATCAAAAACAAGGCAACAACATTGCTGCCCTATTTTATAAAATTATATTTTTTTATTCCACCGTCACACTTTTTGCCAGGTTCCTTGGTTTATCAATATCCAGCCCCTTCTCGATTCCCACATAAGCGGCAAAAAGATAAAGCGGGATGCAAGCAAGCACTGGCGTCAACATTTCCAACGTTTTTGGAATATAAATCGTATCAGAGACAATATCATTCAAATCTTCATTGCCCTTGGTCGTGATGGCGATAATCTTGCCATTGCGCGCTTTGACCTCCTCCATATTGCTGCGCATCTTATCATAGACGCTATCCTTGGGGGCGATAAATACGCAGGGGAAATTTTCATCAATCATCGCAATAGGACCGTGCTTCATCTCACCGCCGGCGTAACCCTCGGCATGGATATATGAAATCTCTTTTATCTTGAGTGCGCCTTCATTGGCGATAGGATTATTATATTTTCTTCCGAGATACAAGAAATTTTCATAACCTGCATATTTTTTCGCCAGCTCCCTTATGTTGTCGTTCTCTTTCAGAACTTCCTCCACCAAATCAGGCAGCTTGGAAATCTCTTCCAAAATACGCCTACCAGTAATGACTGACATATCACGCATTCTTCCCAAATAAACCGTAACGAGCGCGAAGACCACCATCTGCGAAATAAAAGCCTTGGTCGAAGCCACCGCTATTTCCGGTCCGGCGTGATTATAAACTCCCGCATCCGTCGAACGCGCAATAGTGCTTCCCACTACATTAACAATACCAAGAGTGAGCGCTCCTTTTCTTTTTGCTTCCAGAAGCGACGCCAGAGAATCTGCTGTTTCGCCCGACTGACTCACCACAAGAACTGCCGTATTCTCGTCGAGAATAGGCTTGCGATAACGGAACTCGCTTCCCAGCTCAACTTCCACAGGAATACCGGCGTATTCCTCCAGCATATATTCGCCCACCATCCCCGCATAACTGGCACTTCCGCAAGCGATAATGATAATTCTCTCTATGTTACGCAACCGATTCTGATCCAAGACTTCCAGTCCACCAAGCTTTGCCAATCCCTCTTCGATAATCATTCTGCCTCTTGTGGAATTGCGGATCACTTCAGGACACTCAAAAATCTCCTTCAAAAGAAAATAGTCAAAACCGTTTTTTTGTATATCACCCAAATCCATCTCAATCGTATCTGGCTTCTTTTCAATTTCAGAACTGTCTTCGATGGAAATGATTTTATAGTCGTCTTTGGTAATAACACCCATCTCGCCATCATCCATATAAATCACCTTGTCGGTATAACCTACTAGAGCCGAAGAATCGCTGGCAATAAAAGTCTCACCTTCAGCGAATCCCAAAACCATCGGGCTGCTTTTCTTGGCAACTACGATTTTGTCTGGATCTTCCTTGGCAATTATAACAAGAGCATATGCCCCTTCCACTTGCTTGAGCGCATTCAAAGCCGCCTCCTCCAGATTGCCGCTAAAATATTTCTCAATCAGATGCGCCAAAACTTCCGTGTCAGTATTGGACTGGAAAGTATGACCTTCTTTTTCGAGTTTTTCTTTTAGAGACTTATAGTTCTCAATAATGCCATTGTGAACAAGATAAATATTACCTATGCAATCAAAGTGCGGATGCGCGTTTTCCTCCGAGGGGATGCCGTGCGTAGCCCATCTAGTGTGTGCGATACCCACGCTCTCTTTCCACTCCTCACTTTTTAATCGCTCATCCAGCTCTTTGATTTTACCAACTTTTTTCACACACCTGACATCTTTCCCCTTCTCTAAAACAGCAATTCCCGCCGAATCATAACCGCGATATTCCAACCTCTTTAGAGCATTAATAAGAAAATCTTTGGCAACACCATCACCAATATATCCTGCAATTCCACACATATTTTTATACGTTAGATTTAACGCTTTAATTATAGGTTAGATGGTTTTAGAGGTCAATTTTGCAAAACACTATAAATATAAAAATATTTTTTAAAAGCAAAAAAAAGAAGATTTTACTCTTCTTCTTTATTTCCCCAACCTTTTGCTTCCAGCCCCTTTTCCGCTGCGCGTCTCTGCGCCGATTGTTTGCTGGTGCCTTCGCCCTCTGCGATCTTATCTCCACCGACATAAGCTCCAATGATAAAATGCTTGTCATGATCCGGACCCCATTCTTTCTCGACTCGATAAGATGGAGTGATACCGATTTTTTCTTGTGCCTCTTCCTGAAATCTGCTCTTAGGATCCTCATAAAGTTTTTCTTCCAAAATATCATCCATATGGCAAAGAATTTTTTCCGTAATAAATTTCTTAGCCGGGTCATATCCCTGGTCCAAATAAATTGCACCAATCACCGCTTCCACAGAATTAGCCAAAAGATATTGTCTTGCCTTACCTATATCTTTCTCCTCGCCTCTGCTCATCATCAAATGATCTTCCAACCCAATCTCGCCCGCCACTTTTGCAAGCATTTTTCCATTCACCAAAGCTGACCTAAAATTAGTTAGTTCACCTTCGGGGTTAGAAAAATTGTTATAGAGATATACAGTTGACACCAGTTCCAAGACCGCGTCCCCCAAAAACTCCAATCTTTCATTATGATCCAATTCAAAATCGCGATGTTCGTTCAAATATGAACGATGCACCATAGCTTGTTGGAGTAAAGATTTATTGTTGGCAATAAAGCCAATCTTTTCTTCCAGCTTTGATATATCATTTGTCATTATAATATATTAAAAATTAAAACTTAATTAACCCCCTAACAATAAATAAACGAGCATAAAGCTCGATTATTTCTCTTCCTCCGTCTCTGGCACGATTATCTCCTTCGGCGCTTCGTCAACATCTCCACCACCGAGCTCTTTATAAAGACTGCCCAGAACTCCATTAATGAATTTCCCCGACGACTGTCCTCCGAACGTTTTAGCAAGTTCTATAGCCTCGTTAATTGCCACTTTTGGCGGCACATCTTCCCGCTTGCCAAATTTAAGTTCAAAAATTCCTATACGAAGAACATTTCTATTAATTATCGTAACTTGCTCAATCGGCCACTCTGGAGCAAGTTTTCCGATTAAGGTATCAATTTTCTTGATATTGTCAAAAACTCCGAAAACTAATTCCTCAGCAAAACCACAATCCTCCATGCCTTCCGCATATTCTTCCAAATTATCTCGGAGAATATCAGTCAATTTTTTCCTATCAAACTTCTTGGCTTTTTGTTGCGGCACATCAACAAGCGAACTATCAAAATCCCATTCATAGAGACTCTGCATCGCGATTGACCTGCATAAATGCCGATTAGACATACAGACTGAAAATTTAATAATTATCTATTTCTTTGTTCCCTTCTTCTCTTCTTTCTTTGCTTCTTTTTTCACCTCTTTCTTTGCCTTTGATTCTTTTTTCTCTTCGACTTTCTTCAACTCTTTCGCTTTTTTTGGAGCTGTTTTCTTCACAGCAACTTCTTTCTTCTGAGCAGTTTCATTTCCATTATAAAAACCGCAAACAGGACAAGCGTAGTGTGGTTTTTTTGCAGCGCCACATTTCTCGCAAATAGAAACGCTGAGCTGCTTCAAAGCGTGGTGTGATCTTCTTGAATTCTTTCCCGAACTGGGTTTGCGTTGCTTTGGATTTGGCATAGTTTTTTAATATCCTTATTTATTATTTTAAAATCAAGAACGTATTACGTTCCAAATACTAACTTATATTATACTATTTTTATAAAAATTGCAAGCTCCTGTGGCTCTTCTTCAAAAAAGCCAGATTATGCCATTTTTTATGCCTATTCTACACAAATAAAACAAAAACTTCTATCGTTAAATTAAAAACGAAAATCACACAAGTCGCTTGCCAAAATTTACCAATAAACACAAAATTCCGACCTAAATTAAATTCCGAGCATACTTTTTATAGGCTCAAAAGATTTCCTATGAATTTCACACGGACCCTTCTCCTTCAGGATATCCATATGCAGCTTTGTTCCATAGCCTTTGTGTCTATAAAATTCATAACCGGGATATTCCTTATCAAGCTGCAAAAGAATTCTGTCCCGAGTCACTTTGGCAAGAATAGATGCCGCGCTTACAGAAAAAATATATTCATCTGCCTTAGGGATCGCAAGTTGACTAATAGGAAAACTCTCTAAGGTGGCATTTCCATCGATCAACAAAAAATCCGGATTAATTTTTAGCTTTTCTACTGAAGAACGCATAGCTAATTTGGTCGCATTGAGAATATTAATTTCATCGATAACTTTCTCTGACACAGCTTCCACAGACCAACTCAACGCCCTGTTTATTATAAATTCATAAAGCGACTCCCTCTTCTTCTCGGCAATTTTCTTAGAATCACGCACGCCCAAATCTATAAGTTCATTCACAATTCCGAGATTATTCTCGAAAATCACCGCCGCCGCCACAACCGGACCCGCCAACGGACCTCTGCCTGCCTCGTCCACACCAGCTATAGCTTTATACCCCTTACGCATCAAACTTTCCTCTCTGGAGAAATCTGGAATAATCATATAATTGAAAAATATTTTAAATTATTCATTACAGTATAATCCTCCTGAACACAAAAGCCAATAGACCAAAAAAAGAAGAAGCGAAAAATTGTTTTTCATCGCTTCTTTAAATACAAGATCAGAAAGACGCTGGATCTGTTAAAGAACAGTTTTTTTCGGAACTCGGGGATAAGCTCTTTTGCCATTTTTTCCAACTACAGACAACAATCTTTCCGCCATCAATACCGTTTGGCAGGGTTATCTTAAAGTTGCAAATACCATCTTTAAAATTGATGGTAAAATACTGACTCCGGTATATCGCTTGATTATCCTTATCAAGCACTATAACATAAGCCGGCGAAATTCCAGAATAGTCTAAAGAGAATCCCCCACTACCCAATAAGAAATAAATTTCATTGGATAAAGGATGTTGAATCTCTTTAATTTCAAACCACTCTTGGTTATCGCTATTCATTTGCATATCGAGAATTTCCCGAGATGCAATGATTTTTTTACCGGCAATCACAGAAACCGAGTAAGGAATTTCTTCGCGATCCAACTCTACAAATAGAGAACACCATTCATTCTCAAAACGGAGAGTTTCAAAATAAAAATCCTCAAATTCACCATCTGAAAATGAGAATCTTACAATAAAAGAACTCCCATCTTCAGTTTTAAGATTATAGACAAGATTGTCTAGACAATTCTCCTCTTGATGAAATTTGCTCATGTCGCCCAGCGGGGCCAAGACCACCGATGCGCCCAAGTCATCTATATAGCAATCAACAATAAATACGCCTGCTTCCTGTGCTGATACGTCAACATTATCCAGTAGACTAGTTTTAGACGCAGGAAGTTCATCTTCCATCGTTACTATTCCTGACAAAGTAACGTCCTTTTCTCCTGCATCAGCTCCTTTTACCTGGGGAGCTTCTCCCCAATTAAAAAGCGATTCTATCTTCTGAAAAAGACTTTTCCAAAAGCCAACCGGCTGATTATCTTCAGCAGGAGTTGCCGCAGAGGTCGGACCAATTATTAAAGAAGAAAGAAAAAGCAATAATACTAAATATAAACCATAATTTTTAAAGTACAAACTCTTTACCATTCTTAATCACCTGTTTCCCCTTTTTGTTTTAATCTTTATTTTGCCAATACTCTAATACATAACAGCCCAAAAGTCAAAGTTTTTAAGAGCAAACCTCAGATATTATCCAAAGCTTTTAAGAATACGGGATAATGGTAAATATGTAATGCTAAAAAGAACGTTTTATGCGATACTGTAGTCATAAATAGTAAATAAGTTAGAGTATGACTATAAAAAAACGCTAGATATTGCCCAAAATGTGGTTCTTCTGATACCAAGAAGTATGGACATGCTAGAAATAAACAACGGTATTTTTGCAAAAATTGCAAGTTGCAATTTTTATCAAAATCTAGGAAACAGACCTTTCAAAAAACTCTTTGGAAGAAATATGTCTGGAAAAGACAGACGACAGAGCAGCTGGCAGAACATTATCAGAAGAGTGTAAAATGGAACTTTCTCTCATTTGAAAGATATGCTTAGGATTCATAGAGGATTGAAAAAGAACAGGAAACTGAAATTGATTGATGAATTATTATCAAAATAGCATTACATATTTACCATTATCTCAAGAATACAAATATTTGCAAACAAAAATAGACAATATTAAAAGCGGATTTTATTTTTACCCGCCTTCTTCTTTTCTTCTTTATCTCAGAAATAGATACGCTCCTGCCGCGATAAGACAAATAACGCCGACACTAATCTGAATTTTTTTATGCTATCTTTTTTTATTTTCATTTTTCTCAGCCCTTTGCGATTACACATAATTTCAAAGCTTAATTCTATAGAGCAAAACAGCTTACGTCAACTTTAAATTGCCTTTTTACCTTTTAGATAATATAATAAAGTAAAGAAAATTCTAAGCATATTAACTTAATAAAAAATATGACAGAAGAAAAACCGATTCAAAGCCATTACGCTTTGCTTTGGGCAAAAG
>Ga0265294_10003079_pt1 | contig 21574 bp, 16 predicted proteins | sample MunlanPumphouse3_FD_192504 | JGI IMG/M metagenome (GOLD analysis project Ga0265294, IMG submission 192504) | Groundwater microbial communities from a municipal landfill in Southern Ontario, Canada - Pumphouse #3 | ecosystem: Environmental > Aquatic > Deep subsurface > Groundwater | place... | reverse complement strand
CTTCCTTGTTCTTGATAAACCCTTGTAACTAGATGAACGGGGCTTACTTTATGACTATTACCCGCCTCGAGAAAAATTTCAGAGTATGTTTTCGCAATTTGAGCTGATTCATCATTAACACAAATATTATATCCAGTTTGACAAGCAAAAGATTTTTTATAATATTCATTACCAGAATCCATAAATGTCGCTCTTATTACTTCATCAACTGCCGGCTTAGACAAATTATGAGCCTTATCGTTATATTGCAGTGCTTCAAACATAAAAATATGTCCTTCATTTAGAAAGTTTCTAGGATCTAAGTAATAACCGATTGTTTGTTTAGATGCAGCATATAATCCACTATCAAAGGGTTTAAAGTTTCCGTTTGTTTCAAGTGCCGCATCTTCGGTACTAAATAAAGATGTATTTTTTGAATCAATTAAATTATTATCAACAGGAAATGATTCACTTTTAACGGCATAATTAAAATCTAAATTAGTAAAATAAGGAGTAAAATTCCATTTAGGATAAATGGTTTTTAAAAGAGCTAATTTTTGTGCATATGTATCATCGAAGCCTAAATTGCGCATCTCTTGAACAGTGGAATCACTTACCGTATATGTTCCTACTTTTGTTGAATATTCTTTTGGAACATAACCGATATAATAAAAACCCTTATATTGAACATTTATTTTATAATATGTACTATCTTCCCCCAAAATCTCAAAAGTTTCTGGCCAGCTTAAAGATATATTTTCACCCTCATCATCTTTCATTCTACCTGAATAATCAGTATTCGTTGGTCTTAATCCTACACCATCTTTATCAGTCATTATTCCTTTAATATAAGTAGTATCAGCCATTACTTCTGGCATGATAAAAAATGAAATAATTATTAAAATCATAAAATATATTTTTTTCATTACTACCACCTACTATATAGCAACATTATAACAAAAAATGTCAATGTTTTCAGCTTCTTTTACATGTTTTTGTAAACGTTTACGTTTTATTAACGGATGTCGAAGTATACAAACAAAAAAGACCAGAATGGTCTTATAATTTTTCAATTACTGAAGCATTTTTTTCTAAACATCTAATTAAATCAGTTTGATCATATTTAATAAATATTGCTTTAAATTTTTCTGGATTCATTATAAACATTTGCGGATAACCTGTAAATATTTCTTTTAAATTAGTTGCGCCAATATCTTTTAATAAGTTGTAATTTGTTATAATAATTTCTGGAAAAGTTATGATATATTCCCAAATATCTCTATTAGTGTTTGATTCCATGACAGTTATTTCATCATCATTTAAAGTTAACTCTTTTAAATACTCTGGCTTATCTGTAGTATCAATTGCTCCAGCTAACTTTTTAGCTTTCATAAGAAGTTCAGTAATATTTGCATCTTTTAATTCTGCTCCATAACTATTGATAGCCTCAACTAAATGATTATTATTAATGTTACCTAAACTTCCTAAAACAAGTTCAATATTAACTTTACTTTGATTTGATAAAAGTAATTTAGTTAAGTTCTGATCAATTACTTCAGGCGTGCTTTTTTCAAATAACGATACTGCTCCATAAATTTTATTTAAATTAATTTGATTATTTTTTAAAATATCTAAAATTTTATGAAAATTATCTTTATCAAAGATGTTTTTTAATAATTCCTGATCTTCTTTAGAAAATTTATTAAAATCTAAATCATAATCTAAGAAAAAATCACTTATATTTAAGTCATTAGCAGTTACTTCTAATTTATCATTGCCAAATATATCAGGCACTTCAAAATTTTCAGGTAAAGATGTAGTATCAAAAATATTAGTCGCTAGTGGCAAGTTAAGCTCTTTTTCAGAAATATTAAGTGAATCCTCATCTTCTTTTAAATCAGTGCCAAAAATATAATTGTATTCATCATCTATTGATTTATTTAACTCTTCAAAGTTCAGATTTTTACTTTGAATTTTTGTGAAGTTATCATCTAATCCAGCTTCTTCATCAGGAGTTAAATCAATCTTGGATTCATCATCAATTATTGATGATGGTGTTACATCTAAACTATTGTTGTCATCGATTACTTCTGGTTCATCTTCTTTATCCATTGATTCTATCTCATCAAAGACTTCTGTTAAAGGCTCGTTATCATAATCATAATTTAAATTATTATAACTAGTATCATAATCCTTTAATGAATCAGGATTATTTTTAGCATAATCAGTAATTTTATTTAGTGACTCACTGTAATAATCGTAACTTTTAGTTAAGATATCTAATTTTTCTTCTTTAGATGTTTTATCTTTTTTTAAACTAATTAATAAATCTTTAATACTACGAGCTCTTTCTGATAACTCTCCTATTTTTTGGCGATGCTTAGTAATCTCATTTTGTTTTTCCGTAATTTTAAAGTTAATTTCTTTATTTCCAGCTTCTAAAATAGCAGTTAAATCTCTTTTTCCAAAACGCTCATTTAAATCAGCTAAATCAGTCTCTAAAGATTCTATTTCTTCTTCTAATTCTTTAATTTTATTTTTTGCATTATCAACTTCAACTTTATATTTTTTTGCTTCATCAACCTTTTCATCAATTTTAATATTTACCGCTTCTAGCTCTTTTTGGCTAGCTGACTTGCGGGTTTCTAGTTTATTTAATGTTTCAAATAAACTTTCGTTTATTTCTTTAATCACAGTATCCATAACTAGCCCTCCTTATTCTAAAAGAATTATAACAAAAGAAAAGATAAATGTAAACCCATCATCTCTTTGTTTTTTGGAAGAAATTTATTCGTAATTTAATTTATTTTAACTTGTAAGTATATTTAAAAACATTTAAATCAGCTCTAGCAATGCTTGATGGTATCGTATCAAGATAATCTAGGGGACTTTTATTGTCACAATTTAAATATATTGTAGAAAAACACTCTAATAAATCATAATCAAAGCCTATATTTTTTAAATAAAATAAATATCCATAAAACTGCTCAATACTTAGTGAAGTTATTTTACTGTTAGAAATACAATTTAAAATCATAATTATATAACACAATATATCAGTATTATAACTTGGAATAAAAATTTCTTTTTCATTTTTAGGATACTTTGAATTACTACCACTGATTTTTCTACCAATTAAATGAAGATATTTTGAAGGAAATGGCTGATTATTACCTATTTGAACACTATCTACATCTACAACTCTCAATTCTCCAGTTATTCTATCAACAACAAAATTATTTTCGTGAATATCACTTAGACACATCTTTTTAGTATATGTACTAGTAATTCTTACTTTTTCAATAATCTTTCCAACTGATTTTAATAATTTTATTTTTTCACTTGTTGGTACTCTTAAATCAGACAATATTTCACTTAAATTTATTGAATCGATATAAGGCATCATAAAGCCCCATAAAACATCATTAATTGCAACTAACTTTTCAGGAAATACGAGTTCATCGAGCCCTAAATCTTCTTTGCTATCAATTAGGGTATTGATTGTTAATAATTTGTTACCAAAATAATCTCCACTATTAACATAAAATTTTTTAAATATGTTAACTTTATTATTCCATTTATCTTTACATGGCAAAAAATATAATATGCTTTCTGTATTAGTAATACTACTGCTTAATTCTAGTTTGGGTAGTTTATTAAACTTATAATTACTATAATTAATAACTTCCATTCTAATCCCCTCTTTTTTGCTTGCTATTATATCCATATTTTTTGAATAAAGCAAATTAAAAAAGCTTATTTTCATTTACTGTAATTTTTTATATAGCATTTTTTTCTTTTTTTATGGTCTGCAAAGCTTCTTTTTTGCTTCCTGTAGTTGATCTAATTGAGAAAGCCACATTTACTATATGATCTGATATTCTTTGTAAAGCAAATAATACTGTATAAATATTTTTAGATATCTCAATCAGATACTTTTTTGAATTTAACCTATCGACATGTTTATTGCGAGTATTTAAAATAAGTTTTCTACTTTTTTTATGAAGATTAAATATCTTATTAAAATTATCAGTTTTTCTTTTAGTCAAAGTATCAAAACTTAAATCAAACATTCTGGAAATGTTATTATATATCTCTTTTAATTCTTCTTTTGTTTGATCTAAGAATTTAACATCATTTTTCTTCATATTATTAGTTTCCTGAAGCAAATGTACTGCATAATCACCAAGACGTTCTAAATCACTTGTTACGTGATGTAAGCCTCCCACAATTTTTTCCTCTTCAGAAGATTTTGTTACAGAAGAAATTTTTATTAAAAAACTTGTAATTTGAGTAGTTAAAAAGTTTATTCGATATTCAATATTAGTGATATTTTTACTTTCGCTCATATCCTCATTAATCAGGGCAACAAATGCTCGATCAAGATTCTCTTTTGCCAAAATAGCCATATCATGTGTTTCTTTTAAAACTTGTTCAACAGCAACGTTTGGAGTTTTTAAAAATTTTTCATCAATATATGATAGTTCTTCAAGCACTTCATTCTTATCCTCTATTAGTCTTTTTACTAAATTTACTAATGGGTCAAGAAAAATTAATAATATTAGAGTATATATTAAATTATAAATTAGATTAAATGTTGCTAGACTAAATTGGGGTTTATTTATAAAAATAGTTTCAAATATATTTATAATAGGCGCTCTTAAAATAATTAAAATAATAGTAAAAGATATAGCTCCTATTATACTAGTAATTAGATGAAATAAAGCAATTCGTTTACCACTTGCATTTGTTGTAAGCGATGCCATAATACCATCGGTACATGTTCCAATATTTGCTCCCATTACTAAAAAGAAAGATTGATCTATATTAGAAATAACTCCTGCTGATAAAAACGCAATAAATACACCAGTAGCTGCAGTAGATGACTGTATAATGGCAGTAAATAACATGCCTAGTATAACTAATAATATTGGATTTTGCATTATATCATATTTAAATACTTGAGAAAGCTCAATACTTAATGCTGAATCTGCACCACCGATTGCCATTTCCATTACTTCGAGGCCAATAAATAGCATTCCAAATCCAATTAAAAAAGGCGCTATCCTATTAAGTTTTTCATTGCTAGTTGTAAATATTATTAAAACCCCAATAAAGGCAAGAGAGGCGAAAACAGAACTGATACTAAAGCTGGCCTTACTAACTCCAGATAAAGCAAATATAAAAGCAGTAAGTGTGGTACCCACTTTAGCTCCTAAAATAAAACCTGCTCCTTGTTTTTCAGTTACAATATTTGCATGGGCAAGTCCAACAGTCATAATTGAAGTGGCAGATGATGATTGAACAAGTGCTGTTGTTCCTATACCAATCCCATAATTTACAGATCTATTTTTATTGATTTTTTTAAACAGATTTCTTATTCCCTTGCCAGCACTTTGCTCTAACCCAATACTCATCTGTTTCATACCAAACATAAATACTGCTACTCCACCAAGCATAAGCAGTATATTCATTGTTATTTCCATTACTTCTCCTACTACTATAAGTTTCTTATTTAAACTTAATGAGAATTTATACTCCTTTTTTATTGTACCAAATTGATAACTCTAAGTCTATAATGTTTCGCAAATTTTTAATATTATAAATCACAAGCAAAACATATTGTACATATAATAAAAATGAATTGGAGGATGAATATGAAAAAAATATTAATTTATATCATATTAGGATTATTAATTTTAACAGCTAGTGTTTTTACAGTAAAATACTTTAAAAGTGAGGATGATAAAGGCCTGCGAACTATTAAGCTAGCAGAAGTAACCCACAGTCCATTTTATGCCCCATTTTATGTTGCACTCGAAAAAGGTTTTTTTGAAGAAGAAGGCATAAAAATTGATTTGATACTAACAAGTGGTGCAAATAATGTTGTAGCAGCAGTATTATCAGGCGATGTCGAAATTGGTTTTTCTGGTCCAGAAGCGACTATTTATGTATATGAAGAGAATGTAAAAGACTATGTTCAAACATTTGCAGGTTTAACTAAAAGAGATGGGCAATTTATTGTTTCTAGAGAAAAAAATGATAACTTTAAAATGAGTGATTTAATAGGTAAAGAAGTAGTTGCTGGTAGACCTGGTGGAATGCCTATTTTAAACTTTACCAATGCTTTAAAAAAATCAGATACTACTGGAGTTGAAATTAATGATTCAGTTGATTTTGCTAATTTAACTAGTGCTTTTCTATCTGGTCAAGGAGATTTTGTAAATTTATTTGAGCCAAACGCAACTAAGCTTGAAAAAGAAGGCCTAGGTTATGTAGTAGCAAGTGTTGGATTATATTCAGGAGAAGTTCCCTATACTGCATTTAATGCTAAAAAAAGTTTTATAGAAAATAATAATGAAATAATAAATAAGATGCGAAAAGCTTTAAATAATGGCTTAGAATTTGTAAAAAATAACCCAGGTGAAAAAATTGCTAAAACAATACTTAAACAATTTCCCGATACTTCACTTAATGATTTAACTATTATAGTAAATCGATATAAAGAAGCAGATTCTTGGCTAGATAACACGTATATTTCAAAAGATATGTTTGAAAACTTAGAAGACATTATAATTGATGGTGGATTTATCTCTAAATATGTTCCCTATCAAGATTTAATCATTAATGAATAAAATTTTATCTATTCAAAATTTAGCTAAGAAGTTTCATACACTTGAGGGAGAGGTTGAAGCAATAAAGGAAATCTCACTAGATATTTACGAAAAAGAAATTATAGGTGTAGTGGGATCTTCTGGTTGTGGCAAAAGTACTTTATTAAATATCCTAGCTGGAATAGAAGATAAAACTTCTGGCGAAATAAAAGAAAACAAACATACTTTTAGTTATATGTTACAAAATGATGCGCTTCTTCCATGGTTAAATGTTTTAGATAATGCTTGTATTGGTTTAAATATTAAAAAGATTAAAACAAAAGAAAATGTTGAATATGTAAGAAAAATGTTAATAAATTTTGGGTTAGAAAATTTTTTAAATAGCTATCCAAATAACTTATCTGGTGGAATGAGACAAAGAGTAGCACTAGTTAGAACACTAGCAACCAAACCAGATATTATCTTACTTGACGAACCTCTTTCAGCACTAGATTATGTTACGAGACTTACTATTGGAGATGATATTTATAAATTGCTTAAAGAAACAAATGTTACAACAATTTTAATATCTCATGATATTGCTGAATGTGTTGCAATGTGTGATAGAGTTGTTGTTTTATCAAAAAGACCAGCTACTGTAAAAAAAGAAATAGAAATAAAGTGGCAAGAAAAAAAGATCCCTTCAGAAAACAGAAAAAATGAATTATTTAATTATTATTATAATTTAGTTTGGAGTGATTTAGATAAAAACTTCACTTGAACAAAAAAAATATTTAAAAAAAATTAAAACTAAAAAAATACTTATTATAGTTACCCAAATATTTATTACTTGTCAATTTTTATTGACCTGGGAACTGCTAAGTAAGTATGAAATTATTAGTTCATTTATTTTTTCTAGTCCATCTAAAATTATTAAATGTTTGTATGATTTACATTTAAATAATAATTTATGGATTCATATTTGGGTAACTTTAAAAGAAATTTTAATTTCCTTTGGGCTTGGAACATTAATTGGTTTTACAGTTGCAGTTATCTTTTACACAGTTCCAACTTTAAAAAAAATATTTGATCCGTTTTTAACTCTTATTAATAGCTTACCTAAAGTCTCTCTTGGCCCACTTTTAATAATTTGGTTAGGCGCTAATATGAAATCAATTATTGTTATGAGTTTATTAATTAATACCATTGTCACACTGATATCAATCTATAATGGATTAATTAATACTGATCCTTATAAAATAAAACTATTTAAATCTTTCAAAGCCACAAAATATCAAGTACTAACTAAATTAGTACTACCACATAATAAAGAAACAATTATATCTAGTTTAAAACTTAATATATCAATGTCTTTAATTGGGGTTATTATGGGAGAATTCTTGGTTAGTAAAGCTGGTATCGGATACCTGATACTATATGGGACTCAAGTTTTCAACTTAACTTTAGTAATGACTGGAATAATGCTTATACTAATTATTTCGTTTATCATTTATCAATTAATTACTCTATTTGAAAAGAATTACGCTAAGTAATTCTTTTTATTTATGTTACTCTTAAATACAATATGTTATAGTTCAATGCAATATTTCACGGTTAATTAGCACACTATTTACGTATATATATACCCTTATAATAGAAAAAGAACACATTTAAAAGTGTTCTAATTATTAAATGGTGGAGAGTAATGGATTTGAACCATTGAACCCTAAAGACCTGATTTACAGTCAGATGCGTTTGACCACTTCGCTAACTCTCCAATTTATAGTTGATGTTACTCAACTATTTATTAAATATAATTTTAACAAAAACTTTTTTTCCTTTTTGAATTAATATTGCATTATCAGTTAGGTTGTTCTCTGTTATGGTAAAATTCGGATTAATAATTTTTTCATTATTCATTGAAATTCCATTTTGTTCTATTAATCTTCTTCCTTCAGATTTCGATGTGATAATGTTTGCAGAAACTAGTACATCTAATCCATTGCTATCATTATTTAATAAGTCATAAGATATCTCTACACTCGGAGCATTCTCTTGAGTTTTTTCACCACTGAATATTGCCTCACTTGATTCTTTTACTTTAATAGCTTCATCTTCACCATGTACCAATTTTGTTACTTCAAATGCCATAGTTTTTTTAGCTTCTCGAATATCCGTAGCACACATTTTCTTTATGTCTTCCATATCAATATCACTAAAGAATGATAATAATCTTTCAACATCCTCATCGTATGAATTTATAAACATTTGATAAAAGTCATATACTGTTGTTTTTTTTCTTGAAACCCATAACGTTCCCGATGCTGTTTTTCCCATTTTTTCGCCATCTGCTTTTACAAGCAAAGGACAAGTTACTGCCTGCAAATCTCTATCTTTAGCTCCATTTTGAAAGTCAAGTTTTCTAGCCAAATCTGAGCCTGCTATCATATTTGCCCATTGGTCAGAACCACCTACTTGAAGAACGCAATTGTAATCTCTATTTAACTGGTCAAAGTCATATGCCTGCATTAGCATATATCCCATTTCTAAAAATGTTAGCCCGCCTTCTTCTAAACGTTTTTTGTAACAGTCTGTTGCTAACATTTTATTGATGTTAAAATGTTTCCCAACATCTCTCATAAAATCTATGTAAGAATAAGGATTAATCCAATCTGCATTATCTACAATTATTGCGGGATTATCACCATCAGTTTGAACAAAACGTTTTACAAGTTCTTTTACTTCATTTTTATTATGAATTACTTGCTCTTTTGTAATCATTTGTCTCATATCACTTCTGCCTGATGGATCACCTATTAACGCAGTTGCACCACCAATTAAAACTATTGGATGATGTCCAATTTTTTGTAATCTTCTAACCATCGTTAGAGCGAAAAAGTGACCAATATGCAAACTATCCGCTGTTGGATCAATACCTAGATAAAATGTCATAGGTTCTCCATTGATTAATTTTTCTACTTCTGTTTCACTTGTCGCTTGATAAATATATCCTCTTTCCTTTATTAAATCATATGCTTTCTTTTTCATTTTCTCTTTTCCTCCATCTATAATTTTATAAATAAAAACGATAATTATTCCTTAATTAAGGACGAATTATCGCGGTACCACCTTAGTTTATGGATATTATCCATACTCTCTTTATTAATAACGGACTTCTCCGGCTTGAGTTCATAATTTGTAATTCATTTTTAACTAGTTTGTTAATTTTCATCAACCATTAACTTTCTACAAAACTCTGTTAAAACTACTGAGATTAATCAACACTCATTTAAATCTTATATATATATTATGCTATTTTTAAAACAAAATCAACTGTTTTTTAATTTACTGTAATTTTTTCGTTTTTTTAGTCTTTAACAATAACTTTCATATAATTTTTTTTACCTCTTTTTAAAACTAATGCATTTTCAACAATATCTTCTTCCGTTATAGTTTTAGGGCTTTGTATTACTCTTAAATTATTAAGGTATATTCCACCTTGCTCCAATAATCTTCTAACTTCTGATTTTGACTTTGCCATATTAATTTTAACCATTAAATCTGCTAAGTCTATACCTTCTCTAAATTCGTCACGATTTATATTATAACTTGGTACATTGTCCACATTAATTCCATTATTAAAGATTGCCTCACTAGCGTCTTTTACTTTAATCGCTTCTTCTTCGCCATGAACTAATTTTGTCACTTCAAATGCCATAATTTTTTTTGCTTGTATTATATCAGTAGCACACATTTTTCTTATGTCTTCAATTTCAAAATCGCTAAAGAATGATAATAGTCTTTCAACGTCTTGATCATATGAATTTATAAACATTTGATAAAAGTCATATACTGTTGTTTTATTTCTTGAAACCCATAATGTACCTGATGAGGTTTTCCCCATTTTTTCGCCATCGGCTTTTACAAGCAAAGGACATGTTACTGCTTGAAGCCCTCTTTCTTTATCTCCATTTTGATAATCAATTTTACGCGCTAATTCAACACCCGCTATCATATTTGCCCATTGATCAGAACCCCCAATCTCTAGAGTACAACCATAGTCTCTGTTTAATTGTTCAAAATCATATGCTTGCATTAGCATGTATCCCATTTCTAGAAAAGTTAATCCTCCTTGTTCTAATCTTTTTTTATAACAATCAGTTGATAACATTTTATTCACGTTAAAATGCGCTCCAACATTTCTCATAAAATCAATATACGAATGCTGATTAATCCAGTCTGCATTATCAAGTATGATTGCCGGGTTATCTCCTTCAATATCAACAAAACGCTTGACAAGTTCTTTTACTTCTTTCTTATTATGATCGACTTGTTCTTTAGTTAACATTGATCTCATATCTTGTCTTCCAGATGGGTCGCCAATTAAGGCAGTTGCTCCACCAATTACTATTATTGGATGATGTCCCATTTTTTGCAATCTTCTTACCATAGTAAGAGCAAAAAAGTGTCCAATATGCAAACTATCTGCTGTTGGATCAATACCCAAATAAAATGTCATGGGTTCTCCATTTATTAATCCTTCAATTTCTTTTTCTTTTGTTGCCTGATAAATGTATCCTCTTTCTTTTATTAAATCAAATGCTTTTTTTTCCATTATTCTCCTCTTTCCTTTCCTTTCCTTTCCTTTCCTTAATAGTATTAATAATTTGCTATTTTAACAGTATTTTTTATAAAAATCAATTATTTTCCACGATTATTTTCCTGATATTTTACGCAATTTGTTATTTAAGTGTAATTTTCCATAATTGTTATTTTAGGGAAACTTAGATTAATTAAAAGTTATATTATTTCTTCTAATAGACTTGCTATGTCATCAAAAGAAGTGATGTTTGTTGCATTAATTATCAAGTCGCTAGGTGTATTATCGTCTATTACGGCTATTTTATAACCAACATCCAGTTGAAACATTTCTATATCGTTATAATCATTTCCTATAATTATTACTTCTTCTTTTTTTATTTTATATTTTAAAATTATATTTTCTATGGCACTTTTTTTACTGATATGTTTATGATTTATAGAATAATAATCTTCTGATTTTGAACAATTTAATCCTGCCGCTTTTATGTATGAGTCAAATAGTTCCTGATTGAAAGATTTTTTGAATTTGATTGTAAGTTGTGAGGCACCTTTATTTTTTAATTCATTTAGAAATATATTAAAATTTTTAGTTATCAGTTTAGAATGTTTTAATTTTTCACTAAAATCTTTTTTATCGTAAACTATATAATCACATGTACCATTAGGAACATAAAGTGCGTATTCTATATCAGTATAGTCTATATCACGTATTTTTACTACCTCTTCATCCGTTATTGGATAAGAAGCAATTATCTCCCCGTTTGATGATAAAATTTTAGAACCATTTTCGACTATGATTATGTCTTCCATAGAAATATAGTTTTTTACCACATCTAAAGTTCTATAATAACCACGACCAGTACAAAACACATATTTCACCTTTTTTAACTTTAATACATCCAGCAGTTCGTTATTCAATTTATTATCTTTTAATACAACACCGTCAATATCTATAAATATATATTTCATTTTCTTGACCTAATAAGTGTTTTTATTTTTTTACTTTTATTATTCTCATAGTTTTGTAAATAATCCGTAAATTCAGAAAATTTAATCTCATTAGTGATTAAATCTACAACACTTACATTCTTTTCTTCTAATAGTTTCATCGCTAAATCAAAATCATTATACATATTACAATAAGAATTAACTCCTTTTATTAACATTTGTTTATAGAACGCTGTTCTTACATCTACTTCTGCTTTGAAACCAAATTGATAGACTCCTAGACACAATATGATAGAATTATTTTTCCCTAGCATAATTCCATCATTTAAAGTTGTAGATTGATTACCGCCAACTGCTTCTACAATTACATCAAATTTTTCTTTGAATTTCGTCATACAAGAATTATCAACTATATTAACATTTGTAACTTTTTTTAATTTTGAAACCGTTTTAGAAAATAACACTACATTGTCTTGCCCATAATAATACGAAAATATTTTTGCCGATAATATACCTAATGTCCCATCACCAAGAACAGCAATTTTGTTAACAGCACCTTTTTCAGAATGCTTTTCTAAAATATGTTTTGTATGCATCACGACAGCAATATCATCAATAAATATCGCTTCTTCGTCTTGAATGGACTCAGGTAATCTTATCGCACAATTTTCTGGAAGATATATCAATTCACTAAATCCTCCATCTTTTGTTCTTCCAACTATATCAGAATCTGTAAAACTTAAACTTTCTGCTAAGATATTTTCATCTTTTAAAATAAATGGATTTACTACTACTCTATCGCCGATATTCAACTTGGTACAGTTGGTTCCAGTTTGAGTTATTATTCCCATAATTTCGTGCCCCAATACATTAGTGTGCAGATAACCTTCATCTGGAGTTTGTCTAAGCAATTTCTGAATATCGCTTCCACAAAGTCCCGATATTTTTGTTTCGATTTCCACCTCATCTGTAGCACATTGTCTCTTATTGACTTTTTCTAAATAATATTTATCTTTTTCTAAATAAACAAGTCTTTTCATTTTTCACCTTACTTTCACTAATTTATTAATTTTATCATTATTTCCTCCGGTTAACTTGATATATTTGATTAGTTGTTCTAAACCTAGACCACTTTTAATTATTTCCTTCGATTTTAGAAATCCTTCTTTTAAACTGCTTACCATACCTGACAAATATAAAATATTGGCACAGTTGATGCATACAATGTCTTCATGCGCACCTTCACCATGCCCACTTAAAACATCAATTATGTATTGAACATTTTTTATAGGATTGTCAGCTTGTTTTATATCTCTCGACGTGTAACTTGGAAGTTTTAATTCTTGTAGGGGATTAAATATTAGCAATTTCCCATTTTTTGTTCCATCTTTTGTACCAATTAATCTAGTTGTACCAAAAATTCCCATTTCATCAATAAAATGTATATTATCATCTGTACTAGATACTACCATTGCGTTTTTTATATCAAATTCTCTTAATACATCTAAGGATAACTCCACGTTAGAATGCGCTAATCCATATAATACTGCATCAGTTTTTATTGGACACACTAAACCTGCTAGCCCAAAACTCAAAATATGTGGAACATAAAAATTCCCACCATACACTTTATCAAAATTTGGAATCACATCCTCTATATTAAAAAACGCAAACCCACATTCTTCCAAAATTTCAACGCTTCTTTGCGTGCTAATATTCTTCTCTGCTCCAACTATATCCATAAAATCCGCAGACCCAGTGACTGATGATGTAGAATATGACCCTGGTTTTACCACATAAGCTCCCATGCTTGACGCAAGTATAGCACTAGCTGTAGAAATGTTTATTGTTTTTATCCCCTTTTTTCCACTACCTACCATAGTAATAATTTTTTTGTCTTTAAGTTGATTAATTCTTACTCTTTTTCTTGGTTCATAATCATCCAAAGAAAATGCAACATCCAATAAAACTACTATTTCTTCTTTTTTAGGTGTTTTAGCCATTAGTGATGTTAAAAGTGAGCCTAACATAACGTTTCTCTTATTTGAATCTTCTATATTTAAAATTTGAAGAAAAGCTTGCTTCAATAGTGCTAAATCATAATCAGCTTGAACATTTAATCTGTACAGAAGTTCATACATTGCATTATCGTTCATCATTTCCACTCCTTACATATCTTTGATAAACTAAGCGAATATTCCTTTTTCTTTTCCTCCCATGCTTTACCTTTGGCTAAACATAGCTCTCTTAATTCCAACAATTCATCTGAATTATAATAAGATACAGCACTCATCATTTGATATATAGTAGAATCATCTGGAATAGAATACTCATCTTTACTGCCGGTAACCAGTCTAACTATTTCATCTTGACTCATATCTACTGTAATGGCAGAATCAGGGATACTTTTACTCATTTTTGGATAACCGTTTAATCCTTTTATAATTCTTGAATATAATGCTCCTAGAGACATATCTAAATTCATTCTATCCACAACTTTTTGCGCTATCTGAACGTATAAATGTTCTTCTAAACCAAGCATTACTAGGACATCATCATAATTGGAAACCGTCCCTAAGTGAATGAAATCAGCCACCATCAACAATATTGCTTGCTTAACTTTAAAATCAATTCCATTATATATTTTTTTACTTTTGTACAATTCCGATAAATCCTCTTCTGCGTCTAGAAAATCTTGGTCAGTAAGGCAATTTGATATGAGATATGCTGTCTTTAACACATCCGTGTAATCTATCTGACTTCTCAGATATCCTTTCGAATTATCAAAGCCCAAATTTTCAATAAAGTTAGTATATTTTTCTACTCTTTCTGCAAGTATATCTAACGATTGATTTCTTGCATTGTATGAATCAAGATCTCCCAAAACAAATTGAACGTCGATTCCTGCTTGTTGCAAATATATCGCTCTTAATATTTGAGATAGAGTCCCCATATGTGGAGTTCCACTTAATCCAATCCCAGTAGTTACAATCACCTTCTTGTTATTTTTTATTCCATCAACAAACTTCTCTGCATTATAATGACATAGCCATTTTTGTTGCAAAACATCTTTAGTAATTCCTTTTAAATCAAAATCAATCGGTTTAAAGTCCATTGCATTATATCCATGCTTTTCTATTACTTGATTGTAATATTCGTCATTAAATTTTAACATTATCTTATCCTACCTTCTGTTAAATTCTTTTATTTTTTTCTTTGCATAACTTGTTTGAGCTTTATCAAGCCAGTCTACTCTGGGTCCGAATGATAAATCATCTGTTATTATCCTAACCCTATCTTTATTTCTTAAGATATAGTCAATTGCAACATGTTCTTCATTAACTGTAGCCCCAACCATTGTATTTCCTATATCGGTATGTATCTTATAAGCAAAATCAATTACTGTTGCTCCAGCAGGCAACTCAATAATATCCCCTCTTGTTGTATATATATAAACTTTCCCCGTCAATAATTCTTTTTTTACTTGAGCAACAAATTCTTGATTATCGCCAAACATAGTATTAATTTCTACTAATGATTTAAAGAATTGATATTTTTCTGTTAAATCTTTCTGCATCAAATTTCTAGCTTGTCCTTTGTTAATATCCCAATGAGCTGTTAATCCATAAGCAGCTATTTGGTCCATCTCATCCGTTCTTATTTGTGTTTGGACTAATCTATCATCTGGTGCAAAAACTGTAGTATGTAAGGATTTATACATGTTTGTTTTTGGATTACATATATAATCTTTAAATTTGTCATTTATTGGATGATATTGCTGATGTACTATTCCTAAAACTTTATAACAATTCTCTACATCTTCAAGTATAATTTTTAATGCTAATAAATCGTGTATGTCAGCTAATTTGAACCCTTCTGATATCCTTTTATAAATCCCATAAATGTTTTTCGTTCTTACCTTTAGTTCATTAGGTATGTTCTTATCATTTAAAAGTCTTTGTATTTTTTGTAACATTTCTGACAAACTATTTTCACTGTCAATTTGTACTTTCATTTGTTTTTCTTCAATACTTTTATACATATCGGGTTTTAAATATCTTAAAGATAAATCTTCCAATTCGCTTTTAATTTGGTACGCACCTATATAGTAAGCAAGTGGTACAAATATTTCCATTGTTTCTAAAGCATTTTCTTTTTGTTTAAATTCACTTTTAAAACTTAACGTTTGCATATTATGAAGTCTATCCGCAAGTTTAATAATAATTATTCTGACATCATCTGTGATGCTTGTAATTATTTTCCTAGTATTAGCAAGTCTTTGTTCATCTTTACTCGAAAAATTTAATTTGCTAATTTTAGTTACACCATCTACTAAATTAGAAACATCTTCGTTAAATTGTTCCGCAATTTCTTCTTTTGTAATATTAGAATCCTCAATTGTGTCATGAAGTAATCCTGCACAAATTGTATCTTTATCAGCTCGCATTTCTGCTAAAATACTGGCTACAAATAAAGGATGAATTATGTATGGCTCACCACTTTGTCTAGTCTGATCTTTGTGCAAACTTTCTGCTAAACTATAAGCGCTCTTAATCATTTTCAAATCATTAAGATCACTATTGTATTTGATAATATTTTTGAGTAATGTTTCAAACTTCACTTTCTCTACCTCCTTATAAAAAAAAGGCAATCCACTTAACTAAGGACGCCTTAAGAAAAACAATATTTATTTAACGATAAGAAATTACACATAATAAAAACTTGTTTTTTAGTATTAATATTTATAATAGTCGATATTGATTGATTTCTTGTATACATACAAATCTCCTCCAAAACCAAGTAATTGTATTGATAATACACTAGTTAATAACTAATGTCAACTATTTTTTGACTACTATGTGATTAACTGGATACCCTTAACTGGATACTATTAAATAGCTTTTTTAAATTTGTTGTTATCTCATATAATTCATTTTGCAAACTAATCTTTGGAACACTCTTATTTTTCCCCATGTAACTCTAATTGGGGTTATAATGGGTGAATTTTTAGTTAGTAAAGCAGGAATTGGATATCTAATTCTTTATGGAACTCAAGTATTTAACTTAACACTGGTTATGGCAGGAATTGTCTTAATTATGATTATCTCATTTATTATTTATGAATTAATAACATTATTAGAAAAGAATTACACGAAGTAATTCTTTTTAGTTATAAAAAAAATGAGTCTCGGAGTTATTTAGTGAGTAACTGTATAAACCCATTTTATATTTCTTTATTTAAAAATCCTATTTACTAATTTTTTATCTAGATTATAGAACTCTTATGATAATATAAATTTATCAGTAATTTTTATTTCTTTTTTTGCATTTTTATTTCCTTAGTGCTTTTTTTTCTCTTTTTTTCTAATTGTAATTTTTGAGTTTTTTACTAATTTCTTTTACAGCAATAACATTTGAAATTAAATTAAGTAAGTTTTCTACCTGAGTATCAATCATTTATACTCTGTTTTTATATTCTTCTAAAAACATTTACCTCTGCAAGTGAATAATTATCTTTAAATAGTTTTACATCAAGTGACATCGAGAATAAATTTTCAAGTACTACATCTTCAATCTGAAATGATTCATATCTTTTATTTTTACAATTTGGATCTTTTACAAACTTAGGTTTACTTTTTTATTGTGAATAACAATAATATATTATTCGCTTCCACCATTTTTGATAGCGATATTTAGCACTGCAGTTACTACAATATAACTTACCGGAAAGTAAATATCTCCTTTGGGTTCTTCCTCTACTTCTTAATTTACTTACCTCTAGTATTCTTTCATACGTTTCTTTAGATATAACTGGTTCATGTTGACCAACAAATTCTTCATCTTTATATGGAACTATTCCAGTATTAGTTTTACTAAGTATTCTTCTTTGAACAAGACTTTCGTCCATGTTTACAATCTCACCAATTTTAATAAAACTCATACCACTTAAGTATAAACTTACCATCTTGTTAAATACTTTTACATCTTCAGGATTTGGCACAAGAATGCCCTTTTCCTTGTCATAATCATATGGGAACGGTATCTTTCCACCACCACGCCATAAGCCCTCCTCTGCCCGCTTATAAATACCTAATCTAGTACGTTCCAGAATCGTTTCTCTTTCTAGTTGAGCGAATACTGATAATATAACAATCATTGCTTTTCCAAAAGGTGTTGTTGTATCAAAGCTTTCTCTTATTGATACAAAACCTACTTCATGTTTATTAAATACTTCTTCTATTAAATATAAAGTATTTTTCTGACTACGAGATATTCTATCTAATTTATAAACATATACACATTTAACTAAATCATTAGAAATATCTTCAATTAACTCATCCATCTTTGGTCTTTTTAAATCTTTACCACTAAAACCTGCATCAATATAAAGCTTAATATCTTCATCTGGAATCTCTTTACTTTTTAAATATGATTTTAGTAATTCAATTTGGGCATCAATAGAGTATCCTTCAACTTGTCCATCAGTAGAAACTCTTACATATAAGGCATGACATTTTTCACTTTTAATTTTATTTGAATTAACTAATGCTTCTATTGTTTTACCTCCACTCTAATATATAAAAGCATTCAATAAAATTAGCTTGCGTTTACATATTAACATATATCTAAATCTATGTGAAATACATTAGAAAAAAACACTTATGCTTTTTTCATAAGTGTTTTAATCTTTATATTTTGTTTAATAAGAAAATAAAATTTTACGGTTCAATGCAATATTTTACGGTTGAACATAATATTTTACAGTAGATTACACTATTTAACAGTAGATTACACTATTTAACAGTAGATAACACTATTTAACAGTAGATAATACTATTTAACAGTAGATAATACTATTTAACAGTAAGATAATACTATTTAACAGTAAGATAATACTATTTAACAGTAAGATAATACTATTTAACAGTAGATAATACTATTTAACAGTAGATAATACTATTTAACAGTAGATAATACTATTTAACAGTAGATAATACTATTTAACAGTAGACTTATTCTCTTTTATTATATATTTTCCATGTGGGTCATTTAGATTTGTACCATACCAATCAATAATAGATTTTGATTTTAAATTTTCAATCATCTTTAAAATTGTAGGCTTTGATCTTTCTGTTATTTCTAAAAGTTCTTTCATAGATACTTCACCTTTATCATAAGCAGCTTGAACAATTAATTGTTCAACTGGTGTTAAATTATCCCAATGTTTTTTTATTGTTGACATCTTTAATAGAGATGCATTTTTTCTAGAACTTCTTGTCATGATGTTATTTTTTAAAACTAGCAATACAGAACTCATGTGTGGTTCAGAGTAATGAGGTTCTTCTAAAAAGAAGTCTTTCATTTCTTTATATATTCTTTTAACTCCTTCATTGAGTTCTCTTACTATTCCAAGTTCAACTAATACTCTAGAAATTTTGGGGTTTCGTGAATATCTTTTATTCATCATAGTATCAATCGTAACAAAACCACCTAATTTTCCAGGATTATGTATCTCCATTCTATCATCGTATAGTTTAACAGTTATATGTTCACCACTATTAGAATAATCTCGATGTGTCACGGCATTTACCAAACCCTCAAACCATGCGAACTCAGGAAATTCAGGGATAGTTTCAAATATTCCATCACTACTTAAATAAGTAAAATCTCTTAGCTGGGTATCGATAAATTCTTTTGCTTTTTCTATTGTTTTATACAAACAAAAGTCAAAAGTTTTATCTTTAACTATATTATAATTTGAACCTATCCCAAATTCAGTTCCTTCAAACTTTAATACTCTAACTCTAGCACTAGGTAAGTATTTACTAGGATTTTTACCGAAACATAATATACCAGCTTTAGTTAATACTTTTTTTCCTTCATATTCACGAACAAAATCTCTTGCTTCTAAAATTTCTTCATAAGATAAATCTGTATTTAATTTATCTTTATATAAAGCTAGCATTTCATAATCAAGATCATCTAAACTTGACCTACTAATAATTTCTGTTTCAAAGTCTCTTTCTTTTTTATCATACTCTAAACTTCTAATTTGAGTAGAATCAAGTTTAATTGAAGAATCTCCTTGTCTTATAAAAACTTCATCTTTAACGTTTTTGATAATATTACTTGGTGCTGGTTCAATATGAAAAACCAGTACATTATCTTCTATACTTTTATTATTAATAACATCTAAAATTTCAACTCTATATCTTGGAGTAGTTTTTAAATATGTTGAAGTAGCTTTTTGAAGTTCATTAAGTTTATCTATTCCTACATCATTAAATCCTTCAATAATGCCTTCATCATTTAATCCTACTACCAATATACCGCCATTTGCATTAGCAAATGATGCTATAGAATTTGCTAAGTCTCTAGGTGCTATCTTAGAACTTTTTCTATCAAAATATAGACCTTCTCTTTCATTAGTAATATAATTTAAAAACGTTTCGTTAGTTAATTTTAAAGGTTTCACTTATATCAGCTCCTAATATATATTTTAGCATACTTATTTGTTTATTTTTATATAATTTCATTTTATTAATCTATTTATCATTATTTTGTTTTAAATATTTTTGTATTAATTCATACACTATCGGTAACCTGATAACTATCTTTTTAGGATTAATTAAATTACCCTTAATATCATAATTTATAACTTTAACTTTTTCTATAGATATTCCCCCTATATAAATATATTTTTATAAAAGATATACATGACAATATTTGAAAATATATGGCCCACTCTATGTACCTGTTATTTTACTTTACTGAATATATTTCGATAGAATAAAGACACAAAGCGATTATACATTTATAGCAGGATAAGCATGGCTGACAAACAACTACCCAGTGGGTAGTTTAGCCCGTAATATATGGCTTGTTAATTTATTAAATGTCAGACAAAGTATTTTATGTCATACAGATGTTAGAACAGTTTTGTAATGATTTTATATGTATTCAAGAATCTTTACGCTAAAGTCAGACATTTGTTAATACAAATGTGTTAACAAACGTTATAACAAAGTATATGAATTTGTACCTTTAATCATTAAACTTTTTAATAATTTTCATTAATCATGTGCATAAAGTGGTGCTTGTTAAAATATAAATTGGCATTACTAAATTAATAATTTAACAAGTAAAAAAATGAGTAACTTTTGAAAGTTAACTCATTCTACATGATTATATCATTATATTTGTCAATGTCTATATTAAAACCTGTACAAGTTGCGTATAAACTTTGTATGATTTTATCTAAGTCCAATATTTATCTACTAAAATAGAACTATTTATGAAATACTTCGATGACATTTAAAGCCTCTTGAAATAACGGCTTACTTATATACCTAATTAATCTTCAGATAATTCTTTTGTTTCTTCTATTAAAGCTTCTTTTGAAGTATCTTCTTCAGAAATTTCTAACCTATTCAATTTTTGAGTGCAAATAG
>Ga0265294_10003078_pt1 | contig 21574 bp, 14 predicted proteins | sample MunlanPumphouse3_FD_192504 | JGI IMG/M metagenome (GOLD analysis project Ga0265294, IMG submission 192504) | Groundwater microbial communities from a municipal landfill in Southern Ontario, Canada - Pumphouse #3 | ecosystem: Environmental > Aquatic > Deep subsurface > Groundwater | place... | reverse complement strand
CTTTTTCCAGCAAGGCGGGATCGGATACGCTCACGCTTGTCCCCACCAGAATGGTCATCACTGTCCCTTGCTCTTCAAGTTGCTTGCAAAGCATCGGAAGCACGGCGACACCAGTTCCTCCAGCCAAAAGCAAAGCATGGGCACTTCTTTTGTTCTCAAGCGGGGCCCCATACAGGCCACGGATATAGAGCTCGTCGCCTTTTTTCAACTTGAACAATTCATCGGTGAAAGGACCTCGTCTTTTAATCACAAAGCTCAAGGGTTCCGTCGTCGCCACCGAGAAGGGTTTCTCTCCATGCGAGGGCAGCCAAAGGAATACAAATTGTCCTGCCTTGCTTTCCAATTTGCCATCGCACTGCATTATCATGGTATCCTCTCCATAGTATTGCACTTCAGTCACCAAGTGTCTCACATAGGCCATCCTGCGCTCTGTACGCAAGTAAGTCTTGCTAACCAACTCCGGATGCTCTCCTGCAAGTATTTGCTGTGCTTCATTTTTTATGCTTTGGAGATACTGCGGCCACTGTTTCTGGCTCACCATCGCCAGGGCTGAGCCAATGCCAACTACGTTGGCTCCGCATTCTATCAGCCGAGCCGCCTCGCTTCCTGTAAAGACCCCTCCCATTCCCAGAACAGGGACAGAGGGACCCACGGCCTTGCGTATGGCACTTATGGAAGCCAAAGCCTTCTCGAACACCCAGGAGCCGCTACAGCCACCTTTGCCTCCCAGCTGGTTTTGAAGAATCGGCCTGCCACTGGCAGGATCGATATGGACTATCGGTCCAACGGTATTGATGGCCACAAGACCATCAGCCCCACAGGCAAGCACCGCCTTGGCGATAGAACCGATGTCCTTGACATTCGGGGTCAGCTTGATGAACAAAGGAACAGCAAGGTCAGGTACGGCCGCTCGAATTTGTGTGACATACTCACTGGCAATGTCACCATCGCAGCCAATGGAAGCTCCATATCCAACCGCAGCATGGGGGCACGAGAAGTTCAGTTCGAGCATGTCGGCATAAGGAGCAAATGCCTTCACCAAGATGACAAAATCCTCCGGACAATTGGCGGAAAGAGAGACATTGAGAATAATCCGCAAGTTCTTCCTTCGTAACTCCTTAAGCTCATCAAGTGCTTGCGCCATCCCACTGTTCCTCAGTCCCACCGAGTTGCCAAAATTGCCAAGGGAGGTCTCGCAAATAATCGGTTCAGGATTTCCTAAATTGGGATTCACCTGAAAACTCTTTGTGGTGACTATTGAAACAGCCTTCACCTTTTGGTCAAAATAGGAAATCATGCCGGGTGTGGTGGAAGCCACTCCACTGACAGTGGAAAGCAACACCTGCCCGGGCCTGGACAAGAAAGAGAGCACATCCCTCATAGGCTCGTCTCTTGGATGAGAAGTCGAATATTCTCAATGCACTGGTCAAGCCAATCCTCAGGAACAGGGGCCTTTTTCCAGGGATGGGTCAAACCGCTGGAGCTGTTGACCCTCACCAAGGAAAGGGGATATCCCACACTCCTCAAGGTTGCCACAACCACTTGGGCCGACCCTCCCTGGCTTCCAACCCCGGGGATGAGCAAGGGTACAGGACTGTCATGGTAATACGAGACAATGGATTTCAGCTCATCCATGTTGGTGGCCCCTACAACGGCACCGACTCCAGGGTGTTTCTTGGACAAGTCACTGATATGGGATGCAACAACCAGATAAAGGGGTGTATCGGCTATCATTGCATTCTGAAGATCCTTGCCACCCGGATTGCTGGTCCGGTCAAGGATATAAATTCCATTGTTCCCATAGTTCTCAACAAAGGGCTGGATTGAATCACTCCCCATGTACGGAGCAACGGTTACAGCCTGGGCTCTCCATTTGTCAAATGCCTCGATGGCATAGTTCTGGCTACTACGCGCTATATCACCACGCTTGCTATCAAGAATTATGGGAATCGAGGGGAAAAAGTTCTCCACCAGATCAAGCACATCGCCAAGAGCAAGACTTCCACAAAAGTCCTCGTCACGGGGATTGTCCAAGGCAACATAGTAGCCAATATTCGGCTTGAAGGCGGCAGGAGCAAGACCACAAAGGCTCATTCTCCTAAACAACTGGGTGAAATAATCGTTCAGGCTCTTACGGACATCACCATCCTCACCTTGGGGGATGAGCGAAAGTTGAGGATCAAGCCCCATGCAAGCGCAATTCCCCACATCCCGTGCAGATTCTTCAAGTAGCTGGATATAGTTCATTTCTCCTCCTTGGGGAACCCATGGCTGGCCCCCCACCCAAAGGGATCCTCTCTCCATGAAGCAAGCACCTTTGCCTGGACCTCGTTGATATATCCACTTTGTTGTGCATAAAAAAGCATAGTGTCATAATCCAAGATAGTCCGCAAGATACACTTGGGAGTAAGATTCTCAAATGCCTGCCTGCTCTGAGACAATCCATAGGTAAAGATGGCAAAACAATAGGGGCAAGTCCCTTGGGCCTCCACAATGGATTGGACGGCAGCGATGGAAGAACCTCCCGTTGAGATGAGATCCTCGACAAGCAGGACATCACATCCCTGATAGCTGCCACTCTTGTCAAGGCCCTCAATCTTCTGATGGAGCCCATGGTCCTTGGAAGCGCCTCTCACATAGCTCAGGCTCTTGTGAAGCCTGTCAGCAAGAGTGGTGGCATGAGGAATGCCTGCTGTCGAAGTGCCTGCAATGTTTTGAGGCTCATACCCGACATCTTCCAACAAAGCGCAAAAAGCATCACAAATGAGCTTCCTGTCCTGCCAATCGCCAAGAAATTGGCGGTTGTCATTGTAGATAGGCATACGGTACCCACTCGCCCAAGTGAAGGGATCCTCAGGCTTAAGACGGATGGCGCCCCGTTCCAAGGCCTTCTTTGCCAACAATTCTGCATAATTGATACTCATTGAATCCTCCTTTGTCCAGTTATCTGTGGCTTTTCCATATTTCTTTGAAACTATGGGTTCTCCCACAATAGGCACAGGCAAAACGATTATCCTCTGTCCTGTAGAACAAGGCGGGAACACCTTCGCCTTGGATTGGATTTGAGATACACGCCTCATTCTCGCATTGCAGGTCATCAAAGTTGTAGATACGTGGAGGCATATGCATGCGATACTTCCTCACCACTTTCCCATCCTCTATGATGTTCAAGGTGCATCCAGGAGCAACCGCGGCAAGACGCTTCAGGGCCTTGCGTTCCAGAGCAGGGGCATCAGGGCGGAAGATTATTCCCTTATACGTCTTTTCATCCCCTTCCTTATGGCCGGAAGAGACCCATTCCCCACCCTTGGATTCGTCCAGATGCATCACGCTGCTGATCAAGCGCATATGGTCCCTGATCTCGGAAGGCTGGTCTCCACGGCAAATATGGTCAATCACGATACCATTGCGGATAGGCTGGACCCCTTCACTTATCACCTTGTCCTTTGGTTTCTTGTTCTCCAGGGGTACTTCCTCGATATAATCAAGTTCCTCTTCCTGAGGAAGCAGCTTCTCAGGTATGTAATCAGAGCCGATCTTTCCCCCGATCAGGGAAAGAAGACAGATACGCACATACATCCCGTTGATTGACTGTCTTTCCCAGGCATTCAGCGGGGTGGCATCCAGAAACGTAGGAATTGTTGGATGCAGTTTGTGCCGCGGAAGCGGATGATAGAACTTGGTATTGCATTTGAGCTTATCCATGAATTCGGGACGGAACGTGATGGAGGCCCTGAGCAAGTCGGCCTTCTGCAGGATTTGGTCCCCCATCCGTTCCAACTGAGGACGGGTGAAATACCACATGGAGCTGATGTCATCACATTCTAGATACTCCTCAATGGAGGAGAAGAGACGCACCTCGAATCCATTCTCCTGCATCTTAATCAAATAACTTTGCGGCATGGCCAATTCTTTTGGAGCGATCAGGTCAACCTTCACATGCTTGAACAAAAGCAATCCATCCGCTTTGGAATGTACCGTACGACCATGGAACAGGTCTCCTACCAATGCAAGATGAATAGAATCATAATCAAAACCATTATCCTCAAGAAAAGTGAACTCATCCAGCAGTTCCTGGGTCGGATGCTCATGTTTGCCATCGCCGGCATTGATAAATGCAGGAGTATAGGGAAGTCGGTTGCGTTTGGCATATGCATCACAGTCATCCTTAAGCCAGCGGCAGACACCCTCGACAGGGCTACGGACAATGAAGATGCTGTTATGGTAGCCACACAGGGTGTGGAACGTATCAGCAAAGCTTTCCCCTTTATTGAATGAGGAGCTGTCCGTATTCAGCTCGGATACTTTCACATGATGAAAATTAGCAGCGTTCCTAAAGCTTTCCTTGGTCCTCGTACTATCTTCCAAAAAGACCTCATAGATTCCAAAGTCCTTGTCGGAGATGCGAAAACTGTCCATCACCTTTACATCATTATCCTGGATAGCTTTCTTAAGTATCTTTACTTTTGAAAAAAGATACTTCCTTTCCTCAATGCTCAGATCGGCGATTTCACAAAGGGAACGAGAGGCAAACACATTGTTCTTTTCCATTCTGTATGCTCCTAAAAAAAAGAGCCGACTTGAAAAAGTCGACCCTTACTATTACTACTCAATGATGAGGAAAACAGACACCCACAATAAAACCATAGACGTTTTACCGCTGTTTGTTTCACTGCAATCTCCTCATCGTCGCCAACCATAGCAGGAAGTTTGATTAATGTCCAGAGACTCCCTCGGATTTCTTTCCAGAAGCCTGCTGGTCCTTCTCAATCTGGGAAAGGGCCTCCAACGCAGTAGCATCGTCCGTTACAATGACCCCTGCTCTTCGGTGCACCTGTACCAAAGGATTAAAAACAGGCGTGGTAAGTTCCATGGGTAATCCATCAGGAAAGGCAAGAATAGGATCTATTGGCTCTTTCTTGGCAACTTTCCCTCGGTTCTTTAAGTCCTTTATATACTGCCGATAATACCAATTCGGAGAACGATGCCTGTTCCGCTTGCGCTTCTTGCCACCATCAGACTCTGTCCCATAGCCATAGCCGTAGCCGTATCCGTAGCCATAGCCATACCCATAATTACGACCATATCCATGCCCATTATTTGATATGGAAACAATGGAACCCGGGAAACAACCATTGAAGATTGTCCCTATGACAGGAATGCCAGAAACACTGATTGTCTCAAACAAATCACTAAGGCTGGAACGCGAGGTGACACCTGCACGAACCGTTATGATAAGGCCGTCGGTCATCTTGCCTACAGAGAACAGCTCGGAGGCATAAAGAAGAGGGGGTGCATCAATGATGATGAAATCATACAAGGATTTCAGTTTCTCCAATATTTTCTTAAGATTTGGATTGGAGAAAATCGCTACGGGAACCAACGGCTTGGAACCAGCAGGCAAGAGATGCAGGTTTGGTATATCATCGATTGGTTTCACAATCAGCTCCTGCAGAGGCACATCCTTGATGACATTATCCACCAACCCAAACTTACGATTCTTGATATTGAAGAAATTACTTATACTTGGAGCACGAAGGTCACCGTCGACAAGAAGGACCTTCTTGCCCATCTGGGAAAGAGAGACTGCCACATTGGCAATCACAGTGCTTTTTCCTTCAGACATGCCACAACTGGTAATGGAATATATCTTACCGGCTATTTCTATACTATACAATAAGTTAGCAACTAATTTAAATCGTTCGGATTCAAACGACAAAGGGTCGTTATAAACCACCAGGGTGGGATATTCCTTATCCTTGGGTATCTGAATGAAAGGAATCCAGGAAAGCAGGGGTATCTTCGCCCCCTGAATCTTCTTTAGCTGCACATTATTCCGTATCGTGTCATCATGCATATCCACAAAGAGAGCGAGCAATACTCCAATAGCCAGGCCGAGCAACATTGAGACAGCCAGGATCAACAACTTGTTAGGACTTACTGGACTGGCAGGGAAAGAAGCGGTGTCTATGACCTTCACATTACCACTGACAGCCGCCTCCACAAGCCTGGTCTCCTGAAGCATATCCCTCAACTTCAAACCGACAGATTCATATACATTGACTTCTCTTTGCAATTCCGAGAGTTTCCGCTGCAAACCTGGCAATTGCCCTAATTCATTCTTGTAGATATCCGCCCGATCCTGCAACACAGCGATCTGAACTTCCGTGGCAAGCATCCTGGCTATGGACTGATCGTAATTATCACCCACCTTCTTTCCACAAAGGCTTATCACACTGTCAAGAATTGTTTTCTTCAGCTGCAGAATCGAATTGGTAAGCTCACTAATCCGTGAAATAGTTTGCGAGGTGTCATTAATCGTTGAGTTGTTCATACCAATGATCGTTCCAGTCCCCCCAACCATGTTGGAAGAACCACCTACCGTCATGGCATTCACAGCATCGTACATGACCAACTCTTGTAACAAGTCTTGCAGCTTGGCCAGCTCCTCTCTTATCCGAGGATCCTGTTTTAGTTGCTCAACAGTGGGCAGAGGACCGAGCCCTGACTCCTTCCAATCTTTCTGGTATTGCTCAATACCGACCTGAGCCTCCTTGTATTCCATCTGCAGGGGCTCAAGTCTCATCTGGTAATAGACATTCTCACTCACCAGCAAAGAAGTCTTGTCCGTTAGTTCAATGATATTGGTATTTTCCCTAAATTCACCCAAGGCGTCATTGGCCTTTTTCAGTTCAGCATCATTGACAGGAATCTGATTCTCAATGAATTGGCGCTGGGCCGATTTCGAATCCTTGGAGATACTGGTAAGGATGTCATCATAACTCGAACAGATCATCTGGACAAAATCCCTGGCGAACAAAGGGGAACTGTCAGTGAAAGTGAACTTAACGATGTTGGTATCCTTGACGGTAGTAATTGCAAGTCGTTTTTTCAAGGATGCAACGGCATTGGGGCCTCCAAGGATTGTCCCATCACTGTAAGGAACTCCCTCATTGTTATGATAAAGAGAAAGATCAAGCAACGACAAGGCTTTCTTGATATTCAAGGAACTGGTAATCAACTCCGCTTCCGTCGCAATCTTCTTTGAACCAGTCACATCCCCTGTAAGGATACTGTCCATGGTTGATGACTGCTTGATAGGATCAACAAGGATGGTGGCGCTCGACTCATACTGGGGAATGGTTGTTTTGATATACGCAATTCCCAAAGCAAGCACGATCACAAATCCAACCACACACCATTTAAATCGGCTTTTGATGATTTGAAAAAGCTCAGAAAGGGAAATCCCCTCTTCCTCCCTTTCATATTCAATATTCACAGACTGATTTTGTTTTTGCTGTTCTTCGTTCATGTCTCATCCTATTTCAAATAAGTAGAAGTTAAAACCGAGTAATGAATTATCGAAACAACCGCACTTATCAAACTTATTATCGCTACAGTTGGAGCAAGGTTCTTTATAAATGTATTTTCCTTGATGGTAATGGTTGTTTCCTGCGGAATCAATGAATTCCTTTCAAGGCCATGACCTTCACTGTCGGTTATCGTAAGAGTAAGGGGTTTGGAGGCATCACTCGTAGCACCCCCGGCAAGAAAGAGATAATAATCCGCAGTCTTATCCGGTACATAGGCATACACCCCGGAACGTACCACAGCCCCGGTGACAGTGACAAACCTTTGGGTGAATGGAATGGTCAAGACATCATTCGCCTGGAGGACGAACGGCTCGTCTTGGCTTGACCCCAAAAGCATCTTGGTTGTATCGAAAGGATATCTCTTGCCCTCACGGGTCAAATACACATGCTCCAGATCGCTTACCGTCATCAACCGAGGAGAAATAAAACGAAGCATCTGCTGAAGAGTCTCCCCGGGATAGAACTGATAGAATATTCTTCCACTGCTTTGCCCAACCAAAGCTGTTGATGAAGTCGCATCATACGCTTCGTCGCTCTTGATCGCGCCTTCAATGGTTATACTTTGATTGTTTGCCACCACCGTATCGACAATCACTTGATCAAGAGAGGAGAGAGACGTGCTGCCCGTAAGCAGGTCCGCATACTCTGCTTCCCATGCCCCCTTGAGAGAATCATATCTCTGGATCCTGATGTTCTGGATATTCGACCCGGGAAGCACTCCTCCTCCATAGCTGGAGACAAGCTCCTTGAGACCCTCGCCCTTACCAAGCTGATACGTCCCCGGCCTGTACACATTCCCGCTCAAGGTGACAAGCTTATCCGCTCTTCTCAGGGTAACGACATCTCCACTGCGCAGGAGAGGATCTTGCAAGAGGTCTCCTTGCTTCAAAGCCTTAAACAAGTCATAGTGCTCGGTTTTCCCACTGCTGGAAGTGACAGCGACATCACGGGTTGAGGCGTAGGAAGAAGCACAGTCCAAGACAGAGGAAAGACGGCTCAATCCCCATGCCTCATACATGCGAGACGCCTCGACCTCACCAATGACGGAAACCGTGAACGACCCCGTACTAAGCAGAACCACCTGGGGATTCGAATAGGAGTAAGAGGAAACCATTGAAAACAATTTCTGCTTAAGTTGCGAAAAGGAAAGAGAGGAAGCATCCACAAAACCAAGCCGTGGGACATCTATAGTATATGAGCTATCAACTTGCAAATCCATCGACACCTGTTTCGCCCCATCAAAGTATATCAGACGATAGACATCCCCTGGCGTAACAGGATAAGCTGCATCACTTATCGCACTGAGCACCCTCTGGTTTGCAATAATGGCCGCATTGGTATTGGTAATCTCCTTGGGAGGTTGCAGTCCGAGTTGAAGGGAAAAGGACTGAAAAGGAAGGACCTCCGCTGCACTGCTTGCAGCCTCAGGCCCATAGAGCGAGGACCTCACTACTAAACCAGTAGGAAGAGCTGATATCGTTGTACTTACGTAAAAGATGGCGCAAAAAATTATCAATGCAAGTTTCTTATTCAGATTCATTGGCTTCCTCACTGAAAAACGCTATGCCATATTACACTACATTTTAATTTCCCGATAGTCTAGTATCAACATTATAAGAGAAAAGGTTTATTAAAAAATCTGAACATGTATCCCCTTTCTTTTCCTCTTGTTTCACAACTTACAGCACAAAAATATTTGCATCGGACAAGGAACAATCCAAGGCGTTGCTACCCACGTAAACCTCCCATCATGAGAGAAAATCAAAATAATGCAACAAATAACAAAACAAACAGAATTATTTGTTGTAAAATAAGCAGTATTTTCATATTAGGTCAATTTCATTCAATTAATCTTATGAATTTTTCAATAAAATCTTTAAAAACAAGGGAATACCCTTAATTATACTATCAAAATTAAGTTTTGACAGCACAAAATTCGTCCTCTATAATTTGTGTAGATTTAGCTTTTCAGCTATTATCAGTGTATCGCTATTTCTAATAACAGGAGAGAGAGATATGAAGAAACTGACTGTATTGCTTCTCATGGTTATGCTAGCCTGCTCCTTCGGATTTGCCCAAGGCACCTCTGAGAGCGCGACGGCTAAGACAAATGCTCCTTTGAAGGTCGGTATGATCTACATCGGACCCGTTGGTGACATGGGGTACACCTATGTTCATGATCTTGGAACCAAGGCTGCTGAAAAGTACTTCGGGAACAAGATTGAAGTCGTTCGAATGGAAAGTGTTGAAGAGAATGAAAACAGTGAAAGAGCAATGGAAAGCCTGATTGACGAAGGTTGCAAGATTATCTTTGCAACTTCCTATAATTATCAGCAGTACATGCTGAACGTGGCCAATGCCCATCCAGAGGTATATTTCGAGCACTGCTCAGGGTATCTGAAGAACAATACCAACATGTCCAATTACTTTGGAAGAATGTATCAGATTCGTTATCTTTCAGGAATGGTTGCCGGCAAGATGTCCCCATCCGGCAAGATTGGCTACGTTGGTGCATTCAACACCCCTGAGGTTGTCCGTGGAATCAATGCCTTTACACTTGGTGCAAGAAGCATCAATCCAAAGGCTACCGTGACTGTCGTATGGACTAATACCTGGTATGACCCTTCCTTGGAACGTCAGGCTGCCGTTTCCCTGCTTGACCAGGGTGTGGACCTGATGGCTCAGCATCAGGATACCACCGAGCCAGCAAAGGCTGCCTTGGAGCATGGCAAGTATGCCATCGGATATAATGCTGATTTCCGCTCCATCATCAAGGACGACAAGGTTCTTTGCAGTCCGGAATGGGATTGGTCAAAATATGTCATCCCCTCAATCCAGAGTGTGCTTGATGGAAAGTTCGTCAATCAGTCCTATTGGGGTGGTTCCAACGAAGGCATCGTGTATCTCTCAGAAATGTCCCCGCTTGTAAGTGCGGATTTCCAGGCTCAGGTAAAAGCAAAGGCCGAGGAGCTCAAGAAAGGTACTTTCGACGTGTTCTGGGGCGAGTTGAAGGATAACACCGGCAAGATCCGTCAGAACGCTGGAGCTAAGATGAGCGACTCCGACATGCTGACCATGGATTGGTTTGTCGAAGGTGTCGTCGGAAAAGTCAAATAGGTTTATTCCTTAAAATAAATAGGGGTGGGCGATAACCCGCCCCTATTTTCATTACTTATCCGTATAAATATCGGAATTTAGGGGTTGCATGCAAGATACTGTTGTTGTACAAATGGTGAACATCACCAAGCATTTCCCTGGGGTTCTGGCTAATGATTCAGTCAATCTCATTCTTCACAAAGGAGAGGTCCTGGCCCTTCTTGGAGAGAACGGAGCTGGGAAAAGCACCCTTATGAACATGCTCGTTGGCCTGTACAGGCCTGATAGCGGCGAGATATACGTCAATGGGAAGCTTGCAGAAATACATAGTCCTCAGAACTCTATGGCGCTCGGAATAGGAATGATACATCAGGAATTCATGCTGGTAGGTAATATGACCGTTGCTGAAAACATTGTTCTTGGCATGAAGGGCCTTCAACTCATCCCTCCCCTTGATGAAATCAAGGCAAAAATCAGAGAGTTGTCCACGAGATATTCTCTTTCGGTTAATCCAGACAAATACATCCAGGAACTTTCCGTTGGGGAGCAACAAAGGGTTGAAATACTCAAGCTGCTCTATCGTGGTGCCCAAATCCTTATTCTTGACGAGCCGACAGCGGTACTGACTCCTGGCGAGAGCAGAGACCTCAATGAAATAATAAAGAAGATGCTAGCCGAAGGCAAAAGTGCGATTTTCATTACTCACAAGATGGACGAGGTTATGGAGTTCTCCCATACGGTGCAGGTCCTTCGGAAGGGAAAATGCATTAATATCGTGCCTACCAATACAATCAAGAAAATACAGGACCTTGCCAACATGATGGTCGGACGTGACGTCCTTTTCACCTTGGACAGGGGACCATACCACCCTACGGGAACAAAACTGGAAGTCAGGAATCTGACAATAAAACTTCCAGGAAGCAATCGGGCGGCCCTGGAGAATGTCTCGTTCAGGGTTAACGGCGGCGAAATACTTGGAATCGCAGGGGTTGCGGGTAATGGACAACAGGAGCTCACCGAGGCCATCACTGGACTCAGGCGCATAACCAGCGGCGAGGTACTTATCAACGGGAAAAACCTGACCAACCATCCACCTTTGGATGTCATCAAGAACGGGGTATCCCATATTCCTGCAGACAGGGGCAAGATGGGTATTGTAGGGGACATGAGCGTTGGAGATAACCTGGCGATGAAAAAATACCGTACCAGGGAACTTTCAAATCATTTGGTAATCAAAAAAAACAAGATGCGTTCTTTCGCTGACCGCCTGATCAAGGTGTTCGGCATCAAGACCCCTACAAGAGAGACCTGTGCAAAATTTCTTTCCGGTGGCAACATCCAAAAGACCATCCTTGCACGGGAGATGGACAATTGCAAAGGAATACTTATCGCTGTGTATCCTTCACGAGGACTGGATGTGGGGGCAACCGAGACGGTACGACAAAATCTCATCAAGCAAAGAGACAGTGGCTCTGCTGTTCTGCTTGTCTCCGAGGAACTTGAGGAATTACAAATGGTTGCAGACAAGATTGCAGTGATGTTCGAAGGGCAAATCATGGGTATACTTGACGTGAAAGACGCGACTACCGAGGCATTAGGGTTGATGATGACTGGTGTTTCCAGGAGGCAGGCATGAGAGTCGCACTTGAGAAACGAAATCAGAGATCACACATGATGACTTTCCTGGTCCCTGTTTGCTCCTTGATCATATCCCTCCTTCTGGGTGCCATCGTGCTCAGGGCAAGCGGAGCCAACCCGTTGAAAGCCTATTTTGCCATGCTCCGGGGTGCATTTGGTTCCAGGACGAAATTCCAGTACACAATACGAGAGGCAATACCTCTTCTCATGTGTGGCCTTGCTGTAGGTATAGCCTTCAAGCTAAAGTTCTGGAATATCGGCGCCGAAGGACAATATGTCTTTGGAGTTATCGGAATAACATGGGTAATGCAGTTCTGGACATGGCTCCCTAAAGGGATGATGCTTCCCGTCGCCTTGTTGATGTCATTGGTATTCGGGGCATTCTGGGGAGGAATCCCCGGTGTGCTGAAAGCACAATGGAAGATAGATGAGACTCTTACCACACTGATGATGAACTACATTGCGACAGGTATAGCCGAATACTTATATATCACCCGATGGAAAGCACCCAGAGGCAATATGGGAACGGTTGACTATCCTTCATATGCCTGGCTTCCCTCTTTCTGGGGAAAGATTCATTATGGGGTGTTCTTTGCGATTGCCTTGGTTTTTATCCTTTATTTTGTAATGTATAAAACCCGTTGGGGCTTTGAGTTGAACATGATAGGAAAGAATCCAAGGGCAGCCGAATGCCAAGGAGTCTCCATCAAGAAGAATATCATCCTCGCCATGCTTCTTAGTGGTGCCATCGCAGGACTCGCCGGTGGCATTGAGGCGGCTGCGGTGACCCACAGCCTTACCAAGGGTGTGGATAATGGGTATGGTTTCACAGGTATCATCATTGCATGGATGGGAGGGTTGAACCCCTTCGGATCGATATTGGTCTCCATTCTTATGGCGGCATTGAAAACCGGCTCGGATGCCTTGAAAATCATGAAGCTTCCGGCGGCTATGGGGGATGTACTCCAAGGGTTGATCCTGCTTCCGCTCTTGGCAGGTTCCATATTTACCGATTATAAATTGCTTTTTATTAAGAAGCAGGTCGCCGTTGGAGAGGCAAAGAAATGAATATATTCGACTTCATCACGAAACTGCTTGCGGTGACCCTGGCCATGGGAACCTCCCTGACTTATGCAACACTGGGGGAGGTGTTCACAGAAAAGACAGGCATTTTGAACCTTGGCATGGAAGGAGTCATGCTTCTAGGGGCCCTTACAGGCTTTGTCACCGTTTATTTCACCTCAAGTCTGGCACTCGGATTATTAGTCGCCATGCTTTGCGGTGCGGTCCTGTCATTCATCCATGCCTTCCTTTGTATCACCATGAGGGCAAACCAGGTCGTGTCAGGTCTGGCAATCACCATGTTCGGATCAGGACTTGCCAACTATCTGGGACAACGGCTGGGACCAGCTTCCAACAATTTCAACATGGCAGGCATGAACCTGCCGACCAAGTTCAATGATATCGCCATACCGGGCCTTTCCAAGATTCCTGTGTTTGGAGCGTTGTTTGATGTAAGCATCCTGACGTATTTCCTTTATATTCTGTTACCTCTGGCCTGGGTCTTCATGTACAAGACCAAATTTGGTTTATCTGTCCGTGCGGTAGGAGAGAATCCCCATACCGCTGCCGCCATGGGTATCCCGGTAAGTCTGACCAGATATGTCTACACCACCATAGGAGGGGCTTTCGCCGGTCTTGGAGGAGCATGTCTCTCACTGGCTTTCACCCCCTCGTGGAATGAGAACATGACAGGAGGAAAAGGGTGGATAGTGATTGCTTTGGTGATTTTCTCCGGATGGAATCCTGGGAAGGTAGTCATCGGAACCTTGGTGTTCGGAGGTATAACCAGTTTGCAGTTCAGCTTGCAGGCGGCGGGCCTGAAGATGTTCATTCCCAGCCAGTTCTTGTCCATTGCACCTTATTTCATCACGCTTATTGTATTGTCGGCCATGACAATCATTAATCAAAGCAAGAAAGGTAGTTTTGCCTCTCCTGCAGCATTAGGCTCGTCATTTGCCATCGATGACAAGTGAGGAATCCTGTTTCCTCACTTGCAGGGCTACGTTCACAACGTAGCCGTTTGTGCATCTCTAGCGCATCACTACCTTGACAATATGTATCTTGCCATCCCCCGGGACAGGAAGCAAAGGGGAACAAGGCTTTCCATCGATGGTAACTTCGCCCACACCCTTTTGTACATGGAAAGGATTACTTACCTCAATCTGGTAAGTATCATTACGGAACTTGCGAGTGACACTAAAGCCTTTCCAGGATGACGGGATGCAGGGATCAATGAGAAGACCCTCAAACTGGGGTCTGATTCCCAGGATATACTGGGTTGCCGAATAAAGGGCCCAGGAAGAAGTTCCTGTAAGCCAGGAATTCTTCGCTTCCCCTGGAATCTTTGCATAGGTGCTAGCAATCATCTGGGCGTATACATAAGGCTCCAATCTATGAATCTCACTTCTCCCCTCATTATGGGCAGGAGATATCTTGCAATAGGTCTGATAGGCATGGTCCCCATGTCCCAACATGGTCTCCGCAATAGTAATCCAAGGATTATTGTGGCAGAAGACTCCTCCATTCTCCTTATAGGAGGGTGGATAGGAAGACACCTCGCCCAATTCCTTGTGGTATTCTTTGTACGGCGGATCCAAAAGAGAAATACCATAGGGAGTCTCCAGATGCTCTTCCACGCTTTCCATCGCCTTTTGGGCATACCCTTCCTTCATCCCGATGCCAGCCATCACACAAAAACCCTGGCTTTCTATGTATATCTTCCCATCTTCACAGGAATGGCTACCGACCTTATTCCCAAAAGCATCGTAGGCGCGAAGGAACCATTTGCCATCCCATCCATAGGTAATGATGTTGTCATACATCTTCTCCACTGAGTCCTTGGCAAAACCGACCTCCATCTTCAAACCTGAATGCTGGCAGATTCTCTGGTAATCCTCACCAATGGCAACAAACATACCGGCGATAAACACAGATTCTGCCTTGCCGCTTTCGTAATTTGCGGTAATCTGGAACGGTTCTCCAGGTGTCTCACTGAAACAGTTCAGGTTCAGACAATCATTCCAATCCGCCCTTCCTATCAGGGGCAACCCATGAGGACCAAGATTGTTGGTCACATGATGGAAGGAACGGACCAGATGGTCAAAGAGAGGGCGGGCTTTCTTCCTGTCACTATCATAGGGGACCTGCTCATCCAGTATCGAAACATCCCCTGTTTCCTTGATGTAGGCGGATACTCCATAGATAAGCCACAAGGGATCATCATTAAACCCGCTCCCTATCTCATTATTGCCTTTCTTTGTAAGAGGTTGGTACTGATGGTAAGCCGAGCCATCCTCTTTTTGGGTAGAGGCGATATCCAAAATGCGCTGGCGGGCCAGATCAGGCAAGATATGCACAAAACCAAGCAAATCCTGGGTTGAATCCCTGAAGCCCATGCCTCTTCCAATCCCTGATTCGAAATAACTGGCGGAACGGGACAGATGATAGGTCACGGTACATTGGTAAGGATTCCAGATGTTCACCATACGATTGAACTTGTCATCCTCAGTCTGGGTCTGGAAATGTGAAAGTTGCTCATCAAAATAAGCATGGATGGCTGTCAGGGCATCAGCGAACTGCGTATCAGTTTGAAAATGGGAAAGTAATTCCTTGGCGTTTTCTTTGGAGATCACCCCCTGCCTCTCCCATTTCTTATCCTTATCAACTTGAACAAAACCCAAGGTGAAAAGAAAGCTCTTTTCCTCACCAGGGAGAAGCCTCACATCAATCTGATGGGATGCGATGGGAGCCCATCCCATTGCAAGGGAATTCTTCGCCTTACCGGAAAGAGGAACGGAAGGGTCCCCGAAACCATTATAAAGCCCGATAAAGGATTCCCTGTCCGTATCAAACCCATCGATGGGGGCATTGACGGCATAAAAGGCATAATGATTGCGTCTTTCCCTGTACTCCGTCTTGTGATAGATGACCGAGCCCTCAACTTCAACTTCACCAATCGAATAATTTCGTTGAAAGTTGGTCATATCATCTAGAGCATTGAAAAGGCACCATTCGACAAAAGAGAATACCGTGAAACACTTTTCCCGGGCTGAGTCATTTCTCAATACAAGCCGGGTTACTTCACAATCATCGCCAAGAGGGACCAATGAGGTCTGTGATGCGACAAGACCGTTCCTGCTTGCAGTTATGGTTGTATAGCCCAGCCCATGACGGCATTCATAGCTGTCAAGTTTGGTCTTGGAGGGCATCCAAGATGGATTCCAAAGCTTTCCTCCTTCATTGATGTAGAAATACTTGCCTCCCGCATCAGTAGGAACATTGTTATAGCGATAACGGGTAAGCCGGAGAAGTTTGGCATCTTTGTAAAAGGAGTATCCTCCACCCAGATTCGATATCAAGGAAAAGAAATTCTCCTCACCAAGATAGTTGATCCAAGGGTAGGGAGTATCGAAACGGGTAATCACATATTCATGCTTAGCATCATCAAAATAACCATACTGCATGTCTATCTCCTAGTTTGTTCGAACAGTGTACCAACAAATAATATCACTTCTTTCAAAAAAGGAAACCCCTTATCCTATTCCAAACAACTTTTTCACTTCAATTTAAATTCAGGTCATCCCCCCTAAGGAAGATGACCTGACAATTAAAGGCTTTTTCTTTATTTGATGATATTCATCATCCTGCCAATCTTGATAAACGCATGCACCGCATCATCAATCTGGCTTGCCGTGTGAGCCGCTGACAATTGCACCCGAATCCTTGCCTTCCCCTTGGGAACCACAGGATAGGTGAAGCCAATGACATACACTCCTTCCTTAAGAAGCGCATCAGCCATCGCGACAGCCTTGGTCTCATCATAAATCATGACAGGCACAATAGCGGTATCCCCCTTGACCAGATCAAACCCCGCCTGCTCCATGGAAGAACGGAAATGCAAAGCATTCTCCATTGTCTTTTTTGCATAGGGATTGCTGGAGGAAAGCATCTTCAGGACCTGAAGGGTGCCACCACAAATGGCGGGGGCCACGGTGTTGGAGAAAAGATACGGACGGGCACGTTGCCTGTAAAGGTCAATCAAGCTCTTCCGGCCAGTAATGCAGCCACCGGAGGCTCCCCCGAGAGCCTTGCCGAACGTGGTGGTCATCAAATCTATTCTCTCTTGGACACCCCAGTATTCGCCCGTTCCTCTTCCTGTCTTGCCGATGTATCCTGAAGCATGGGAGTCGTCAACCATGACCAGGGAGTCATACTTTTCGGCTAAACTGCAAATCCTATCCAGGCAGGCGATGTCCCCATCCATGGAGAACACCCCGTCAGTACAGATGATTCTTCTTCGCGCACCTTGGGCTTCAATGAGACAATGCTCCAGTTCCTCCATATTCGAATGCCGGTACCTCAATCTTTGAGCCTTGCTCAACCTGACCCCATCGATGATGGACGCATGGTTCAACTCATCACTGATAATCACATCGCCTTCGCCTACCAACGGCTCAAAAAGAGCACCGTTCGCATCAAAGCAACTTGAGAAAAGGATAGTATCCTCGGTATGGAAAAAAGCCGAGATGGCCTCTTCCAATTGCTTATGGATGACTTGGGTCCCGCAGATGAAACGGACAGAGGAAAGACCGTATCCCCAGATGTCCATCGCATCTTTGGCGGCCTGGATGACCTTCTTGTCATCGGAAAGGCCAAGATAATTATTCGCACAAAAGTTCAGCACAGGTTTGCCTGCGACAGAAATTGAGGCACTTTGCGGGCTTTCAATGATTCGTTCGTTCTTCAGAGTCCCGGCTTTTGCCTGTTCTTGAACAAAAGCCTCCAATTCCTGCTTGAGTTTCATACTAAGCATTTTCCTTATCCCTCCTAGTGATCGTCTCTATCATATCACGGGTCATGGAATTCAAGTCATATTGTGGCTTCCAATCCCATTCAACCCTTGCAGCGTAATCCTCCAGACAATCAGGCCAGCTATCCGCAATAGCCTGCCTGACAGGATCAATCTCATAGCTGATTGTAAAATCCGGGATGTAATTCCTGATGTAGGCCGCGATGTCCTCAGGACAAAAGCTCATCGATGCGATATTAAAGGCATTCCGATGCCTTAGCCTTTTCGGATCGGCTTCCATTATCTCGATGGCGGCCCTTACCGCATCAGGAGTGTAAATCATATCAAGATAGGTATCCGCGGAAAGAAAACAAGTATAATGATGCTTGCGCACCGCTTCATAATAAATGTCGACAGCATAGTCAGTGGTACCACCACCAGGAGGCGTCATATTGCTGATGACCCCCGGGAATCTCACCCCACGGGTGTCCAAGTCATACTTATGATAGTAATAATCACAGAGCAGCTCTCCGGCAACCTTGGAAACCCCATACATCGATGTCGGTCTCTGTATGGTATCCTGAGGGGTATAGACCTTGGGCGTGGTCGGACCGAAAGCTCCAATGGAAGAAGGCACAAACACCGCAGTGGATTTCTCACGGGCAACTTCCAAAGTGGTCATCAGCCCTCCGATGTTGATCGCCCATGCGTTCTGGGGATTCTTTTCCGCAGTGGCCGAGAGGATGGCAGCTAGATGATAAATGGTATCGATATGATAGGTATCCACCAACTCAGCAAGTTTATTGCCATCACGGCAGTCCATCTTGAAAAAAGGTCCGCCATGGACAAGCGGGAGATTCACATCATCACGAATATCAGTCAGCACTACATGGTCCGCACCATACCGGCGACGGCATTCCACGGCTATTTCCGACCCCAATTGTCCAAGGGAACCAACAATGAGAATATTTTTCATACCTTCCTCCCGTTGACAGCTCGGTATCTCTGTTTTACAATACAACAATGTTTAGTATATTAAACAAAGTTTGATATGTCAAACTCTTTTTCAAGGAGTATCTATGGAAAACCCTCCAAAAATTGGAAAGAACATCGCAAGAATCCGTACTGCAAAGAAATTGACCCTGAATGTACTTTCAGAACGTTCGGGAGTGTCAAAAGCAATGTTGTCCCAGATTGAATCGGAAAAAGTGAATCCCACTGTCGCCACCGTATGGAAAATAGCCAGGGGCCTGAACGTGGAGTTGAACGAACTGCTTGATACTATTGCGGAGCCAAAACGGCTGTTCAACGTCAATCCTGCGGAGAATGGCAATGCGAAAGTAGAGACAATTGAGAATGGAGTCACCATCCATGTGCTCACCTCTCTGAATATGGCCGAGGACCTGGAGATGTATCTCTGTAGTTTCGAGCCCCATACTGCATTGCATAGCGAACCCCACTATGCAGGGACCCAGGAATTCCTTACCATCATCAAGGGTAATGTGAAAGTCACCGTGGGCGAGAACACCGCTGAACTCAAAAAGGGCGATTTCATCGTATATCACTGTGATGTAAACCACTCAATTGAGAACAATTCCAACCAGCCCGCCGTGGTACATATGGTAGTACGTTTCTCCAACGACAAACAAATCTAGTTTCCTGGGATTTCCCCATGTGCGCCTACAGGACACTTACCCATGTCTGTGTATCCAAATATTTTCTTGCAGGCACATCATTCCTCTCTTATGAGCTTTGTTTTCACTACGAGAGACATACTCCTTATAATACGGCATCCGAAATAGCCAGCAACCACTTAAGGTTCTGGATGTTTACTCCTATTTGGGATATACTCTTTTTTTACAAGATTAGGAGTTTGTATGCTTGAGAAGCTACCCGAATTTACCAAACAGCTTCAGGAACTGGATGAGAAACTCTCCACTCCTGAAGTAACTTCAGATATGAAACTGTATAAGGCACTGATGCAGGATAGGGCGCATCTGGCACCTGTTGTCGAAAAGCTTGAGGAATTGAACAACCTTGACAAGCAGATCAAAGATGCCACTGAGCTGCTACATAACGAAAGTGATTCCGAAATGGTCGATATGGCAAAGGAAGAACTTGCGGAGCTCAAGGCGAAGTTCGATGCCCGTCAGGAAGAAGTGAAAGTATTGCTCATACCTCCCGACCCTCTTGAAGGCAAAAACATTATCATGGAAATACGAGCTGGTACAGGAGGAGACGAGGCGGCCTTGTTCGCTGCCGACCTGTATGATATGTACCGTCGCTATTGCGAGGCAAAAGGCTGGAAGATCGAAGTGATGAGCTCCAACGAGATAGCTCTTGGAGGTTATAAGGAGATAGTGCTCTCAATCAGCGGTAAGGATGTATATGGCTCCTTGCGCTGGGAAAGCGGAGTGCACAGGGTACAGCGGGTTCCTGAGACGGAGAACAGCGGTCGTATCCATACCTCGGCCGCCTCTGTGGCGGTGCTGCCTGAAGCCGAGGAAACGGACATCGTCATCAGGGATGAAGACTTGCGGATTGATGTCATGCGCGCAGGTGGACATGGGGGACAATGTGTCAACACCACCGACAGTGCTGTCCGTCTTACCCATATCCCGACAGGTCTGGTGGTCATCCAACAAGATGAGAAAAGTCAGCTCAAGAATAAAAATAAAGCGATGAGGGTGCTTCGTGCCAGGTTGTATGACCTGGAAGAGTCAAAAAAGAATGCAGAGCGTGCGGCAACAAGAAAAAGCATGGTGGGCAGCGGTGACCGCTCAGAGCGAATCAGGACTTACAATTTTCCCCAGAACAGGTTGACTGATCATCGAATCGACCTCACCCTGTATAAACTGGATTTGATTCTTGCAGGTGATCTTGACCAGGTGATCGTCCCTCTCAAAATTGCTGCAGGTGAAGCGGCGCTCAAGGAAGCCTAATGAATCAGATGCACACCTATGAAGCAGTCTGGGCTTGCCGGTGTGCCCTTAGCGAGGCTGAAGTCACCGACACCGCAAATTTGGATGCCAGACTTCTGGTGCAAGCGGCTACAGGTTTCGACAGTACCGCACTGATAACCAAGCGGAATCATATCCTTTCTGAAGAGGAAGGAAAAAGACTTCATGCTTTTCTTGAGAAACGGTTACAAAGCGTCCCTATGGCGTATATCCTTGGGCATAGGGAGTTTTACAACCTTGACTTCAAGGTTGATCCAAGAGTGCTCATTCCCCGTAGTGATACGGAGACTTTGGTGGAGGCGGTGCTCAGCCGAAAGATTCCCATTGGGAATATGCTGGATATTTGTACGGGAAGTGGGTGCATCGGCATCACACTGAGCAACGCCCTCCACTGCCCTGTCACCTTAAGTGACTTGTCAAGTGATGCCCTGGCAGTTGCTGAAGAAAACGCCCAAAGGCTTTGCAAAGAGACATACCGGGTGATGCAAAGCGATCTGTTTTCCCAAATAAATGAGAAATTCGATCTTATCGTGGCCAACCCTCCTTATCTTACCGAGAAATGGATAGAGGAAACGGATAAACAAGTAAAGAAGGAACCACGCATGGCATTGCAAGGATTCGACGAAGACGGGCTCTCTCTCATTAGGCGGCTGATT
>Ga0265294_10003077_pt1 | contig 21580 bp, 14 predicted proteins | sample MunlanPumphouse3_FD_192504 | JGI IMG/M metagenome (GOLD analysis project Ga0265294, IMG submission 192504) | Groundwater microbial communities from a municipal landfill in Southern Ontario, Canada - Pumphouse #3 | ecosystem: Environmental > Aquatic > Deep subsurface > Groundwater | place... | reverse complement strand
CAAAATTATGGCAGCCCAAATTGCTTTAAGAGGAGGGACTACCTGTGTTATTGCAAATGGAAAAACAGAGAATGTGATAGAACGAATTTTAAAAAATGAAAGTCTTGGAACTTGTTTTCATCCGACCGTAAAACTCAGCCAACGAGAAAGATGGATAATGAATAACACTCACTCAGGTTCTATTACCGTAGATGAAGGAGCCTATAAAGCTTTATTAAATAATAATTCACTCTTAGCAAAAGGTGTGATAAAGGTGGAAGGTACTTTTGATAAGAACGAAGTAGTAAAAGTTCTCAAAGAAGATTCATCTCTTTTTGCTAAAGCTTTAGTTGGATTTTCAAGTAATGAATTAGTTCAAATTATGGGACATAACAGCAATGAAGCAAATAAAATTCTTAATCATGATGTAAAAAAAGTGGTTTTTCGTCCAGAAGACATGGTTTTTATCAAAGGGTAAAAGATACTAATTCTGCATTGCAGGCCTTTACTAGATCTTCTGGTCTTATTTTTAATTGAAGTCCTCTCAAACCGGCACTTACAAAAATAAAAGGTTCAATAATTGACAATTCTTCAATAAAAGTAGGGAATTTCTTTTTCATACCTAAAGGAGAACATCCCCCTCTGATATAGCCTGTAATTGAAAGGAGTTTATCAAGCTTAAGTAATTCAATATTCTTAGAATTTGTGAGTTGTTTTGCTATTTTGAGGTTAATTTCTAAAAAAGATGGTAAACAAAAAACAAAATTATCACGATTCCCGTTGGTCATTACTATGGTTTTATAGACTTGTTCAGGATTTAATCCAGCTTCTTTTGAAGCAGTAACAGCATCAAGATGTTCAAAGTCAACTTCGTAGGAGATTGTTGAATATTCAATTTTGAGATTTTCAAGGATTCTCATAGCATTAGTTTTTTTCATAAATATTATTATTATAATTTTATCTTATTGTGTCTAGTGAATAATTAAAAAATGACTATGGGTATTTTTCAATTATTATGTTAATATTATTACATGAAAAAAAAGGCTTTGTTAATTGTTTTGGTTTTATTAGTACTTTTAAGTTCAGTTTATTCCGCTACATTTTCAAAAAACATTGAACTTAGAAAGGTTAGTACCAAATATTTTGATATAGTTTATCCAGAAATTTCATCAAAAACTGCAAGTTTATTGTGTTCAAATGCAGATGCCTATTATGATGAAATAGCCTTAAATCTTAATGTAAAAAAGAAATTTAGAATGACCGTTACAATAACTCCCGACAAAAATCTTCTTAATGCACATTTTTCTCCTTATCCCTATAACCATATTGTTTTATACGATGTAATAAGCAGTGATGTTTCTTTTATTAATTTTGAAAATTTAATATTAGATGTTTTCTACCATGAACTTACTCATGCCGTTTCAATGAATATTCGAGATGATTTTACCCAGAAAGTAAGCAATGTTTTTTCAGATAGCTTTAATTTTCAATATTTATTATATTTACCCTTATCTTTTCTTGAAGGAGTTACCGTTAGTTTTGAAAGCCTAAAAGGATTGGGAAGACTTAATAATGGTTTTAAAACTCAAAAGATAAAAGAGGCCAAAATTGAGGGAGTTTTCCCTAAATTTACAGATATTGCTACAGCGAGAGATGTTTATCCAATAGGGGATTTTCCCTATATTTTTGGCGGAAGTTTTTCCTCTTATCTCCAAGAGACTTATTCCATGGAAAAATATGCTACCCTTTTTCACCAAACCGGGAGATTTCAATTTAATTCTGTTAAAGGAATCTTCAAAAAAGTTTATGGTTTAAGTCTTAAAGACGCTTGGAATGATTATTATGAAAGTATAGAAATACCTTCAAACTTGATAGACCCAACAGTGGAGTACAGCTCAGATTCTTTATTACAAAGTTTAGTGGAAACTTCAAATGGCTTTTATTTTTATGATAAAACTAAAAATTCAATTTTCAAATTTAGTGAAAATTCTAATAATAAGATAATAGAAAAATTAATCAACAGCAGTTCAGAAGAAATGCAGGTTTCGGTTAAAGAAAAAGAAAACCTTCTTTTAACATCCAATGTTACTGAGGGGCTAAAAGAGCTAAGGCTTTTTAATCTTAAAACAAATAAAATAATTAAAACGTATAAAGGTATAAGACTAGGTGCACTTTTAAATGACAAAGAAGAAAATACAGTTCTTACAGGATTAATAAATGAAGGTCTTAATTGTACTTTAGTCTTTTTATCCTTAGAAGGGGAAGAGGTCTATTCAAAGGTTGATTTAGCCTACGGGTCACTTGTTTATGATATGATTGATATTGAAAACAATAGTTGTGCTTTTATTTTACAAATGGATGGAAACACTAATATTGCATTATATAACTATGAAAGCGGTAATTTGAAAATAATTAATAATCCAATTCCAATTCTCATAAAAGATTTAAGTAAAACCGAAAATGGATTGTTATTTTCTTGGGTAAAAAAAGAGAATAATGATGCTTTACCATGTCTAGGGAAACTTAATTTTTCAGATTTAACAAAAATTTCATTTTTATTAAGCCATGATAATATATTAGGTGGAGTCAATCATCCATTAGAAAAGGATGATACTATTTACTTCATTTCAAATTATTTTGACCATGATGAAATTAGCAGTCTTTTAAATAGTAACTTTGAGATGCAAGAATTTAATACAACCTATGTAGAAATTGAAAATTGGGAGAATAATAGGACAAAAGATTTTCCTAATTTATCTAGTTCCGTTAAATATAATAAAATTTTGGATTTTCAGGATGTTACGATTCTTCCTTCATTTACTTTTTCTGTAGATTCGCAAAATAATTATGATAGTTATTATGGATTTACCTTTATTACTGGAGATCCAACTGAAACTTATTTATTATATTCAAATCTATTATATGCCTATGAAGATAAAACAATAATAATTAATAGTGAATTAGAAAGTAATTTTAACTTTTTTTCTCATTCTGAGGGATTTCAAACTGTTGTGAATACTGAAACAAATGCATTTGATATTTCAATTTTCCATGAAGGAAATCTAAACAAAGAACTAAGTAACGAGATGGGAGATTTGAACTTTGCTTATGAAGTAAAATTTAAGCAAATTTGTAGTAACCCTTATTTGTATTGGCAATTAAATCCAAATTGGTCTTTAGTAAAAAATAAAGATTTGGGAGCTTATGGTGAATATGGTTTTATATTTGGAACTTCCTATGAAGGAAAAATAAAAAGCAATTTGAGTTATACTGATCTATTTAGCTTTTATGTTAAGGGAGAATTTAACAGGTTGTTACCTTTTAATAGTATAAAGGGTTTTACCTTTAATCTTCCAAGTGATATGTATATAAACTATTCTTTACCAAGAAGCTTGTTTCTAAATTTTACCACAATTTTATTTGGTTATGAAATACAAAATTCTTTTGAATTTTTGAATTTATATTTTCAAAGAGTTGAAATAGAAGCTGCAAGTGGATTTTTGTTTTATTTATTTGATGAGGTCGAATTGAATAATTTAAGTTTGAATCTAAAACTATCTTTTTCTCCTGTAATTGGGACTTTAATAACTCAATTAAAACCAAAATTGTTAATTGGCTATGATTATATTGTTGCTGATAAAAAATGGCAATTCAATGTAAGCTTTAGACTATAACTTGCACATATTTTAAAGGTATAGTATTTTATTAAGGAAGAGAAAAACAAATGATTGAAAATAAAAAAATCCAAATGCTACTTTTAGTGTTTATTACAGCAATGAGTTGTCTTTTAGCTGTATCATTTGTTGAAAATAAAGTTGAATCACATCCTTTTGATTCTGAGGTTAGACTTTCAGAGTGGAATTTTAATCCCACGGTAGAAAATGAAGAATTCTATAACAATATGAACATTGAACTTTTGACAGTTTCCAAGGGCGATCCTGTTTACTCCTGGTTTGGTCATTCGGCAATTGCAGTAATTCCTGAGGGGCAGGAAGGTTATGTTTTTGATTACGGGATTTTTTCCTTTAGCTCAAAATTTTATCAAAATTTTGCACTTGGAAGGCTTTGGTACAAAGTATTAGCTAGCTACAAAAATCTTGAATATGATAGATTTGAAGAAGATCGAAGAACAGTATATTCAATTAATTTTAATATTAGTCCGGAAAAGAAAAAAGCCTGTGCAGATTTTCTTTTGGATAATATTAAACAAGAGAATCAAAACTACCTTTATCACAATTTTATGGATAATTGTGCTACAAGGGATAGAGATATCATCAACTTTATTACTGATGGGGATTTTAAGAAATGGGCATTACAACAACCTGGATTAACTTTTAGAAAGCAATCTTCAAAAATTTTAAGTGTTAATCCATTTGTGGATTGGTCTTTCAATTTTCTTCTAGGACCTTATGTTGATAAACAGAATACCCTTTGGGAAGATATGTTTATTCCTGAGGTGCTTCATAATGCAGTTTTGGAATATGGAAAAATTACTGGAAGTTCTACAATAGCCGTTGATGAAACAATGGTTGATAATAGAAGGCCAAGCTATGAAAATTATTCATTTTTTAGAGAACTATTGGTTCCACTACTTTTAAGTTTGTTTTTTGCTTTCTGGGTGTTCATTTTTAAAAAGAAGAAAAGTAGAACGGGACTAGGTTTAATGGTATTTTTTGTCTGCATAATTTTTGCATTAATGAGTGTAATACTTTTATTTATGATGTTGTTTAGTAATCATGATTACTCATATTTTAATGAAAATATTATTTTTATTAATCCCTTTTTGTTTATTGTTGCCTTTAGGGGCATTAGTATTGTTAAAAATAGAATGACACTTGTAAATAAACTAGAAATAAACTGTAAAGTGCTCTTTTTTATAATCCTTATTTTGATTTTCTTAAAAACTCTTTTTCCTTTAGTATTTAGTCAAAATAACTGGGTTCAAATTTTTACAATGATGATAATTTATTTTTCAATTGGATTTTTCCCTTGGAAGAAAGAAGAGATTCCAACTTTAGAGAAGGTTAATTAACCCTTCTTTTTTAAATCAAGAACAGTAAGCTGAAGTGATTCTTGATTCATATAGTAATTTTTTCCCAATCGAAAAACAATATCAACAGTATCATCGACAAAAATACTATCTTTTACCTTATTTCCTGCATTCCAAAATATTGCTGGCCATTGATATTTTCCATGTTTAATTGTCATTCTTACATGACAAGGTGCTTTTAAATTAGAGTTACTTAAAAAACTAATTTGTACAATTTTAGCACCTTGGATAAGAAAATTTAAAGGAGGGTTTTTTTCACCATAGGGTTCAAAAAGTTCAACCATCTTAATTAAACTTGGGGTGAAAAAGGCTTGAGGTAACAATGCATCTACATCTATAGAAGCTTCTTCTTCACAATAAGGACAATCAAAATAGTCGATATCTTCTGAAATGCGGCAAGTCAATTCATCATAATTTTCTTCAAGAAGATTAAAACCAGCAGCACAAGAATGCCCTCCAAAGTCAATTAGAAGGTCTTCATAGCGAGAAAGAAAAGTTCTGGCATTTAAGCTTTCGAAACTTCTCATGGAACCAATTAATTTACCCATTTGGTTTGAAGTGACAATAATAGAAGGCGCATTAAATTGTTTTAATAATCTATTTGCAATTATTCCAGTAATTCCTCTAACAATTGAGTCGTCTCGAACAATAATTAACTTTGTTCCAAACATTTCAAAGCTTTTTTTTGCCTGTGGAAGTATCTTATTCCATGCTTCTTCTCCAAGTTTTTTTCGTTCTTTGTTGAAAGAGAAGAGTTTTTCAGTATAAAGGCTTGCTTCTAATTGGTCTTTTGCTAAAAACATCTCTACAGCAACACTAGGATGCCCCATACGCCCAGAAGCATTAATAGCTGGTCCGATTTTCCATCCTATATCAGTAGTGCTCAGAGGCTTGTTAACTAATCCTTGTCTAATCAAATAGGGTTGAAAATTGATGCGGGTTTTCTTTTCTAAATTTTTAAGCCCTCTTTTTACTAAAATCCTATTTTCATCCATAATTGGCATTAAATCACTTACAGTTCCCAAAGCTACTAAATCCAAGGTTGGTTCATAATCTCTTGAAAGTTCGGGGTAAAGTTTGTTTATATAGGCTGTATAAATTGCAACTAAGGTTCTACCTTCAGTTTTTACTTTCATAAATCTAACGTTATTACTCATTTCAGTGAGAGTAAAAAGAGATTTTGATTTTGTTTGAGGGAGTACTCGATTAATTTCAGGCATCTTATCTATCATTTTAAGGGAAAAATCATTTCCATAAGCTTTTTTTAGTTCTGAGAGCTCATAGCTTTTATCCATTACAAGAATTGGGAGTCCACAGTTAATGAAATTATAAAGGTGACTGTCTTCTAGTTTAAGTATTCCTGGAACAACTTCTTCTTCGACTTTATCAACAACTATAAGATTTTTCATTTTCATGGCTTCAATAATTGTTACCCCAGAAATACTGGAGCTATGAAGAAGAATTATTGTTTTTTTATATTCCGGAGTTTTTGAAAATCTATAAGCCCAAATACACTTTGAAACTACTCCGCATCCAGCTAAAAAAGGAAAAGGATATCCTGAACCTTCAACTTTTGGATCAATTATTCCTAATGCTGAAGGTTGATTTTCTCCACTAAGGTGGTGATCAATAATAATAGTTTCTATTCCTTTTTTTGAAGCGTAACTTATTTCTTCAAAATTTGAAATTCCACAGTCTACAGTTAGAAATAAATGGGCACCTTTTTCTATTGCTTCATCAATTCCATTTATTGTCATTCCATAAGGTTCATCATTTTCTGGAAGTTTATAGAAACAATTTATTCCTTCTTGGTCAAGTTCTTGTTTTAATAGAACAGTACTAGTTATTCCATCTACATCTCTGTCTCCAAAGATACAAATTGATTCATTATTTTTTTTTGCCTTAGCTAATCTATCACAAAAAACAATCATATCCTCAAAATAAAAAGGATTGTGTAAGAAAGAAATATTTGCGGGAGTAAGATAGTATTTTAAATCTTCTGGCTCTGTTAAGTTCCTTCTTACAAAAATAGTACTAAGGACAGGGTTAATCTTGTATTTTTCGCATAACCGACTAACAGTGCCGGCATCTACGGTTTTTTTATTCCATTTCATCTATTATCTACCTTAAATTATTCAAGTAATCCAGATTTTACAGTTTTTAAATTTCCATCTGTATAAATCTGAGTGTATCTTATCATATATTTTCTAATTCTGTTAGAGGTAACAAAGGTTAAGGGAATAGAAAGTGAATCCTTAAATGATAAAGAGTAGGTAAGATGAAGATATTTTCGTGCTCCAGGTGGTAAAATTAAATCATAGTTATCTCTACAGTTTATGCAACAAGGACTTATAATTGAGTTGCTAAAATAGAGGATTTGTTTTGTATTATATTCTTCATTGCAAATTGGGCAAAAAGTCAAATCCGTTGCGAGCCCCGCAATAAAAAGAAGTTTCCAGACAAACTGTATCAAAACTATGTTGGTTTTAATAATTCCCTGTGGAGTATCCTCAATATTCGAAAGTTCTATTAAACTTTCCTGAAGAAGTGGAAAAAATTGTTCTGTATCAGATTTTCCAGTTTTATTTACCAGTTCACAAAAATATGAAGCAGTTAAAATAGTTTTATAGGAAGCTCCATTAAGATTAATTTCATTTGAAATTAATGCATCCTTTAGAGAATATTGAGACTTTACCGGATTGTAAAATAAATAAAAAGTTCCTTTTGAAAAAAGCGGGGGCTTTATAGCTTTTCGGCTTTTCTGGCCCCCGTAAATAATTACTTCAATTATTCCCAGTTCATTGGTTAATAGAGTAATAATTCTATTTGTTTCACCAAATTTCCGGGTATTGATTACAATAGCATCAAGACACAAATTTCTTTCCATAATTAAAGAATATAAGGAATATTATAATTATGGGACTGATACACTACAAAGGTTTCAACATCAGAAACATCACTGATTTTACAAAGTTCTCTTTTGAAGAAATCAAGTAGAGTAAAATGTTCTTCACTGTTCAATATTACTTGAATAATTAAATCGTAATGACCAGTTACAACAACTACAGAAATTACACCTTTTAAATGTAAAAATTCCTTAGCTTTTTTTTCTAAATCAAGAGTTTTAAGTTTTACTCCAAAGATTACTACTTGTAAACCAGAAATAGCTTCAGGATTTACAAGCCCTGTAATTTGAAGAATACCTTCCTCTATCATTTTATTTACTCTAGCTCTTACGGTATTTTCAGTAATATTAAGCTCAGATGCAATTGCACTATATGCTTTTCTTCCATCAAGTAACTGTTTTATGATCTCTTTGTTTGTATCGTCCAATTGTTTCATTATCCATTTGTCCTTTCAAATTCTTTCATAAACTCAGCTAGGGTTTTAACGTCTTCTACAGGTAGCGCATTGTACAGTGAAGCTCTAAGTCCACCAACACTTCTGTGACCTTTAAGACCTAACATTCCAGCATCTATACTTTCTTTAACAAACTTTTTTTCTAATTCTTCAGTTGGAAGTCTGAAAACAAGATTCATTTTAGATCTATAGTTTCTATCAACTGGACTGTGGAAAAATCCTTGTGAATTATCAATTACATTGTAAATGAGTGAAGATTTCTTTTGTGCTCTTTCAGCCATACCCAAAGCACCACCGTTTTTCTTAATCCACTCAAGAACAAGCTTTACACCCCAAATTGAAAAAACTGGAGGAGTATTGTACAAACCATCTTTCTTTGCATGAAGTGCAAGATCCATGTAAGCTGTAAGATTTTTATTTTGTCTTTCAATCATATCTTTTCTTAATATGATGAAAGTGGCTCCTGCAGGTCCAAGATTTTTTTGTACTCCACCATAAATCATTGCAAACTTATTAACATCCACTGGGCGAGATAAAATATCACTTGATAAATCTCCAATTAATGGTACTTCGCCAGTATCAGGATAATCTTGCCATTCAATACCTCCAATGGTTTCATTGGAACAAAGATAAAGATAGCTGGAATTACTGCTTGGCTTAACAGTTTTTGGATCAGGTAGAGTAGAGAATTTTCCATCTTTACCATCAAAATAATAATTTACATTTCCAATTTTTTCAGCATCCTCTGCAGCTTTATTGGTCCATGCTCCACTTTTTAAATAATCAGCTACTGTTCCAGGACGCAAAAAGTTTTCTGGAATCATAGTAAATTGTAAGGTTGCACCTCCACCTAGAAAGAACAAATAATAATCATCGGAAATGCCAAGAAGTTCTCTAAAAAGACTTTTGCACTCCCCATACATTTCTTCAAATACTGAACCTCTATGACTAGCTTCAATAATTGAAAGTCCGTTTTTATTATAATCAACAAGCTGACTTTGCATTTCCTCAAGTACTTCCATTGGAAGTACTGAAGGACCGGCATAAAAATTTAATTTTCTGCTCATTAGATTTTTCCTCCATCTTTAAATTCTTTGATAGTATCAATAATTTCATCTCCGATACGGAGAAGATTTTCTTCAGTATTAGCTCCAACATGTGGTGTTAAAGTGACTTTGTCAGATTTAAGTATTGGATAGCTTGGATCAACTGGATCTGAAGGATAAACATCAGTACAATACCAACTGATTTTTCCTTCTTCTAAGGCTTTTACCATATCTTCAGCATTAACACAAAGAGCACGGCAAGTATTAATAATGATTGGTTTGTTATTCATTTTTGAAATAAGGTCTTTGTTAACCATATCTTTTGTTTCAGGTGTTAAAGGAGTGTGCATGCAAATATAATCTGCATTTTTAACAGCATCTTCCAAACTCATCATTTCTGCATAAGGGGAAGATTTTACATATTTATCATAAGAAACAACCTTCATATTAAATGCCAAAGCTCTTTTTGCAACTTCGCTTGCTATATGACCAATTCCAAGAAGACAAAGAGTTTTATTATTTAATTCAGTTCTTTTAAGTTCCTTTTTTAACCATTTTCCTTCTTTCATACTATTGTGATAGGCGACTAGTTGATTTGGTGTACTTAGCATAAGATCAAACGTTAACTCAGCTACAGCAATTGCGCTTGCTTTAGGAGTATTTCTAACAATAATGTTTTTACCTTCTGCATAATCCTTGTCAATATTATCAATTCCAACACCGCCACGTATAATCATTTTAAGATTTGGTGCTGAATCGATATAATCTTTAGTACATTTTGTTTTTCCTCTTACTAATACAACGTCTGCTTCAGCAAGACGTTTTTTGTCCGTTGTTATTTTGCCAAAAATTGCTAATTTTTCTGGTAAAGATGCATCAAATGCATCAGAAATCAAAATAAGCATAAATTCTCCTTATAGTAGAATCAACAAATTCTACTTATGTTTACCTATATTCTACTTAATAATTGCGTGACTGTCAAATTTTATTTATGTAATTTTATAATAATATTAAATTTCTATAGAAGTTTTGAGGATGAGCACAAAACTTAAAATTTTAATTAAAAAGTTAATTAACTATTAATAATTTTTCTTATATGATATTATTATATAAGAGAGGAGTTTTGTAAAGATTTTTGAAAAGGCTGGTGAAATGTATGGATTATTTAAAAGAATATAAAGAGATTGCTCCTTATGAAGGACAAGAATTTATTGATGCAATTCAGAGATTAATTGATTATGATAAATTAAAGAAGAATTTAGCTTCAGTCATTTTTTCAGGTAGTTTGATTTCTACTTACAAACTATCATGGCATTTTAGAAGAAATCTCCCTGATGATCTTGCCAAAATTACAAATTATTCTGACTTTCAGAAAATTTTTACCTGTAATTATGTTTTGAATACAATTGAAGAAAATTCAATTGATAAATTCACTTTTTCAGGCGTAGAGAAGATTCTCGAAAAAAAAGCTTATTTATTTATTTCTAATCATCGAGATATTGTTCTAGATTGTGCTTTGCTGGACTACGCTTTAGAAAAGTCTGGAAAAGGTTTATGTGAAATGTGTTTTGGAGATAACCTGCTTGTAAATCAATTGGCTACCGATCTTTTGAAATGTAATGGAGGAATTACTGTAAAAAGGAAGATTCCTGCAAAAGAGTTAATGCAATCCTCAAAAATTCTTTCTTCCTATATTGAATATTGCATAACTGAAAAAATTCGCTCAGTTTGGATTGCTCAAAAAAGCGGAAGAAGCAAGGATGGATTAGATAATACCAGTACTGCAATATTAAAAATGATTTATTTAAATTCTAGAAAAGATAAAATTCCTTTTAATGAAATGGTAAAAAAATTGAATATTGTGCCTGTTTCAATTAGCTATCAATATGATCCTTGCGATATAAATAAGGGTAGGGAACAAATTCATAAGTTAAAACATGAAGGTGCTTACAAAAAGGCAAAATATGAAGATATTCTTCATATGCTTAAGGGGCTTCGACAAAATAAAGGTAATGTTCACATAGCTTTTGGAAATGTGCTTAGAGATGATTATGAAAATCCTATTGAATGTGCTAGGGAAATGGATCGTCAAATTCATCTAAATTATAAACTTTTTAATACTAATTATTTTGCTTATGATTATGTCAATGGAACAAAAACTTTTGAAAAAGAATATCAAGATTTGGACGTAGATGAATTTTTAGGTCGTTATTCAAATACGAAAGAAGAAATAAAGGAGTATGTTCTTAATACTTATGCTAATCCAGTCGTTTCAAAATTAAAAGAAGAGGGATTATCTAATTGAGGAATATAATAAAAACTTTTTTTCTTTTTATATTTGTTTTTATAATATTTTCCTGTTCTCAAAAGGCTATAATAATAGACTCAGTTTCAGCTTATCCTTATATTGAAGGGTCTTCCTATTATGGTTTAGCAATTTATTTTACAACTACTAATCAAGATTCATCTTATTTTCAATGCCACCTTGTTTCCCCTGAAGGAGATTATGAATGGGATTTTCAAGCCCAAAAAGTGAGCTTTGAGTCAAATTATTATTATGGAAATAGTAATATTGCTATGCCAAATTTTATACCTCTTGAAACAGGAGACTACCAATTAACTGTATATAAAAATAACAATTCTGAAATTACAAAAACAATCCCTGTATACTACAAAACAACAGAGGAAATAAAAGTAAAAGATTTTCCATTTTTTGATTCAACCAAGAATTTAACTTTTTTAGAATCTTCCAACGCTGCTAATTAAATCTTCATAACTAAGTTCTGATATAAAAGTCCTTCCATGGGGGCAACATTTTTCTTTTAGTAAAAGAACTTTGTCGATTAGCTCCTGAGCTGAGGTTTTGTCAATATCATCCCCTTGCTTTATTGCAGCATGACAAGCCAAAATAGCAAAGATATCCTTTTCAATTTCTTGGATACTTGAAGTTTTAGAAATAAAATTGGCAATCTTTTCTTGGAGTCCTTTGCTTAATGCAGGAATTGTATCAATTTCCCAAGTTAAAGGTTTTGGTCTAGTTAATTCTATTGCATAATCATTATAGATATATGAATTCTCCAAAAGGAACTGGTCAGTTTCTTCTTCAACTTCAAATTCATATGGAATAAGAAGTTTTTGAGAATTTTGGTTTTTTACAAACTCATCAAACAGAATCCTTTCATGAGCAGCATGTTGATCAATAAAAATAATTTTATTTTCCATTTCAATTACTAAAAATAATTTAAAGACCTGACCTAAATATTTGTAATTTTTTTGAATTGGAGGCTTAAATTCGGTTTTCTCTTTTAGAGTTTCTTTAGCTTTTTCAAGCCATCCATCATCCCAAGAAGTATTCTCATTTACTTCAGAACTAAATGTAGCTTTATTAAAGGGGACAGATTTTTTTGTATCATTTGATAAATAGTTTTCCCAGTTTATCTGTTTTTGGTCTTCAGAAATTGGTTCTATTTTTAGTTCATTTTGTATGGGTTTGTTCAAATTTGGAATTATTCTTAAAGTTTGAGAAGAAATCATATTACTTATTGTTCCAAATACTTCATTTTTATTTCTAATTCTGCATTCCCGTTTAGTAGGATGAATATTAAAATCAACTAATTCAGGATTGATGTCGACAAATAGAGTAAAGTAGGGATATCTTCCTCCTGGAAGAAGCTCACCATAACCATTTGTTATTGATTTTACCAAGGAGTAATCATCAATACAATGATTGTTTACAAAAATGTTAATTCCATTTCTATCATATCGAAAACTTGAGTAGGACCCCACAGCATAAATTTTGAAGTTTTTTCTTGTAGCATTATATTCAACTGCATCAGGAGAAAGAAAATTCTTATCAAGAGAAAGGATTTTAATAATTCTTTCTTTGCTCTCTGAAGCAGGGAAGTTATAAATTAACTTCCCATCATTGAAAAAGCGAAATTTTATTTCGGCAAAGGGTGCGGCTTTTTCTAAAAAAACTTTTTTGCAATATTTTGCTAGAGTTGAACTTCTTTTCAAAAACTGCTTTCTAGCAGGAAGTTCATTGAATAGCTTGTCTACTCTAATGATGGTTTGTTTATTTGTTGAAGAAGGAGAGAATTCTATTTCCCTTCCGTTATTAATTGTTTTCTTAAACCCATTGCTGTCAATAGAAAGAAGAGCACAACTTGATATACTATAAAGAGCTTCTCCCCTAAAACCTAAGGTCCTTATGTTGTATAAATCATCTAATTTGGAAATCTTACTTGTTGCATGTCTTGAACAACTTAAAAGTAAATCTTCTTTGGAAAATCCTTTTCCGTTGTCAATAATAGTAATATTTTCAAGTCCACCTTCTTCAATATAAATGTCTATTTCAGTGCTTTTTGAATCTATACTGTTATCTAACAGTTCACGAAGAACTGAGGAGGAGTCTTCAATAACCTCTCCTGCAGCAATTCGTTGTATTAACAAAGGATCAAGTATTTTTATTGGCATTAATTTTTTGACATTCCTGTATTAAGATCAATGGTTCCAGAAATTGTAACACTTGGTACAATATTCGAATTTGCAAGTTTTGCAGCATCGACTCTAACACCAATGGTTAAGACTCCAATTTCATATTCTCCTGATAAGAATAAATTTGAAGTTTCTGGTGAAAAAAGTTGTCCTGCATATGTATTAGAATTTGAGAAATCAGTAATTAAATTTGTGACTTTTGAAATAAGACCAATTGTGCTGTATCCAAATTTAAACTCAAAAGGAGTTCTCTTGAATCCCAAATTTATTTCCCATAGATCTAATGAATTACTCGATGAATCCTTTTGAATAGCTTGGGTAACAATATCATATGGAATATCAATTGATGAATCAAAACTTAAACCCCAGAACATAAAATTTGATTTAAAAATCAAATCTACAGTTTGACTACTCTGAGAGGTAGAAACAATACCTCGTGTTCCATTACTTAAGGAATTGTCATTAAAGAAACTTGATAGTCTTGATATGTTATTATAGGCAATTCCTAAAGTGAAACTTGAGATATTATTAAATCCTAAGTATAAATCTCCTTCAACTAAAGTTTTTCTGTCTTCTAAATCTTCAATAACAGCTGAGAAAATGAAGTCAGATTGAACCTTGGAATTATTTACTATTGGAAGAGTTAAATCACCTAAAAACCACATCTCAAATGAATCATTTTCTTGTACTCTTCCAACTGCTCCAATTGCTATTTCTAAGGCATATTTACTAAAAGGTTGATATGCTAATCTTGCTCCTCCAAAAGTACCAATTGAAGAATAATTTTCTAAGCTAATATCATCTACAAATATTTGATAATCAAATTTATCTGTATTTAGGGTAGTAATCAAAGATTTTCTATCGTTTTCATTGTTAAATTCATTGTTAATTGAACTTACAAAACTTCCTTTACCAAATTCAAATTCATTGAAAGAGCTGACATTTAGATAAATAACGCTTTCCTTTGTTCCATAATTTATTTCATAAATATATGAGGAAATAGTTTGAATTGAGTTAATTATTGAACTAAAAGAAGTAGGATTATTATCTAAAAATGTTCCGTCATTGACCAATTTAATATTTGCGTTAAAAGTCATTTTAAAATTGTTAATGCTAAAATAAGGTCTTAAGTTGATATCAGCTTCTTGTGAATTAATAAAATAATTAGTTTTAGCTAAGATTCCAACTGAAAAATCATTTGCAGTTTTTTCTTGAATATTTAAATTAGTTTTCTCTTCTTCAACAACTAGCGATTGTTCAGATTTAATTTCGGTGGTTTCGACTTCTAATTTGGCGGTAGTTATTGGAGTTTCATTTATTTCTTCAGCTTTTGGAGGTTCTTCAGTTTTTTCTACTGGGGAAACAGGTGTTTCTTCAGGTGCGCTTTCTTCTGGAACTTCTTGATCTTTTTCTGTTACAAATCCTGTTATATCAAAGGATTGTTTTGAACTTTTAAGGTAAAATGCTACAGCCTGGTTTAAAGCTTCATTAAAATCATTTACAAATTTTATTTTAGTTAAATTTGAAGGATAGTTAATCTTAATTGTATCTTCAGACTCAAAGGAATATGAGTATTCATCACTTAAATTATAATTTTCTTGTACAATTTGTAAAACTTCACGTATGTCATTTTTAGCTAAACCTTCAGGCAAAATACAGATTGCATCTGTATTAGACACGGTGATTGGTATCTTGTAATCCTGAATATTAAGAGTTCTTTGAATTGGCTGTAGGTCTTCTACATAAGTATTAAGGTTTATAAAAAGTTTATCCGCATAATCTTTGCTATTTAAAGACTCATCAAATTTCAGTTCAACAATGGTTCCATCTTCTAAATCAAAAGAGAAGTCCATGTTATAGTCTTCTTTCATACTTTCTAAAGCCTTGTTAACGGTTTCTTGATTATAAGTTTTAGGATATTCGAATTTTGCAATACCTGTATTTAGGGTTCCTTTTATTGTATTTCCTAAAATTGAATTACTATATTCTATTGGTTCGGGTACTATTACAGGTTCAGGTTCCACAACAAGTTCAGGTACTATTTCAGGTTCAGGTACTATTTCAGGCTCTGGTACTATTTCAGGTTCAGGTACTATTTCAGGTTCAGGTACTATTTCAGGCTCAGGTTCCACAACAGGTTCTTCCTGTGCTATCTGAACTTCTGTATTAGCTTGAACTTCTTCAGCTGTAGTATTTACATTTTGGCTGGCATTATTGTAGAAATTATTATTTTTGGCATCTAAATCTCCAGAGTAGTAATAGAGTGTTCCATCACTTTCTATTTGAGTTTGATCCTTTATTGAAGTGAAGTTGATTACATATACAGTTGGTATGAAATTATACTGAATTCCAGATATTTTATTATCTTCATTAACCTGAATATTTGATCTTCCTTCGTCACTAACTAGAATTAGTTGATCTTGAACACTGTTACTAATTCCCAAATTTGTTTGGGCTTGTATTATAGATTTTAAAGTATTTGAATCAATTGAATTCTTAACGAATAATTGAAAGGCATCTTGAAGTAATTTTACAGAATCCTCATGAGAAAGTTTGGTTTGGCTATATTCTAATTTTAACTTATCTTTTGTTTCTAAATCGGTAGAACTCAATAGTTCTTCAATGTATTCATTTATATAAAATTCGGTATTATTAATAAAAGTTTCCTCAGCTATTGTTGGTGGGTAGTTTATGATAACAACGCCATCTGAAGCTATTTGCCAAGAATAATTCTCAACGTTTAGATCCATTTTGTTTAATGCATAATTAAGGGCTGCGTTGATTTGATAGTCTTCTATTGTCTCGGAATACTGAATAGCTGCAAGTCCAGCATTGGTAGAAATAAAGAAATCAAATCCATGTGCATTAAATTTCTTAGCATGAGGAGCATTTAAAGCAACTTGAGCAGTTATCTCAGGGTCGTCAATTTTTACATATACTTTATTAAGATCAATACTAACTTCTGAAAGATTACTTGCTTCGGCTAAACCAAAAATACAGTTAATGGAATTAAAAGCATCTTCTTCGGAAATTGAAGGGTCATAGTTAGTTAAAAGAGTATGGTTATCAATCCAACTGTAGGTGAAAAGAGAATCTAAAAATCCATTACTTTGTGCTATTGAAATAACCTTTGAAATATAATCATCATCCATAAAATAAGGAAGATGTAAAACTGCAGTTCCAAATTTTAGGTTTACCGTAAAGTTATAGGTAAGATTTTCGGTTGACAAAGTTTCTTCAGCTCCAAAAAAATATTTAATATCATTTATTATTCTTACTGAAATTTCATCATCATATATTTTACTATCATAACTTAAGAAGATTCTGTTTCCATCGGTTTTTTCAAATTTTACCAATTTATCCAAATCATTAAGTTTTGATTCCATCATTTCTATACCATTGTTAAAATAGCCTTCTTTAACAGATTCTGGGTAATATATTATTCCAATTCCATCATTTACATATACTCTGAAATCGGAGTTATCTACTGAAACAAAGTAACTATACAAATCGTAATCAATCAAATTTTGAATTTTTTGAAACAGTGATGGTTTTGGAACTAACCCAAAATCTTTGAAATTAACCATTGTGTTTGATCTTAAATCTGTTTTTTGATTTGTTAATTGATTTGAAGCAATAATTCTTCCGACTGTACAATAAGCAACTTCATTATTTGTTGAGGATAAAAGTGAAATATTACTATTGGAAGTAATGGTGTAACTAGTTGAGCTTGTTGAAACGTTTATTGGTGTTGATAGTTCTTTTGTATTAATTGTTACTGCACCTTTTACAACAAAAACACTAGTATTAAGAGGATCAGAGCTAATTACGGTTAGGATTGTATTTTTTGAGGCTTTAATATCATAAGTGTCACAAGCAAGTTCAATTTCAGTTCCTTCTGTTTTTATAATCCATCCATCTTCAAAATTATATAATTTCGATTTATCAGTATCAATTCTAACTCCATTTTCGTCATAAAGTTTAATTAATTTAAAATCAATTGATTTAAATTCTAAACTTTGAGAAGCGAAAATTGAAGAAAATGTGATACATAATATAAACATAAAAAAAACTATTTTTTTCTTTTGCATTAATACCTTCCTCATAATAACTGTCAAACACTCTAATTATGTTAACTTTATAATAAAAAACCTTTTAATTCAAGAATTTATTTTTTATATTTACATTAGATTGGGTTTTCATTGCAATGTGGCTTCTTATAAGTAAAGTTATGTGCATTAAAAACATGTTCACGAGAATTTTTATCCATAATATTGATTTCTTTAATAATTGGTTTTAGTCGACTTCTAATATTTGTTTGGTCATAAGGGCATACGGGCTTGATAACAGGCAAATTATAAAAATCAACCAATCTTTGTATTGCTTGCTCTTTGACTTCAATCATAGGTCTAACAATAAATAATTTTTCATCAAAAAAACTCTGTACTGGAAGCATAGTAGAAAAATTTGCTCTAAAGAAAAGATTCATCATACTAGTTTCAACCAAATCATCCAAATGATGTCCCATTGCTATGGTTTTATAATTTTCACTATCTGCAATTTCAAATAAAATTCTTCTTTTGTTTCTACTACATAGATAACAATTGAAGTCATCCTTAAAACTGGTAGGAAACATTTGTTCCTTTTTAATCACAAATTCAATATTTAAATCTTGAAAATATTGTTCAAGTTTTTGAATATTTTCCTCTGGAATAGGGTGTTCAATCCAATTAATCATTACAGCCTTCATACTATAATGTATAGGTAACCATTTAATCCTTAATGAAAGGGCTAGGGCCAAAGCTAAAGAATCTTTTCCTCCTGAAATTCCTATTAAGACTCGGTCTTTATCTTGGATCATTTCAAAATCGTTAATTCCTTTTCCAACCTTTTTGACAAATCTTCTTACCCAAGGAGGCATATTTCCTTCTATGAGAGTTTTATAATCTATTTTTTCATTCATTTTATTATTTTCCTATTTTTTTTATGAACTTTACAATTTCATTTTCTTTTGGGGTTATGTAGGTAGGAACAAAAATTCTAATTTTTCTTAAAGCCTTTGTAAAATTTTCTATTGAAGAGACATTGAAAATTGGGTCAATTTCATTAAATGATTTAATTGTTTCTTCATCAATTATCTGAAAATTCGATTCAAAGGAAATTGGTTCAGGAATATCAATAATTACCTCATAAGGTTTTAAATTTGGAAATACGTTTTTAAGAGATTTCCAGATAAGAGTTTCTGTTTTTAATTTGTAATCAGAATTTTGAAAGAAAACACAGAAAGTATTGTTCACATCATAGGGCATTTCATAAACCATATGCAAAAGTTTGTTGTTTATTACGTCTTTAAATAAATCAAAAGCTTTGAATGAAGAAAATTCTCCAAGGTTTGAAAATTGTTGGTCATCAAGGTCTAAAAGATCTTCTTTCTTAATGATATTCAAATTTAAAGCAATAGTAACAGCTTTTTTTATCATAGCGGTAGCACATCGGACATTTTTATTCCAGTAGACGTTTTGGTACATAAGATATTTAGAGAAAAGCAAATGTTCTAAAGAAGAGATATTTTCAATTTTTAAAGCGGGTCTATTATTTTCAATTAGAAGCCTATCTATAATGAATGAGACATCTTGAATCCCATAAGGTACTCCACAATAAAAAGCATCTCGTGATAGATAATCCAGTTTGTCTGGATCCATTGCTCCAGAAAGTAAATGTCTATAAAGTTGTATTTCTTTATTTTCAGTAATTCTACTTTTATCAATTATTTGACATACATTTTTTACATTAGCTCCAATTTCTTCAATACAACTTTTTATTTGGGTATTTTTTTCAATAATTCTAGCGCCAAGGGATTCGTGACTTTCGCTAATTATTTCTTTCAATGAATGAGCGTAAGGAAAATGTCCTATATCATGCAATAAGGCTGCAACCAAAAAAGAGTTTATTCCAGAAAAAGTTAAACCTTTTGTATCTTTTTTTAAAATAGAAATTAAAATCATTTTTGATAGATGATAAACTCCCAAACTATGAATCAATCTAGTATGAACAGCTCCAGGATAGGTAAGATAGGTTGGTCCAAGTTGCTTAATTCTGTTAAGTTGTTGTACCTGAGGACAAAGATAAAGTTCATAGAACCCATTGGTCAATTTAATATCTGTCCAAAGGGGATCTCGTATGGTTTTTTTAAAATCAGAATATAAGTAATTTAACAGTTTTTCATTGGTATCTGTCATTGTTTTTTCCTCTATTTTTTTTGTAAGTCTATCGTAAAGAACACTCTTCCTCAATAATAACAAAAAAATTTTGTGAAAAATATTAAAAAAGTATGTAACAATGTAAAATTAAAATTGTATTTATGTTAAATGTTCAATAATTTACTTTATAGACAGGTTTTTGATGTAAAAAGCGAAAAATTAGTTTGCTATTTAAGCTTTTATATTATATATTTATTTGTAGATAATTATTGTTTATGGATACTTTATACTTAGGATGTATTGTGGACTGTTTTTACAGCTGGATTTGATAAATAGAATTTTATGTTTACATTTTTTATGGCAGATGTTAAAATAGTCCGTAATAGAGTTCGTTTTATAGTAAAGTACAAACTTTAAACTAGATAGGAGAAAAAAATGAAGAAGTTTTTTAGGTATTTGTTTGTATGTTCTTTAATCTTGTTCTGTTTAACAGGATGTGGTAAAAAAGACCAGCAACCAGAAACAACAGAAGTAGCCGAGAAGACTACGCCTGTAGTAACTACAGTTGATGCTGTACCAGAGAAAGTTGAAGATAAACCTGCAGTGGTAGTAGCAGAACCTGCTGTAGTGGTTACACCAGATGACAAAGCTACTCCAGAAGAAACTACTCCAGTTGTTGAACCAACAGTAGCTCCAGTTGAAGTTGCCCCAGTTGTTACACCTGATGTTTATGATTTTACTCTTTATGGCAACAAAATTCAGGCTTCTTTCCTTAATGGAAAAGTGACAGTATCGTATCCAGATGTAATTTCTCAAAAAGATGTTGCTGATGCATTACGTTATGTTGGTTTAATTCTTGATGTTAACTTTAAAGATTATTCTTATAATTTTACCGATGGAAAACTGACTGTTTCTTATCCAAAAGAAATTGGAGAGAAAATTTTAATTTCAAACTTCCAAGCTGGACTTAATTATTATTTACCATATTTTGACTACGATAAGTATGATTTTGATTTTTATGGTCTTCCTATTTATGTAGGATTAAAAGCTGGTAATGCAGTTGTGGTTTATCCAAAGAATATCACAAAGGCAGAAGTTTCTGGTTTGCTTGATCAAATGAAGGCTAGCCCAGAGGCTGTTGGTTTTGACTATAGGATTTTAGTTGATCGTGTTGTTTCAATTACCTATCCTTCACAAATTGAAGAAAGTGCCTTATTAAAAGGTTTCGTTTCTGAATTAAATAAAGTATTCCCTGCATATATGGCAAGCATGACAGCAGCTCCAGTAGCACCAGTAATGGTTGCTCCAGAGGCTCCAGTAGCTCCAGTAGCTGTAGCTACAACACCAGCTGTTGTTGAACCTGTTGTTAAAGCTCCTGTAAAGACTGGAAATTCTTATGAATTTACTTTGATGGGTGCTAAAGTAAGTGCAACTCTTAGTAAAGGAAC
>Ga0265294_10003076_pt1 | contig 21587 bp, 27 predicted proteins | sample MunlanPumphouse3_FD_192504 | JGI IMG/M metagenome (GOLD analysis project Ga0265294, IMG submission 192504) | Groundwater microbial communities from a municipal landfill in Southern Ontario, Canada - Pumphouse #3 | ecosystem: Environmental > Aquatic > Deep subsurface > Groundwater | place... | reverse complement strand
CAAAAAATATCGTTGAGAAGATCAAAACCGATGCCAGAGAAGGCAAAGTGACGATTGCCTATGGTGGATGGTGTGCGTTCAAGTGATTACTAACCCAGATTCAACTCCGCTGAGAGTTGGGTCTGGGTTTTTCTGGTTGTAAATCAATCTAAGAAAGGAACGCTATTATGAAACCCGTCATATCAATTCGTTCGATTCATAATGGTTTTAAAATCGCGTTCTCGTATATCAGCCATGGTAAAGAATGTCCGATAAAGGATATCTTTTCGTCTGAATCCTTAGTTGAAAAGTATTATCTCTATTGTATCAAAGACTCGTTCCTTCGCAACAAATGGGACAACGAGAGTATCTTTGAACAGAGCTTTTTATCTGTAGACGAGATGTTTTATATCGTCCAGAATTGGGAAACGCTGACAGAGATTGGTTTTGAAATCAGAGTCCCAAAGAATTTAAATCGGAATACGAAAATGGAAATCCGAGTTTCATCTACATCTAAGCAGCCTTTAACTGCCAAGATAGCCATAGATGGCGTTGAGATGAATGAGACATACGAAAAGCTCACTGAGAGTTTAAGTAATGTTATCTTTTTCAACGGCGAGTGGCGCGTGATAGACGCAGATTTAATCCGCAAAATCCGCACTACGCCAGACTTAAACATGGTGGACGTATTAAAGCTTTTGCAGGATAAAAAACAAGGTATTTTATCGGATAATATCACGGTAAAAAATATGCCTATTCCTTGCGATTTTAAAGGCAATACACAACACTTTAACGGCCAATTGAAACCATACCAGCAAGAAGCGGTAAAAATGCTCTATGGTGCCTTAAAATGCAATCGAAACATTATGCTTGCGGACGACATGGGTTTGGGTAAAACGATAACAATTATATCGTTGTTAAACATTCTCAATAATGATAACAAAGCACCAAATCTCATAGTCGTTCCGAAATCTCTGGTTGGCAACTGGTGCAAGGAATTATACCAGTTTGCGCCAAACATCAAGTTCTCTGTGGTAGATTCTGAAATTGATTTGAAGCACAATACATACATAACTACATATGGTCATGTGCTATGCAATCCAAAATTATACCAATCAGTTCACTGGAATTTGATCACAATAGACGAAGCACAGCAAATCAAAAACCATACTACAAAACAGTCTAAGCTGGTTTGTTCTTTGAAAAGCAATCATAAAATTGCTATGACAGGAACGCCAATTGAAAACTCGTTAATGGATTTGTGGTCTATCTTTCAATTCCTTGAACCAGGACTTCTCGGTGAAGAAAAAGCATTCAAAGAATTGCAACAGAACGAAGAAACCTTTCGTTGGCTGCAAGGTTTGTTGATGCCTTATTTTATACGGCGAGTTAAAACTGATAAAACATTGGATTTAAACTTGCCAGATAAAAACGAGCATGTGCTGTATTGCGAAATGACAAGGGAACAAATCGGCTTGTACAATGCCATAATAGACCATTTTAAAGCTGATTTACAGCATGGTAAAAGCAAGGCCGGTATATTCAAGTATATCAATCTTTTAAAGCTGGCTTGCAGCGATCCTGAAGCGATTCTAACAAGCTGGCAGGGCAAAGATATACCATGCAAATTGCAAGCGGTACAAGACCTATTAGAGCGCAAAGAAAAGCAAAAGGTTATTGTATTCACACAATACCGCAACACAGCGCAAATTCTCGACCGGTTCTTAACTAGAATCTACGGCGAGTCTGGTTTGGTTATAGATGGAAAGCTGTCTGCTAAGAAGCGAACGCAAATTGCGTATCAGTTTCAAAGCGGGCTTTTTCCTTATATAATTCTAACCTTGAAAGCTGGTAACTCTGGTTTAACCCTGACACAAGCACACACAGTTATACACTTTGATCGTTGGTGGAATCCTTCTGTTGAAAACCAAGCCACAGACCGTTCTCACAGGATAGGTCAAACGAAAGATGTAGATGTGTATAAGCTTGTCTGTAAAGGAACTCTTGAAGAAAGAATAAATGCAATTCTGGAAGAAAAGCAGAGTCTATTTGATAAAGTCATTAACCCAATGGTGATGTCAGTTGGAGAGCTGCTTGATCTAGTTTCATACAAAGGGGGTACATCATGATATGTTAAGTTCTAACGAACGAAAGATCATAGAAAAGATCATAGAAAAGCGAAATGAAGTTGTAATCAAATCACTCGACGAGATGATGCAGGAATCTATGATTATTGCCGTCATTAGTGTGAAAGTCCATACAATGGCAACTGAGATTGCAAAGATGCACAATATCCCGTTTGAACGTGCAATGACGCTAATTAAACAACATTTCAGATGACGAATAAAGGCAGGGAACCCGCGTTCCCTGCCATATTTTTTTGTCCAAAATATCCTATTTAAGTCCTAGAATATTCTATCATGAATTAGTTCTAGGAATCATTCATCATCAATCATTATGTCCAAATCAACTTCTTCGTCTATGGCGGCGAGATTGTCGGCAAGACTCTTTTCAGCAGCTTCAAGTTCTACCTTTTCTTCATCGCTGAGTCCTGCCGGTTTCTCGATTTCAACTACATCAGCATCATCGGCTGTGTCCTTGAACATCTTATTGAGTTTGTTGAGAATTTCATGCTTGATCTTCTCGCGTTCATTCTGCTTATCAGACGTACCGATTTTGTCCGCTGTGTCCATAACGCCACTTTCAATGTACTTACTAAGCACTTCTTCAAGACGATTACTTTCTGAAAGCACTTTCAAGTTGATGTTATTCACGTATTTAAACAACGCAATTGCCTTGTTCAAGTCCATTTCATCAATAGTTTCAGGGTTGAAAATCTTGTCTGACAACATTTTAATCCAATGAGCAATATTTCTGGAAGTTTCAATTCTACGAACGGTTGCGTCGCGCAACATTTCATAAATCTGCTTTTTCCTTAGAGAAATTAACCTGTAGTTTTGTTGCTCTATTTTCTTGGTGTAGTCGTCGATCTGTTCTAGTTCTTGTTTTGTTACTTTGATAATTTCATTTCCCATTATCGTTCACCTTCTTTGCAAAAGCCAACTTAATTAGTTCCAAATATTCTGTATTTTGTCCGCAATACATGCGGGTTAGTCTTTCAAACATTCGTTGTGTATTATTCGCATATGGGGATTCAACGTATTTACAACCAACCAGTTTTGCCCATAGTTTTTCAAGTGGGAAATTTTTGCTTCGTCTTATACTTCTGACATCTTCACTACTACGACCGGTAAGTCCTAGAATTAGAAAATCCTGAATTAGACTAAGCGAAGGACGTATGTCCCTCGCAAATTTTCCCTGATGAATAACTATATCATCTTGAATTTCTGGGGCTAAACCGTGAAAGTTTTGCACGCCGCACGCACCACATCAAAACATTCCTCAGAATCAACTTCGGTTAAAGTCTCCAAAATTGCTTCTAAATCTAGTTTTGTGTTTTTCACTTTCTCTCTTACTAAATTTTTGAGATTTTCGTCATCATACACAAGAGACAGGTCTACCAAAGTTCTAGCCAAGCTTACTGAATTCATACCATCCAACAGTTTCTTTTCAGTTGCGTTCGGCATTTTTGATTTTTTCGTTTCGCAAAGTTTCGGTTTCAAAGCTTCAACAATATCTTCATAACAGCCATACTCGTTGATATATTTGGAAGCCTTACCTGGCCCAATTCCATCTATACCTGGAATGTTGTCTGACTTGTCACCGACCATCGCTTTATAGTCTACAAAAAATTTCTGAGGTACGCCAACAATTTCAAAGAAATTATCGGGGGTTATTGCCAGTGCCCCACCCTCACCATCTGGTTTCATAACAGTTACATTGTCACTTACTAACTGTAGGAAATCCTGATCGGTTGAGTGAATGTGGACATGATAGCGTTTAAGCATCTTACAGAGGATTGCAACATAATCATCGGCTTCATAGCCATGCCCCTCAAGGACAGCCACTTTCATGTTCTTAACAATTGTTATGAACGCATTCAGATTCTTTTTGAACACTTCATATTCTTCTGGACTCAAACTGCTTTTGCGACCGGCTTTATACTCTGGGTACCGCGCCAATCGCCGCTCAGATTTGGTTGTATCAAAGGTTACTAAAAATTTACCCTTGTATCTCTGTCTGGTCTTTATGAAAGCACCGATCACACTGGACACGCTTCTACCACCAGCAAAGAAAACCCTGCTGAAAAAGTTGTTACCATCTAAGATATGCGCTTTATCCATCTTCAACTCCAGTAATTTATTTTTTGGTCTGCCGCTTCTTTGATTCAACGGTCTTTTGTCGTTTAATTTTGGCCGCTTCAAGTGATTCTGGGCTGATTGTTCGTTTGACAATCACTCGGTTTTTGAGATCGTCACCAATTTCTTTACGCAGTGAGTGGCAGAGTTTTTTCAGGTTCAGTAGAATGTTTCTGGCGGAGATACCAGACGCCTTTCTGCCCTTATAAGCAAAGATATAAACCTCGCTTTTAAGTAGTTCAAGGTTCTCATCTACCATCGCCATCGTTATTCTGTATTTATTCATTGCAAATTCCATTGATGTTAAATAGAGGCTGGATTGCACCAGCCTTTATTATTATAGCAGATTATGGCTCAAGAATCAATTTCTTCCCATCTTCGCCATTACCAGCATCTTCAATGGTCTTACGCAAGCCAGCCACGGTATCAACCATGCCCTTGATATCTTCTTCATTTTCCAACACTTCAACCTTTATAATGGTGTCAGAAGGAACGTAGGTATCTCTCAGAATCAACTGGAGAGACATTTGCATGTTGCGGTGCTTTCTGGTTGTGATAACGCCAGGTTCCTTGTCATGGAAGCTGATGAAAATAGCACGCTTAGTCAGGAAGCCAACGTAGCTACCGGCACATGCCATCGGGTTATCGCTCGTGATAGCAACGCGCATCTGGCCATTGTCGGCAAAAGTAGTTCTGTAAATCTTGCCATTTTCAATCTTCTTGTTCTGAATGTCGTCTAATACGTCGAAAATCGTTTTCATTCTAAAGTTTCTCCTGTTAATTTGTCGAACCTGAATTTTTCAAAAACTGGATGTCGTAAACTACCAGTCTTTGTTTCTTCCATAAAGGAAATCTCAATTACTTCGCCGATCAACGAATCTGGGTCTTTCCATAGTTCAATTCGTTCTTCTCGGCTAAACCCAGAACCACAGCGCAATTCTTCGCCATTGTAATTGAGAATCAGCCCACCCAAAGCATTTTCAAATTCTGTATTACGTTCACCAGAATAATAACCGGTTACAGTGAGGTCGATCGTTTCTTTGTTCTTGAATTTAAGCCAAGCATTGCTGCGTTTAAATTCATACTTGGCGTTCGGGTGCTTAATGATAATACCTTCTTCGCCATTTCTAATGTATTGTCTGGCAACTTCCCCGATCTTCATGTAATCGACTGGCAGTTTCATGTATTCAAGGAAGCTTATAAACCGCATTTGACCAAGTGATTCTTTCAATTCATTCATCGCGCTTACACGCGAATGAAGCGGTTCATGGCCAAGATCAATCAGGTCGAAGATTGCGAGTCTGGTTGAATTCCTGATGTAGATAGAATCAAGATCAATGTTCTTTCGTCTATAGATTCTCATCAGCTTTTGAAAGTGATTAGAATGGATTTCTGCGTCTATCTGACGACCGGCGAAAACATAATAGTGCTTTTGAATTTCGTAACGAATATTCTCAACTAGAAATTCTTCCATCTCTCGACCATCGCGGCTGAAGAAGTGGATATCGTCTTTGCCACGGACTTCAATCTTGCACCGGACTCCATCAACTTTAATATTGTAAAAAACATAATCAACATCTTTAAAGTTGCCAGTGAATCGTTCTTCTGTCTGCTTATGGGCAAGCATCATTTGAAAGTCTGTAACGGTACCGGCAAGTGCCTTGTTAATGGTTTTAACACCCATACCAATATTCAAATCCTTGTCCAATGCCGACAGAATATACTGTCTGGCAGTGCCATTCAACCAAGCAGTTGCCGATTGAATGTACTGAATTTTGGCATTGCGGCCTTTGATTTCTGGTATCTTCTCAAGGATATTAGGGTCAACCTCGCTTACTAAACCACCCTTCTTGACTGGAAATGTCTTAGATGTAATTCCATACACGACAGAGGGGTCATACGCCAAGAAGAACAGCTTTCTAAGTTCATCTTTATGTGGAAAATCGGTGATCATTTGGATTTTCCGAGATGAACGTGGTTCTTTTTTGATTGCCTCAAGTAGTTTAAAAATTTCCTGATTAACTTTCAACGGTTAATTCCTTTGTTTAACAAAATATTCAACCATCGCTTCGACCTTACCGGCCGTCATCAACAGCTTATGTTCACCAAGCATCGCGCCACGGTTACTGTCAATGTAATCGAACAATTCATCTGGCTCCACCTTATGCTTCTTACAGGCGGCGATAATGGCTTTAAATGATTTAGCATCCATGAACCATTCCTTGCCCTGATACTGTATGACTTCCTCAAACATATCCCGCATGTATCGGGTTGTAATGATCATTTCGTTGACTGAAGTATAAGACCCACGTTTTAAAAAGTGCAAGACCATCTCATACCCAATGCCGAACATGAACATGAACATTTTCGACAAGTTTAGACCATTGCCAGCACACAGCGTCAGAAAGATTTTTACATTATTATAAAATTCCGCTGGCAATCCAACTCTGACATGGATCATTTTTTGAATTTTTAAATATTTTAATAATTCAATACGACGCTCACTCATTGAACAACCTCTGATTTATTGTCTGCATATCGGACTTCGATTCTGCCACTATTTTCGACCGTCAAAATCAATGCTGGAATGTGTGTGATGATTAGAAACTGAATTTTAAGTCTCTTTGAAATCTGATCAAGCCATTGTGAAGCGAGGTTGACTCGTTCGGCATCAAGGTTTTTAAACGGCTCATCAAGTAAGATTGTCTGACGAAGCTTACCTTTGAGGCGGCTGACATAGGTTATACGCAGACACATCTGCACCACATCAAGCACCCCACCACCCTTGGCATCTAACAGTTCAGTTGGAACGCCATTGGTTTCTATGTAAAGATCGTAAAACAAGCCTTTCTTGGTCTTATTTGGAACTACTCTGAAAAACATTTCCTTATCTGGGAATATTGATTTCAAAGCAGTATTGGTTATAGATTCAAGTTTATCTTTGACAACTGTGTTAATCCAACTACCAAAGCCAAACAGAGCATCGACGCTAGTTTCAATCTGTTCGCACTGGACAATACTCGCTTTAATTCTATCTTGCAGGTCTTTGGTTCTCTGCGTTAAGCCCTCGTATTTTCCAATAACCTTTTGGTAATCGGCTTTACTCATGCCAGAAGTTCCTCGATTGCTTTAATTTTATTTTCAAAACCGGTTAAGAAGGTTTCAAGATTTTCACCAACGGTCTTAATCTTCTTTTCCAGTTCCTCAATCTTTTCGTCAACTTCGTCAAAATCGTCAATGCCAAGGTCTTTCAGTTTTGCCATTTCCTGTTCGTAGATAACCTGCTGACGATCATACTCTTTCTGAATCTTTGCCTGACGGACTTCAAGTTCCTTTGCCTTTGCCTTATATTCTGCCAAATTCATTTAGGTTCAACTCCATTCACACCAAATAGGCGCTTGTTAATGTAGGTTACGACTTCGCTATCTAATTTCTGTTTAATCGCGTATTGTTGCCAAGCAGTTTCTAGTGAAAGTGTTTCTTCTGCTGATGAAAGTTGATCTTGGATATCGCCCATATCAACTTCGGTTTCCTGAAGCTTTTCCTTGTCAATCTTTTCGACCCATACGTCTTTCTCGTATGGTATTTTGATCACCTTAAAGCCGGTATCTGTTAATAACACACAGCTTGGTTCTTTTTCAACATTATCTTTTGTCATTTTGCGTCTGGCAATTGAACCAGGTGCAACGAATACTATGTTGTTTACTTTCTGAATACCTTGGCTTGGGTGATAGTCGGCACAGAAAACAAGACTACATTCGGTTACAAAGTCTTCCATTAAGAAGTAATCGAATACCAGCGGTTTATCAACTATCATATGATGTGTCATAAGATAGTTTTCACTATGCTTATTGATATGACAATCTTTGCTCATCGGGTCTTCAGAGTTTGGTGCAAAGATAATTCGCACACCAGCCAGATCGACATAATCACGATCATCAGAAGTCTCTATCAGACCAGTCTGATTCAAAAGAGTCAGCGGCGAGTTCTCTGGGTGTCCATCGTGAGATTGATTGCCACGATTAACAATGATTCTCACCATTGGATATCGTTTCAACACATCAACTAAGCGGATAATATCGTAATATTGCTGGGTTGGACGATCGAAAAGATCACCACCCACCAGTAAAACAGCTTCAAATTTCTTTGCCATCTTCAGGCAGTATTCAAACTTCCTGAGAATGGCAAGATTGTAATCGTCTTTGCGAGATACCGGCTTCGCGCCGTAATGAATATCAGTGCAGTAAAGGATCGGCTGTATCATGGTGTTCTCCAATGTTTCACATTATATACCAAATGGTACCAAATGTCAACATATTACTTACTGAATTTTTCAAGGCATTCATCGGCGTAAACATCTTTGCGGTGAGGACAAATCAGTTCAGGATTTTCGGTTTTGAAGTTGACAAACAGGATTTCCTGTGCCTTTTTAAGCTTCTCACCATCTTTGAAAAGTTCATCGGCAAGGAGCTTTAACTTTTCATGTGATTGCTTAATCGCAGTAATGGTGCTAGTTTTCTTCAATAACCCATCAACCACTTCAATCTGATTGGCAATCTTTTCACCAAGTAATTCTGGGAGTTCTGTGTTGATCAGGGTTAAGGCGACAACATCACGTTTAATATTTTTCAGCGCCAGATGATCATTGAACATTTTCTCGAAATCCAATACAGCAAATGTGGGGCTTTCAAGCTCCGGTATTTCGACTGTTCTGAGTTTTAAAACCTGAATATTTTCTTTACATACTTTCCAAGAAATCAGCTTACCGCTTAATCGTTCAAAGGTGGTAATAACCGTTCCCGCCTTTTCCATACTGTTAGAATACTTTTCCAGAAAGGTTTTGATCTTGTCTTGGAATTTTATAGTCTCGGAAACCTGTTTGAATTTAATAAGTGCTGCCAATTCCAGTTTCATTTGTCCCAGATTGGTTTCCAGTGATTCGATCTTTTCATGAAGCTCTGTAAGTTCTTCTATATCCTTCTCTACAAGGTCGATCTTGGACGAGTTATCATCATACTCCCGCTGCATAACCTTGACCTGGGCACGCAGATCATTCTTCTCAGAATTCATTTCTTTAACCAAAGTATCAACCCTGTCTGAGTCTGGAACAAGGCCGGAGATCATCTTATTGCGCTTGGTTCCATTGTATGAAGTGCCGATGAAGAACATGTCTTCAAACTGGGTAGCCACGTTGAGATTGATTGAAATGTCACCAAATGCAATTTCTCCAAGTCTCATCTTTTCAGTAAGCATTGGAGGAAGCTCTGTCCCAAATTTTTCAAATACCTCACCATTCAATAGATACCGGTCATGCGCCACCTTCACCGGAAGTATTTCACCGCAGCTTTCACAGGTGTATGTCACATCATCAACCTTTTCCTTACACGATGGACACTTGGTATTCTTAGACCGCTTATACTCTCTGGAAACCGTACAATCATCGAATTCCAGGGTCACTTTACCTTCCAATACACCCCACCTGAGATAGAAAGGGGCACGATTTAAAACCGCCTGTATGCCCTTTCTAATCGCCGATTTACCAGAATCAGAAACACCATACACCACATTCATATGTGGTTTGAGTTCAAATTCGCTATGTTCATGTGATTGGAAATTATCAAGGATGACTTTTTTCAGCATTTTGAACTCCTGTGATTTGTTGTTTAAGTTTTAAGTTTTCTTCATATTGAAATGTATTGACCAACATGGCCAGAAATAGGCAAAAGACAAACATAGCAATCATTACTCTATCGTTGACATCGCCAGCCACCTCGCCAACGACTATCGCACCGAGAGTAATCACAACAAATACCAATATGGTTAAAAACAACGATGAAACTATCATTGGAAGTAAACTCATTTACTGGTCCTCCATTTATCATAATACAGTTTAACCGCTTCCTCTATCAGGGTCATTGGTGCAACATAGCCACTCTGCCGCAGTCTAACATTATTTGAATGTGTGTTAAACTGATACCCAGATTCCATTACATACGGCATCTTTTGGATATCAATCTTTGGTTCCTTGCCCATGACTTTGAAAATGACATTCGCAAGGTCGTTCCATGATGTAGAAACACCAGAACCCACGTTGTAAATGCCAAGATCACACCCTTCAATGAAATGTGTAATTACTTTCACCACATCGTCTATGTAGACGAAATCCCGCATAGCCCCATTGGTTTCATAAACGTCCAATGAACTAGCACCAGAAGAAAGCAACTCAAAAGCTCGTAAAATGAAACTTTTCATGATTCCTTTATGTTCTTCTCTGGGCCCAAAGACATTAAAGAACTTCAATCCTGTAGCACAATCGCGGTAGTATTTCTGGATATACATATCCAGCATGTGTTTACTGTAGCCATACATATTGATCGGCTTCAGATCGGTTAGGGGCTGCATATCACAGCAGCTACCATTTCCATAAGTTGCCGCCGACGATGCATATATGAAGCGGATATCCCGCAATGTACAGATATCTATAAGTCTCTTACTGTAATCGACGTTGTTTTTAACCAAATAAGAAGCGTCTTTTTCTTGGGTATTGGAACATGCACCCAAATGGACTACATGAGTTATCCCAGATATGACAGGGAATTTTTCAAAGTATTTCAGAAAATCATCTTTTTCATAATACTCCTGATAATCCAACCCAACTAGATTTTTCCATTTAGATTTAAAGCCAAGCTCGTCAACTACCACGATTTCCCGAATACCAATTTCGTTTAAATGTTCTATGAGTGCAGACCCTATGAAACCTGCACCACCAGTTACCACGATTTTCATGTTATATATCCTGTTGTATCGGAGGTAAATCTTTCGGTTCAATTTTATCTGGAATGAGTAAATCTTTGTCTATTAAAACTGGGCCAACATCTACAAAACCATCTTTCAAACACCCCGCAATGATGAGAAGCAATAGTAGAAAGATTGCCAGCACCGGAGAGAAAAGCAGTAAGCGAATCTTAGTTTTCATACAAATGTTTTCTAAGCTGAGTGTTAATGATTGCCAGAGTCTTATCACCGGCAGTAGCGAGATCGAACATCTCATGGAGCTTTTCTAAGCGATGTTTGGTTTCTTTCAAAGCATCCAAGAGTTCCACTATATCCAAACTACTTTTCCCTGCACGCTTTCGCCAGTAACATACATCACACAAATCTTGATCCGTTCCATCTCTGCCATGAAGATGATCATTTATTGCATAACTACCACATTCACACTTTTTCACGTTTTAACTCCAGTCTCATTTTCTTTTTCCAATTAGAAATGGTGGTGGATGTGACGTGATATGCTCTGCAAAGTTCTGCGTTAGTGAGAAATGGATTTAGTTTGCAATACTTTTTAAAATCGGAATACTTATCGACCTTCGGCAATGATTTGATATTTCCCATTTTGACACCACCATAACAATTTGTTACATCTTATCACAAAATGTAAGAAAGATCAACCAATTTGCATCTTCTTGGCAAACAGTGCCATACAGAGGGCTTCTGCCATACCATCATGAGGATTCTTTTTGCCCATGCGGATATCAAGGTTTGGAAACCTGCGCTCTATGAACGTACATGCGATGAGCTTGGCATCTTTCTTCGCCTTGTTATTACCAGCACCAAACTCTTTTTTGTGCTGTTCCTTCAAAATGGCGATTTCCTTTGGACTAGCACCCTTTGGTGCTTTAAATCTGGAAGTCTGGGCTTTCCATGGTAAACCTTTCAGTATTTCCGATTTCCACCCTTCCGGTGTGACTTCTTGATACGGGATTTTACAGATTTTCAATGCGGCTTTAATCTCTCCCACATTTTTACCAAAGGTGAACATCGCGCAAACGCCCTGTCCTGGCATTGCTCCTACTTTTTCAAGAACAGCGAAACACTCACCCTCTTTTAGGTATCTATTCAGATACGCCGCCAACATGCGTGAGTCAACTTCGCCATTTTTAATCGGCATTGGAACACAACACAACAAACACCCCAGATGATCAATTACAGCCAAGCCGCCATTTATCCCTGGGTCAATACCAATAAAGAAATTATTCAAAACACTTCTCCGATCAGTTTAATCGCTTCTGGATAGAGGGGATGATTTGCATTTTCAACCTGCAAGTTCCTTTGCAACCATCTTAATGAATCGCCACTTTTAATAGTTTTTCTATGCAGTGGCAACTTCATCTTCTTCAACAGACTTTCAAGTTTGGCTACAACTTCCTTTTTCATATGCTTAAAACAATTTCCTCGCTTTTACAATTTTACCGTTGGAAACTTCAAGTCCATCGGTTTGTTTCTGTTTAAGAATCTCTTTACGGCGCTGTTCAATATACTTTTCAGTACGAGAATCAATGTCGCAGTGGATTGCTTTTCTGCCTAACAAGTTGGCAGTGATCGAAGTGGTACCGGTACCACCAAATGGGTCAAGCACATAACCACCCTTGGGACACCCCGCCAGTATGCAAGGTTCAATCAGTTCGGCAGGATAAGAAGCATAGTGACTGACCTTGGAAGGTCTGATATTCACTGTCCAAACCGAACGTCTATTCCTGGTCATTTTCTCGCCACGCTCAATGCGTTCTCGCATCTTGGCATATGTTTTATCCTGACTCTTGCCAGAAATGGCGTATTGCTCATCACCTTGCCCTTTACGGGCTTCCATATTGTTATTGGAAAAGGCACGTTTCAAAGAGATTTCTTTCTGTTCTTCGGCAATACTATCATAGTCATAATAGTAATCAGATGACTTACTGAACATCAAGATATACTCATGGCTTCTGGTGCAGCGAGACTTAGTTGATTCTGGCATAACAGTACCACCATCATACAAGCCACTACACGCCTTTGCCCAAATGATAGTATCGCGCCAATACCAGCCATCGGCACGCATGGCGAAAGCCAGCATGAAAGGAATACCGATCATATCCTTGGCTTTAATCCCTGGGATTTTGCGGTTATTGCTAACCTTCTGACCGGTTCTACCCTCTGGATATTTTGCATCAACGGTTTCGCCCTTATCGCCAGTGCCACAGTAGGTATCGGCGATATTCACAAAGAGAATCCCGTCATCTCTCAGCGCAGTTTTAACATGGGAAAATGTTTCAATAAGACTGGTAATGAATTCGTCTGGAGTTTTCTCCCTGCCAATCTCATTGTCTTTTGACTCATGATCATCGTCAAGGTAAGACCGCTGTGCAAAGTATGGCGGCGAAGTTACACAACAATTGACACTGCCAGCAGGAATGGTTTTGAGAGTTTCCCTGACATCGCCTATGAGTATGTTTAAATCTTTGTTTAGATCAATCTTCATCGTCGGTAGTCTCAACCTCCGCTTCACCTTCTACGTCATAATCAACATCTTCTGGTTTCATCGCGGCCAGATCAATGCCGAAGTTATCATTGATACTTTCAAGAATCTCACCAATTTCACCGGCTCTGAACTTGTTTGGGTAATACTTGGATTCTGTGAAACTGTAATAGCCCATGTTTTTAGTTACGATCTTGAGTTGTTCAAGATAGTCCAGAATGGAGAATTCCCTGATAAAGCCACGATTATATAAGTATGAGAGCATGGTTTTTGCTCGTTCATATGCAGCAATCTTATTCTTGATCGAAGTAACGGAACACAGATACCCAACCACCTTCTCACCAGCTTTAATCTTCTTCGACCGCTTTATTTGCAGACGAAGATTTGCTGAGAATACTTGCTGCTTACCACATGGAAGAACTGTGTCTGGGTCATATTTCGTTTTCTTGTCCTGGTTTTCAATTTCCTGATTGATCAGAATCAGTGCTGAGTTTGACTGACGAAGTGTAAAGGATATAAAGCGCAAGAATTCTGTAATGATCCTTGCTCTCTGGTTTCTCTGTTTCTTGTCACCAACATCGCCAGTCATCATATTCTTTGAGTCCAGCTTGGCCAAAGAATCTATGACTATTATATCGTAAATGTTCTCGGCAATGGCGTTCTTGGCGATTGTCAAAGCATCTTCAGTATTAAGGCTTGATAAACTAAGCCTTTCCGGTGAAATGCCCTTGGCTATCAAGAAGTCTTTGGTTAACGCATTTTCAACGTCTATGTAAAGCCCAAGTATGTCTGGGTCATTGTTCATGGCATATCGGATAGCTTCAAGTACGAATGTTGTCTTGCCGGTGCTTTCAAGACCATGAATGAGGGTTATGCCGCCTCTTGGAAAGCCACCAATACCACTGTTGATATGATCAACCGTTGGGAAGCCGGTAGGAAATGGTTCAAAATTGCCCACTTCATTACCAGTGTAAAGAACATTTGCACCATACTCTTTTTTCATTTTGGCATTAGTCTTTTTCAAGAATTCTGCCATTTTCTTTAAACGATCTTCCATTGTTTACCTTCCATTAAGAACGATATACAGGGCAAGATTGGTATTCTCTTGCCCTGTATAAGTGGAGTTTAGAACGGTATTTCGACCGCAGATTTCGAGATTTGAACTTTGGTTTTGTTGGTTTTCAGATAGGCATATGCCGCTTTCAGGTCAGTTGCATAATCACCGGTTCTCTTGATGTACTTGGCTTTCACCATGACATTAACAACTTCACCGATGAAAGGTTTGTTTGCCTTATGCTCATTAACAGCGGCGGCATCAACGTCTACCATTTCATCAACTTCATTGTCAAGGTCGAGATCATCAAGTTCCAGATCATCAAGGTCGATATCATCAAGGTCGATATCATCTTCCTTGCTTTCAACCGGCTTTTTGGTTTCAACCTTTACTTCGGCTTTCTTCGTTTCTGCCTTTTTTTCTGGCACTTCATCAAGCCCGAAATCATCATCAAGTTCCAGGTCGTCATCGGCAGTCTCTACCTTTTTCTTGGTTTCAACTTTGGTTTCAACCTTTTTCTTGGTGTCTTCCATTTCAACATCGTCAAGACTGATACTGTCGTCATCTTCGATTTCAACATCAACCTTTTTCTTTGTTGCCGTAGCTTTGGGCTTGCTTTCGACTTTCTTTGAAACTGGTTTATCATCATCACCAGAATCATCGTCGTCATGTTCCGCACCGGCCAGCAATTCCAGATACTTCTTTTCGGTTGTATCATAAGACAGGGCGGCAATGAGATCAACTGGGCCACCATCGGCAAAGGTGCGTTCTGCCAGAGTATCATATTCCTTGCAGAGTTCAATTGCCCGTGGGTCATTGGGTGATTCAAGGAAAGTGTACTCAATTTTCTCGTTCTTGTTTGCCTTTTTGTACTGCCAGATGATGTTTTCAATCGGTGTATCTTCAACTGCGATTGAAAGGCTTTCCATCATGCCTTTGGTCAGGCGAAGGGCAACGAATTTCAGGTCAGCATCATTGACATCGAGTGCATTAACATAGATGTACTCGGCACTGAAACGATTGATAGTGTTCTGAATGGCCTTCTTTTCAGCTTTACCTTTTTCAGCACGCCACTGTTCCCAGAGTCCTTCAATATGTTCACAGATTGGGCATCGGCGTTTTTCCATATCAGAATCACTGTTGATGCAGGCGACAGCCTTGATTTTGCAGTTCTTGGCGGCAGGTACGGAATGGATGTTGAAATGTTTCTTGATGTAATAAAATGAGTCTTTCGGAATCCAGAGATGATAAAGTTTGTTCTCTTTCGGTTCAAACTCACGCATCTCCCGTTTACTGGTAGACATTTTCGAGCGCATTTCTTTGGCACTATATAGTCCCATAAATCTTGGTTTCCCCCTTAGTTTTCGTCAAGTGTGTGAAGATTGAAATAGAAAGTTTCACGGTCAGTAATCAGCCATGAGTTCTCATGGAAGTAGATTTCGACCAGTTCTTTTTCTTCACCGAGAACACCTTCAAGTATTTCCTTGAAGCCCTTACCAACAGTTGATTCCTTTACGGCAGAGATATCGCCAAGGAAATCATTGTCGGCAACTACGCGCTGAAGTTTTTCTGTTGTATGCTGATTAACAATGAAGCATCTCAGTTGTAATTTACCTTTGACATCTTTGGTCATGAAGGTGTAAACCTCGAAACCAAATGCCTTGGCATCTTTCAATACTTCACTCAACATACCGGAAGAAATCTTACAGCCATTTTCATACTTGATACCGGCAACTGTGTATTCAAGACTGGTGGTGTCGAACATTTTGCCAAGGTTCTGAATGTCGTGATACGATTCAACGATTTCGGCATCGCCGATTTGAAGCATATCAGTTTTCATCTTGCCCACACCAGCACCATCGGTTACACAAAAGGTATCTTCGGTCGAAAGGATTCTGATGATCTTTGAGTCAGCCCTGGAAATGACGTCCATGAGCTTTTTCACATGCGGTACCTTGATTGTACCTTCGGCATTGACCTTGACATTTTTCAAGTAAACTTCGGCATAAAACGATTTCTCTTTCGTTGCAAACCTTGAGAAAATCCCCTTGTCTGTGTCTGCCTGAATGACCAAATCCTTAACTAAGCCGCCACTGTGACACTTTTTGAGGAAGCTTTTAAATTCCCCAGAAGAAAGTTGTATATCCATTCGTAACCTCCATTGTTTAATATAGTAACACATCTCATTACATTTTGCAACAACAAAAATCAATTATTCTGCCAGAAGATCAACATCACTTTCTTCTTTGGAATTTATGGCAGACTCAAGTTCTTTATGGGCAACTGCCATTTTATCTTCCATTTGCTTCTTAACAGTTTTGATTTCCTTACCACTACCACACGGGATCATTTCAGATTCTTCTCGTTCTAACCATGACATTCTATGGAAGCGAGGAATAATATGAGTCTTACACTTGGGAATGTTTCTGCCCTTGATAACAGCAACTGTCATTCTGCCGATGATCATTGAGCCGTCCACTTCGGTTATGAAATCCTCATCTTCTTTGGTCACTTCCACCGCAAACATGATGTCTGCCTTATTACTGGCAACATCAGACCATGAACCGGATTCAGTATTGGCTTTACCACCAGTACCACGCTTTGATTGCTGCGCTGTATATACGACACAGTTAAACTTACCAGCGAACTCTTTTAAAGCTGAATAAATCTCAGCATGTGAACGAGCATCATAATCGGGAATACCTTTCAGACCGGCTTTCATATCACCCGCGTAGTCGACTATGATTGCATCTGGCTTGAATGGATTTGAAGCAATGATGTTCTCAAGTTTGGCCGGTGTGCAGTTACTTGGTACCCAATATGCCAGAATATCACAGCCATCTTTACCGAATTTGCTTACCTTCTGCCGCCATGCCACCATCTTATCGGGGTCTTTGGTTATGCCACCCTGAGTGAATTCGCGATGTTCTATGCCCGTAATATTGGCATCAAAGCGGTATAGATAATCTTCAGCACTCATCTCAATGGTGACAACAATTACTTTCAAGCCCTTTTTGAAATTGGCAATGGCGGTTCCCATGAGCATCATGGACTTACCCACACCAGTTCTTGCCTGATAGATAACAAATTGCCCTGGAGACTGGCGGCCAATCCATTTATCAATATTCTTTAAGCCGGTGCAGACCATTCCTGCTGCGTCTGGATCATCTGCAACTTTCTTGGCGCGTTCAATACGATCTTCCAGACCAGCTTTGAAGCCCATTACCATTTTAACATTGTCTTTGTCCAGAATAGACCGGTGCTTGCGGTGAGCCACTTCCAGTTCTTCCAGTAAATCCTTAATACCCTTCTTATCCTTGTTATCAACGGTGTCATTCATCAAAGCCAGAGTTTTTCTGGTGACATAGAACTCAGCCAGCATATCGCAAAGGTGTTCCAAATCTTCAAACGCGATCTTGTGTTCCTTAATGCCGCGTTCAAAATTGCTGAATTTGATACTATCATCTGAACTGGTCTGTGGCCGGTTCAGAAAATGCGTCTTGAACATTGGCAATGAAAGTGTTTTGCCGGTTTTGAAAAGTTCAAATACTTCATTTGCCAGTTCTCTATGAAAGAGTGCTGAGAAGAATTCTGGAGTTATCCCGCGATTCCTCAAGTACCTGACGGTTTCTGTCTTTTTAGAGGTAAACAAAAGAAAAAATATCGAATACTCGATATTTAGATTTTCGGTGATCATAGGTAATCAAAAGCACCCCTTCTTTTTATTTTGTCCCATGTCGATATCTTCAAAACAATCTCTGAGTTCTGGTTTCTGTATCTTAACCAGAATACCTTCAAACTCACTTTTCTTCCTGCTTGCAGACTTTATTTCAAGCCCCACGAAGTTGTTGATGATGATACTATGAATCTCAGAGGCGTAGGTTTCTTTAATATTCTTCGCATGAAAGTTGCTGGCGATTATTGTAGTTTTATCCAGACGTTTTCTTTCCATTACAAGACTATTAAAATTGTTTGCCACAAAAGACTTATTGTCTTTCATTTTCGAGTTATATTCCGTCCCGAACTCGTCAATGAGTAAAACGTCTATGTTCTGTAGATACTCCAAACAACCATTCATGTCTTCTCTGTCCCATGAAAAGAACAAGTCCATGATGTGTTTGGAAGAAACCACAGCGCAGCGTTTTCCAGCATCGACACAATACTTGAGTACCTGATTGCCGATGTGGGACGCGCCCCAATGCTTATCAGACGCGGGGTATATGATAAAATTAACCTTTAATGCGTCGTCAAGATTGGCTTTTATGTGGTTGAGCTTACTGAAAGTTTTTGGTTCAAACTCTTTTTCAAACCACGCTTCGTCACGGTGAAGGTGTTTAATGTTCACTCCACAGTAAGTATATTTTTTCAAGGTGTAAAATGATTTCACACAATCACAGTCGATGAACATGTCATTTTCTATGACAATATGGCCCTGATGGTTGCACTTATCACACTTAGCTAACAAGTGGTTTAATAGTTCATGGCTATACTTTTTATACAAGCTTTGATAAAAATCAGGAACTTTCACAGGACTAAAACCCCCTTATGATTCTGTCAACAACCTCTTTATTCTTCAACAAACAACTCTCGTACTCATCTTTAAAACGCTACATCATAGCATGAACACTCTCCAGGCTAGAGCATGGAGCTTCTAGGGACGAGTCCCAAAGACTGTGTTCCCAGTCTTAAAATGTTTATAGCGGCATTCAAATCTCTGTCCATGACGAGTCCACAAGAACACTTGTGGACTCTTTCATTTAGAGGTTTATCTACTATTCGGCCGCACTGACTACAAGTTTTACTAGTGTTTCTTGGGTTTACAAAATTGACAGTTCTACCAGCTTCTACCGCTTTGTATTTTATCAAGTTTGAAAATTGGTTCCAAGCCACGTCCAAAATGCTCTTATTTAAACCGGGAATTCCCGATTTCAACATATTTTTAATTTCTAGTTTCTCAAGGAAAATTGTCTGGTATTTGTTTATAACTTTCCTAGATTCTTGATGTGAAAAATTGTCTCTTTTCCACGTCAAACGCTCGTAAATCCGATTAACTACTTTTCTGGCTTTACGTCTTTCTTTACTACCTTTAACTAGTTTATCGGTTTTACTTTGGGATTTCTTTAGTTTACTTTCTTCAAATTTTAAAAATCTGGGATTTTCTATTTTACTACCATCAGAAAAAGTAGCAAATACTTTCACCCCTAAATCAATACCAGTAACTAATTCAGTGGCTGGTAATGGATTATTCTCAATTTCAGAGGAAATTGAAACAAACCACTTTCCATTACTGGTTCTTTTAATAGCAGCAGTCTTTGGCGTTCCTAGTAATTCTCTATGGTAAACTATTTTTATATCGCCGATTTTGGAAACTGCAAGTTTTCCGTTTTTAATCTGGCAACTACTATTTCCATATTGAGGGAAAAGAATCGAATTGAAACGATTAAAACCTTTAAATCTGGGATATCCTGGGGTTTCTCCCTTTTTAATTCTTTTAAAAAACGCTCTAAATGCTAAGTCTAATTTAGTTCCAACTTGTTGTAATGACTGGGAATAAGCATTTTTCAGAAATGGAAATTCTTTTTTTAGTTCCGGTAAACGCTTTATTTGATCAAATTTGGAAATAGATTTCTTCTCAGTTTCATATAGAGTTTTTCTTTCATTCAGAAAGTTATTCCAGACAAAGCGGCAAGCCCCAATACTATCATTTAGAGTTTTAACTTGCTTTTTTGTAGGATAAATTCTATATTTGAACGTCTTTTTCATATTTTAAGTTTACATTTTATACAAATATATGTCAAGGAAAAAATACTTTAAAATCTTGTGTTTTGTTATAAGATGTGATAGAATGGATAAAATATAGAAAGGAACAATATACCTTATAGGTATATTTGTAGTACAAACCAGGAATAAACAATGGAAACAAATAAAGTATATCACGGTGACTGTGCGGTAGTAATGCAGGATATCCCAGATGAGTATGTGGACTTGGTTGTTACGTCGCCCCCGTACTCGCAACTTCGGGACTACACCGGATATGGCTTTGATTTTGAAGCAACTTCAAAACAGCTACATAGAATAGTTAAGTCAGGTGGTGTTATCGTCTGGGTCGTTGGTGATCAGACAACAAAAGATGGTGAATGTGGTACAAGTTTTAGACAAGCACTTCACTTTCAGTCACTTGGTTTCAACATTCATGACACAATGATCTACAAGAAAAACGCGATTCCATACCCCGATATCTACAGGTATTATGCCTGTTTTGAGTACATGTTCGTATTCAGTAAAGGTATGCCAAAGACGTTTAACCCGCTGAAAGACCGGAAAAACAAGCACGCCAATATGAAAGTATCTGGCACTGAGCGCAAGGTTGATGGGAGTCTCAAAGAGAAGCCCTGTAAGAAGCGCGGTGCTGTGATTAAGGAATATGGCTTCCGCTGGAATGTCTGGGATTATAACGTGGGTATCTGCAACTATGGTGATAGAGCCATTGCAGCACACCCTGCCACATTCCCTATGGCGTTGGCAAAAGATCATATCCTCTCATGGTCAAAGCCAGGGGACATAGTCTTAGACCCGATGGCCGGTGCTGGTACAACACTACTCATGGCAAAAGAGACTGGCAGGAATTACATCGGGATTGAAATCAGTGAAGAATATATCGACCTGATCAATTACCGGCTTGACAACAATCTTTACAAGGATGAAAATGGAATCACATATAGGAGGAAATCGTTATGGTAAACTGCATTACACAGCGCAAATTTGGCCGCCTTAGAGTAACAAGAAATTTTCTGGAAGCCCTCGGTGATAATGATTTGAAAAACCTATTTGAAATGCTTGGGTTCGTTTTCAAATCCGATGAGTCATTAACAGACGAAACGTATAATTGGATATTTGCAAACCCAAGCCGGTCAGCCGTGGAAATTGAAAGTCAAATTCCAGAATATACACTTAGTGCCGTTATAGATGCATGGGGGCGCAGAAAGCTCAATCTGCTGCTTAA
>Ga0265294_10003075_pt1 | contig 21595 bp, 24 predicted proteins | sample MunlanPumphouse3_FD_192504 | JGI IMG/M metagenome (GOLD analysis project Ga0265294, IMG submission 192504) | Groundwater microbial communities from a municipal landfill in Southern Ontario, Canada - Pumphouse #3 | ecosystem: Environmental > Aquatic > Deep subsurface > Groundwater | place... | reverse complement strand
CAAGAATTCTCTTAGCTTTTAAGGTTCTTTTTTCAAATTCCTCAGGACTTAGTAGAGCTTTTTTTGTATTCGGATCAATTACGCAAGCATGGTGCAACCCATGGCAGGCAATTTCATGCCCTCGAGATACGATGGATTCGAGCAGGCCAGGATAGTGTTCAACGATATCGGCAACAATAAAAAATGTAGCCTTTGCATTAAACTCATCAAGCAGATCAAGCACTCTTTTTGTAGGGTCTGTAAGGTAATCATACCTGCCTTCCCATTTCTCAAAAAAATCCTCTACATCTCTGTATACAGAAAATGTAGACCCACAAACGGAAGGAATATGATACCAGTCTTCAATATCAACTGTAATGGACAAATTGTTATCCATGATACTCACGCAACTCAAAGCCTCTTCCAAGCGAATTTTTTGGTTATGAGGCCTAAATATCCTGAGCTATTTTTTCCTCAATGATATTAAGAATTAAAGTGAGCTGTATCTGGTTTGAAGCTAAGTCCAAGTGCCTCTCCCCCTTTTCCCCAAAAGATGCACAATCTATATAATAATTATAAATATATATGATTCGTGCTAATAATACGTCTCACAATTTAAAATAAATTGGTGCGCATCGCATATAAACATACTTATTAAAAATTATAAGATCTTCCCAAGGTAAGCAAAAGCAATTTGGAATAAATTAGAGGAGGGAGTTTGATAGAAAAATACGATAGTACCCCTTCTTTTTCGAGAATGGAAAACCTTAAAGGGCATTTTGCAATCGAGCTAAAAAAGATGAAAAACTGGAAAATTAAGGCCCCTTTTGTCCTCCCAAACAAAAAAAAGTTTAAGGACAAAAAGATACAAAGATAAAAGAAAAACGAAGAAATTAAAAAAATAAAAAAGCTTCTCAGGGGAATCAAAAACCTTTTTAATTGAAAACCCCCTTTTTATAAACTGTCCTATAAAAAGAGGAACCGGTATAAAATATATACCCCTGTTGACACTAAATGAGAGGAAACAGAACAATTCCATCGGATCTACTGGGCGTTGTATGCCTGGTGCTTTTAACAAATTTATTCTTGCTAGTACCAGGCCTAAACGATACAGTTATACGGACAGCACTTGGCCTGCCCCTAGTCCTCTTTCTTCCTGGTTATGCGCTAACAGCAGCCCTGTTTATTTCGGAAAAGGAATTGGATGGAATTGAGAGAGTTGCGCTCTCTTTTGGGCTGAACATAGCAATTGTACCCCTTATAGGCTTGGGGCTTAACTACACGCCTTGGGGAATCAGGCTTTTTCCAATACTCTTTTGCCTTTCGAGTTTTACCCTCCTCATGTGCGCAATTGCAGGCTGGAGAAGGAAAAATCTCCCAGAAGGGAAAAAAGCTTTTGAAATTTCCTTCAAAACATACTGGCTGGCTCTTAAGGCTGAAGTTTTGGAAAAGCCTGAATCAAAAATCGACAAAATGCTTACAATTCTTTTGGTCCTATCCATTCTAGCTTCAGGCGTGACCCTTTTTTATGTAATAGTCTCCCCTAAGGAAGGGGAGCATTTCACGGAATTTTACATCTTAGGCCCAGAAGGAATGGCGGACAACTATCCAACAGAGTACCTACTAGGAGAAAGCAGAACCGTTATAGTAGGAATTGTGAATCACGAATACAGAACCCTTAATTACACAATGGACTTAAGGCTTGAAAACGTCTCCCTCGAAATTCCAGAAGACCAGGCCTTTATAACTCTTAGGCATAATGAGACATGGGAGCGGAGCCTTAAGATTAACCCTCCTTTTGAGGGAAGAGCTCTGAAGCTTGAGTTTTTGCTCTTTAATGAGACCGAAAAAACCAAACCCTATCGCGATTTACACCTTTGGATAAATGTGGGGGAAGCTAGAGATAGAAAAAACGAATCGAGGGGGATTAATGCCTCCTGAAAAGCTGGACTTCCAAAATGAAAATCTCTTAATTGCAATTCCCATCTTTTTCATTGCCTTTGCCGAAAGTCTGCTTTTTATTGGAGAGGTTGGGGCTACAACTTGGATGCATGTGGGGATAGTAGTTGCGCTTACCTTTTCTACAGCCTTTATCAAAAATAGACAGATAAACAGGATCCATCAAGCTCTGACCCTCTTGCCTCTCCTGCGCCTAATAAACCTTTCAATCCCTGTTTTTTTTGAGGCTACATTATATTCATTTCTCTTTATCTACGGAACACTTGCAATCCCGGTGGCTCTGGTTTTAAGAGCTCAGCATTTATCCAGAGAGCAAATGGGACTCATTTTCAACAAAAAAAGAAATTGTACTCTTACAATCCTAGCAATTCCTTTCGGTTTTTTGCTCGGATACGGCGAATATTCCATCCTTCATGCAGCTGCTCTCATTCCCAATCTTTCTATTATAAATATACTCAAACTCACAATTATAATGGTCCTTTTTGTAGGCTTAATAGAAGAAATTATCTTCAGGTCGATTCTCCAAACCAGACTAGAAGAAAGCTTAGGAGCAAAAAAAGGTCTGATTTTAACAAGCCTTTTATTCGGGTTTATGCACTCGGGTTACGGAACTCCATACGAAATGTGCTATACGGCTTTTGTAGGACTTATTATTGGGTATACCTTCCAGAAAACAAGAAACCTTTTTTTTATCACGCTTTTACATGGATTCATAAACGTTTTCCTGTTTGGAATTCTTCCGCACCTTCTGCCTACAGCAAGTTTTTTCTGAGCTTCTGAATATTAAAAAAAGAAGACAAGCTTCAGGATTTATAGTACGCAGCGTAAAACCCCTGAGACTTTAGCTCAGGAGTAGTTTACCAGTATTCCAGTTATATTTATATAGCTCGAGGACTATTTTTTTATTAGAAATTTGAGTGGGCTTAGTTTATAATAGAATTTGGTCCTGAATTGAGCTCAGAGCCAAATTAGGAAAAACAGGGAAATAGTGGGGTGTTGTGTTAATGAGTATAATGAGTATAATTTCATCAAGCACCATGTCTGCAGCCACAAGTCCAGGACTGCCAGAATATGGGGCAACGGCAATAATTGGGCTGATTTTGCTTCTTTCCCTTAAAGAAGTCCTTTCAGCTTCTAAGATCTGGAATAGATATTTGAATAGCTCATTTAATATCGCAATTGTACCTTTATTAATTTCCTTTGGCGCAATCGTTGTTTTCAAGGTTGCAGAAATTCTCTGAGGCTTGCAGGAAATATCTAGTGAACTCTCACTAAGCTAAAGCCTTCGTAGCTTTCTCTATCCGATTCCCAAAAGGAAGCTGATGTCACAATTCAGAACCTAACGGGAAGGGTAAGGAATTGTAGGCTTCGCTTTACGAAGTCCTCCCTCCCAGGGAGCTATGGAAAATATTATGTTCCTTCCCGCTCTTTTTTCAAAACATGAATGTGCTGGTTACTGGAGGGGCTGGGTTTATCGGCTCCCATATTGCTGAATACTTTGCAAACGAGGGACACAAAGTCCGGATTCTGGACAACCTTGAAACGGGTTCTTTAAAAAACATCCCCTCTCACAAGAATGTTGAATTTTTTAAAGGAGATATCAGAGACAAGCAAACAGTTTCAAAAGCGCTTTTGGGAATTGACTATGTCTTCCACGAAGCTGCCTTAGTCTCTGTGCCCTTAAGCTGTGAATATCCGGCCGAAGCTTTCCGTATAAACACCCTTGGAACTCTAAACGTGCTCCAAGCCAGTGTTACGGCAGGGGTTGAAAAATTTGTGACCGCGTCTTCGGCGGCGATTTATGGAAAGAATCCAACCATTCCAAAAAAAGAGAGTATGTACCCGGAACCTGTTTCTCCCTATGCGATTTCCAAACTTGATACTGAATATCTGGCCCGCATGTTTTACGAGGAGCAAGGGCTTCGAACCACATGTCTGCGTTATTTTAATGTCTACGGACAAAGGCAGGACCCTAAATCTCCTTATGCTGCCGTAATCCCCATCTTTTGCGAACAGGCAAAGGCAGGAAAAGATCTCATAATCTATGGAGATGGAAAACAAACTCGGGATTTCGTAAACGTCCGGGATGTGGTCCAGGCAAATATCAAGGCTCTTGAAGAGGGAGATGGAGACTTTTTCAATGTTGCAATGGGAAAAAGCGTGACTATTCAAAAGCTTGCAGAACTTATTATTGAGGCTACTGATTCTGCTTCTAAAATTGTCCATGCAAAACCCAGAGCAGGAGATGTGCGGGATTCAAAGGCAGATGTTTCGAAAATATCAAGCTGGTGGAGAGGAAAAATCGAATTAGAAGAAGGGCTTTTGGATTTACTGGAGTAAGCTTTAAGAGATAAAAAGAAATAAAAATGGAATTTCTTCGAAAACTATTTATAAATATGAATTCAAATAAATGAATTTAAGATGAACAGGCCGCTGCTTGAATTGATTTTCCTTTCTGAAAAAAGAACCGAGCTTCTTTTACTTCTAAAGCCCGGACCTAAAAAGGTTGAAGAGCTTATGAATACTCTTGAACTTAATCAGGTTGCTATTCTCCCCCATATAAAAAAACTAAAGGATAAAAAGCTCCTGATACGGGAAGGAGAGCTCTGCAGCCTTTCCCCTCTTGGAAAAGCTGTGGTTGGGAGAATGGAAGCCTTAATCCTTACAATTCGCCTCTTTTCAAAGAATCCGGTTTACTGGAAAAGCCATTTAATCGAAGCGATTCCTGCAAAGCTCTTGGAAAAAATTCAGGAGCTTGAACCCTGTTCTTTCTCTAAAACCTTGGATAATGTTCAGTTTTTTGAACCCATCGAAGAAATTAAAACAGAACTTGACAATTCCCAATCGATAAAAGGTCTGGCTCCAGTTTTTCATCCCCTTTATCCAGACATGTTTCTCGATTTTGCAGAAAAAGGAGCCAAAGTCTCCCTCATAGTTACTGCAGCTATTTTTGAAAGACTAAAAAGTGAATACTTCCTTCAGCTTGAAAAATTTATCAAACTCAAAAACACTCGCTTTTACGTCTGCGAGCAAGAAATAAAGCTTGCTGCAATCCAGACAGAACGCTTCCTTGCGCTTTCTCTTTTTTTCTCAAACGGAAGCTTTGACCACAGAAATAAAGTGCTCAGTTCCGGGCCAGAAGGCCTTAAATGGGGAACAAAACTCTTTGAATACTTTTGCTCCTTCTCAGAGGAGATTACAAAAATCTAAATCCCCTGCTTTTTGAGAATCTTAAACAGCCTGCACAGGATTCACATTAGATTTGTGTATAGAAAGAAGATATTCTTAATATATTATTTAATTTTATTAAAAAGTAAGAAACTACAAATAGTATATAATACATATTTGAAATTACTCTTCAAGCCTTTATTTGATGAAGTAAGGATATTTTAAAATGTCTGCTTAATAAGGTTTATGTTGAGAAGTTAAACGAAAAATAGAAAAGAGGACAAAAGAGGATAAAACTATGATTTCTTTAAAAGAAGTTATGGAAGAAGTAGCTTCCAAAGTAGGGGAAGTCCAATTTAAAGGGCTTATGTTAAAAGAAGCCAGAATCAAGAATGGGGCCGGAAAAATGCCTGAAGATATTTTGGGCTGGGACTATCTATTCAGGACTGACAAAGGCGTTTGCTATAGCTACTATGCAGCTCAGGCCCCTTTAATTGGTATGACACAGCCTTCGCCTTTGCCCTGTCCCCTTGGAATCCAGCCTTTTGATTCCTATGAAATTGACTTTAAAAAAGCAATTGAAATTCTGAATTCAATTAACTGTGGAGATGTTTTTGTAGCCATGACTCTTTCCTGGCCCTTGACCCCGGAATGTACAGAACCTTACTGGCATATCCGAACAACCCTTGGAAATGACATTGTCATAGGGGCAAACAGCGGAAAAGTCGATTGCAACACCGTCTGAATTCTGCCAAATTAGAACCCTTTTTTTCTTTTTTTTCATTACTCTTTCCAAGGATAGCTATAAATCGGAATCTTTTCAATCATATTTCATGAAAAAAGTCCAGGAAAGCGCAGAAAAGATTCAGACAATGCAGATCCGAGGAGCAGGCAGAATCGCAAAAGCTGCCGCTGAAGCAATCAAAGATTATGCAGAGAGGTTGGAAGTTGAAAGCCTTGAGGAATTTAATGAAAAAATAAAAACCGTATCCCAAATTCTTATAAGCACCCGGCCGACTGCAGTTTCCCTTCCAAACGCCGTTAAAGTCTCAACCCGACACAGTTCCGAGTCTCTGGAAAAAGCCCGAGCCGAAGTAATTGAAAATGCGACCTTATTCATCAAAAACGCAGATCTCGCCCTTGAGAGAATAGGAAAAATCGGAGCCAGACGCATAAGAGATGGAGATATTATAATGACGCACTGCAACTCAAACGCGGCTCTTGCAATTATCACAAAGGCTTTTGAGGAAGGAAAAAGCATAAAAGTCTTTGCTACTGAAAGTCGTCCCAGAAAACAGGGGCTTCTTACCCTAAAACATCTAAATGCTTTTGGAATTCCAACTACCCTTATAGTAGATTCCGCTGTTCGCAATTATATGAAAGAAGTGGATCGAGTAATTGTAGGAGCTGATGCCATTGCCGCAAACGGGGCTCTCGTAAACAAAATAGGAACTTCTCAACTTGCCCTGGCCGCTTACGAAGCCCGGAAAAATTTCATGGTCGCAGCCGAAACCTACAAATTCAGCCCGAACACCATAATCGGAAACCCGATCGAAATTGAAGAAAGAGCTGCCTCCGAAGTAATCGAACCTGAATTATTAGAGAAACTACCTTACGTAAGTGTCAAAAATCCGGCTTTTGACTTTACGCCAGCTGAATATATTGACATGCTCATAACCGATGTAGGAATCCTTCCTCCGGCAATGGCCTACACAGTTATAAAAGAGTACCTGGGTTGGGAGCTTGGAGAAATTTAATTTAACTTGGAAGAGAAAAGCTTTTTTTTTCAGCCCTCTTCCCCGTCAGAAAGTACCCCATCTACAATCCTAAGCACCCTTGAGCACTCCTTTGCAACCTCAGGGTCATGGGTTACGACTATTATCGTTTGGCCCTTTTCACTTAACTTTTTAAACACCCGAACAATAGAATCCCGGTTTTTTGTATCAACTTCTCCTGTTGGTTCATCAGCCAAAATTAGAGCCGGACGATTTGCGAGAGCCCTTGCAATTGAAACCCTTTGCTGTTCTCCTCCGGAAAGCTCGGCTGGTTTATGAGTCAAGCGAGCTCCAAGTCCCATTTCCTCAAGCAGGGTTTTTGCCCTTGCTTTTCTCTCCTTTTTCGAAACACCTGAAAAACGCAGCGCAAGCTCCACATTCTCCAGAGCCGAAAGTGTGGGAATCAGGTTGTAGTGCTGAAAAACAAAACCTATTTTCTCCCTCCTGAGGCTTGGCAAAAGTTTTTCGGGAAGCGAAGTAAGCTCAATTCCTTCAAGGATAGCCTTTCCTCCGCTGGCTTTTTCCAGCGTACCTAAGAGGGCAAGGAGGGTTGATTTTCCGGAACCACTCGGCCCCATAATCGCAAGGAATTCTCCTTTTCGGACCTTTAAGCTAGCCGAACGCAGTGCCTGGACCTGAATCTTTCCCTGCATATAAGTCTTAGAGAGATTTTTTACATTTAAAATAAGTTCCTCAGGCATGCTTCAAAGCCTCCATTGGACTCATTTTCGAAGCCCGATAAGCAGGATAAAGTCCGGAAAGGGCTCCTATGAAGAGGGAAAAAAGTAATGCGATCAGAAGCAACCTTGGAGTTATTAAAAAAAGTACAATTCTGGTTTTTGCAAGCCAAGCGTTCATGATTGCCACAGCTCCGATTCCTACAAAAAGCCCAAGCACTCCTCCAAGCAGCCCCATTAAACAGGCTTCTCCAAGCGTCAGAAGCAGTATATCCTTTGTTTCAGCACCCATGGCTTTGAGAATTCCAAACTCTCTGGTCCTTTCAGAAACAGACATAAGCATGGTGTTCATTACGCAAAGCCCTCCAATAATTGCGGCAAGGAGCCCGGAACTTATTGTAATCACGCTGAAAATCATAAAAGATTGTCGAGCCTGAGTTTGGAGCTCTCCTGGAGAAAGCGTGCTTGTTCCTTTCACGCTCAATTCAATCCTTTTTGAAAGCCGCTCTGCATCCAGACCTTCGGCGGGGACAGCAAAAATATAGGAAAGGGAATCGCCCACATTGTACAGCTCCTGGGCAGTTTCAAGGGGGATTATGACTGCATTATCAAAGATTGAACCTGTATAATCCAGAATTCCTACCACATTAAAATATTTCTCATGGATTTCAAAGCGGCTCCCAAGCTCAAGTTCATACTCTCGCTTGATATTGTTTCCAACCACAACTTGATATGAATCCCCAGGGTGTAAAAAGCGGCCGGCTTTAAGCTCCACCGGTGATAGAGCTATAGCTGATTTTTCAGGGGGCACTCCAAGGATCTGTTTTCCGGTCATGCCCATTTTGTCTTCATCAAAAGTGGTCATCAAAAGCCCATAGGCATCTTTAACTCCAGCCACTCTTAAAACATCACTTACCTTATTGTTGCTAAGCCCGCCTCCAAATACCCCGCTTTCCGCAAAGATCCGGATTTTGTCACTTGTAACACCCATAGAGCGCTCAAAAGTCTGGTGAAAATTTTCGGACATGGCCCCCATGACAATGACTGCAAAAATTCCAAGCGCAATTCCGCAGATGGTAAGAGCGCTCCGAATTTTCCGGCTTGTAATGTTGCGGAATATAAGGTCAAACATGAGCTTTTCTCCCCGGAAAAAGACCCCGGCTCAAGCCGAGCCAGCTAGCCAAAAAGATTCCAATATTTCCAAAAGTTCCGAGGCTAGGAGTTTCCTTTACAGGGGTTTTTGTCAAGTCCGGTTCAAAGACCCTGAGTACGGTTTCATGAGAATCAAGCACTTTTCCTTCCCGGTTTAGGACCTGAATTTGGACCTTGTAGTCTCCTTTCGGAATCCCCTGCCAGATTATCCCTACAGTGTCTTCTCTTCCCGCGGGCAGAAGGTCGGCAGGCTCTTCAAAAACCAATTCAGCTCCGGCTTTAGGCTTTAGCACAACTCTTACGATCCCGTCAAAAGGAACCTGGGATTGTCCGATTAGGCTCACACTTGCCCCATACTCGTCTACGTCTACATCCCTATCCAGGATTTTTACGGCCTCAGCTGCAGAAAAATCCGAGCGGTAGACCGTTATCAGGGCCGGAGAATGCTCTCTTACTTTTAAAAGGGCTGTATAATCCTTTCCTTTTTCGAGCAGGAAAGGCCAGTATAGTGTCTGGTAGGATGCCTCAAGGACAGGCAGATTTTCAAGGGTTTCGGAATAAAGAATTTCCTGGTCTGAAAGCAGCAAAAACTTCAGATCCACAATCCCTGGCTGGGGCATTTGAAGAAAACTAAGTTCTCTTGGGCTCAGAAGGGTTGAGGCTTTTTCAGAATCTGCAACAAAATCCACAACTTTAAGAGTTGAAAGGGTAGGATTTCGGTAAGAAAAAGAATGCTTTGCGCTTGCAAGGATCTGGGCTTCGCTTTCTAGGAAAACCCGAGCCGTATAAGAGTCTTTTTCCTCTCCTAAAGCTTCATCCAATCCCCAAAACTGTATTTTTGTAAGTTTTTCTCCGGCTTTGACCGAACCCAAAGAAAGCTTTTTTGTTTTTAAGGTTTCTTTTCCCGAACTTAAACTAAGATTTAAAAAAACCTGATCAAAAGCTTTTGCAAAATAAACTGTCGTATCACAAAGTTCATGATCTGAATAAAATTCTGTGATTACAGCTTTTTCAAGCTTTTGGTCTTTTTCCGAGTTTCCAACTATTGCAATTCCGGCAGCTGGAGTTGATAGAAGGCAAAAACAGCAACATAAACTAAAAGAACAAAATAAAAGAAGAAAAACAATAAAGCAAAACTTTGGTTTTGAATCGCTTTTTATAAGCCCGCCTTTTTTATGCAGATTCAGCCCTTATTCCCTCCTCTCACAACCAAAAGGTTGTCGGCTTTAAGCCGGGCTCCTTAAGGCTATTTTTATAAAGGGTGTATGTTTGAACCTGTATGTTTATTTTTTGATTTTTAAGCCTGAAACTTAACTTCTTTAACTTCTCCTTTTCAGTTCTTTGCTGTAATCCGGGTTCCGCAGGCAATAGGAGTTATTTCTCCTGTTTCGGAATCAAGCACCTCTTTTAGAAGAGAAGCGTCTCTGCCATCCAGAACCAGCACATCTAACCCACAACGTTCTATAATCTTTGCGGCAACTGGATCAACTGGTGATTTTGAGCCTGCCTTCATCTCAATCGACATTACAATTTTTACAAGTTCGGCCGGGGAGATGAGATCATATTTTTTAGCTTTCGGATCCTTATTCGGATCTGCAGAGTAAACCCCATCAATAGAGGTTGCAATCGAAAGCAAGTCAGCCTGCAAAAATTCAGCTAGGATTGCTGAGACTGCATCAGTGGTCTGGCCCGGGGTGACTCCGCCCATAACCACCACTTTTCCAGAAGAAAGAGCTTTTGAAGCTTCCAGATAATTGGTTGGGATTCCGGGGTAGGCAGCCTTTCCAAGCGCTGAAATCAAAAGCCTTGCATTAAGCCTTGTAACTTCGATTCCTATCATGTCACAGGTCACCTCGTCCGCCCCTACTCCTCGGGCTGCAGTGATATAACTTCGGGCGGCTTCTCCGCCTCCTGTTACCACAAGAAGGCTATGCTTTTTCGATAAGGTCCGAAGAGCTTCGGCGTATTTTAAGAAACGTTCCGGGTTAAGGTTTTTAGCAAGAATTGAACCGCCTAAGGATAATACTATGAGCATTGTGATCTGTAAGCATTAAGATACCTTGTTTTTAAAATTATCGCTTTTCCAGAGCTATCCATCTTCTTTTTGAAAAGGAAAAAGCTTCGAAAAGAGCTACAAACAAAAAAACAAATCAAGTTTATTTGAGTTCTAAGCTATTCTTTTACTACAAATAAAAAAAAGATCCCTGTAACGGCGTTAATGCATAACTATTTAGCATATTATCCTTAGATCAATTTTACGGATATTATTTTATAAAAATAATTTATTGGAGGCAAATTTTTTTGAGTAAAGAAGTTTACGCTGCGGCGATGGCCGCAATTTCGGACATCCAAAACCTTACAAACGACAGAATCGAAGCCTTAACCAAAGGGCACGGCATGACAAATATCGGGGCCATGTGTGCTGCAAATGCAATTGCAACTGAACTTTTCCGCGGAGCCAATATCCAGCTTACCGATGAAGATAGTGGGACTTTAGAAATCGATCACGTGCTTGAAAAGGGAATTGAAGCTGCAAAGGAAGCCGGAGCAAACCCTGCAAACGCAGCTCTTTTTGCAGCCACAATCTGCTACTTTGCAGGCTCCAACGCTCAAGCTGGAGTGCCTGCGGGCAACCGGAAAATTGGAGCTCTGGCCCGTATGATTGCAGGAGCTGACAGAACCGGAGTCATTGCTGTTCCAACTCCAAAATCCAACAACAAGGTCTCAGGCTTTGCGGCTGTACAGGCGATTTACAACGCAATGGCCGAAGGCAAACTTACCCGGATCGATGGGAGGAAACTGCCTCTTGGGGTTGCAGGAGGGCCCCTTTACGGGCACAACACTCTTGGGGAAGATATTGGATTTCCTGAAGTTGCAATGAATGCCGCAAAAATCGGAACTGAAGGCATGATGAAGGCTTATTGGGGCTGCGGCATTTCAGCAAGTCCGGTAATTTCAGCAATTTTCGGAACTGCAGCTGCCCTTGAAATCGTACATCCTGACGCTTTTGTAGGAGAAGAATACGGAGGTTTTTTTGACGTAAACAGCGCCTATCTTGCAGGAAAGGCTGCCTGTGAAGCTGCGGGAATTCCTGAAAAACTCCATATAAGAGGTACAAACGAAGAATATGACTCTGCTCGTTTTATAGGAGATCTTGGAGTGATTATAAAGGATATCGGAGCTCCAACTGTTGTTGGAATGATGTCCTTTGGAGAAATGCTCTGTGCTTTTCAAGAATCGGTTCAGATCGGAGCAGGCTTTTCCGGTGGTCCGATTATGCCTCCCCTCGGCCATATGACAGCAGATGCAATTATTGCTCTTAGAGCACTTATCCGGTATGAGGGAGATTTAGAAAAAGCATCTGAAGTAATTGCCGAGGTCAAGAAGAACGAATGGCTGGACCCTGAAATTGCTGCCGTGGCTCTGAATACCATTGCAAGAAAGACGGAACAGGTTAGAAGAGGCCCTGTCACAAAGACCATGATCTTGGGGACTGAAGGAGTTCGCTCCGCTGCAATTTTCCGGAAAGCAAATCAGGCGTACAGCGCTTTGAAAGCTGGAAAAAGCCTTGACGAAGTTGTGCGAGAAATCGATTTGGAAAGAAAGGGGATTGTGGAGACTAGAGCTGCGGCAATGCTCGGAGCCATGACCGGGCATGATGTTAAAATCGAGATCAAAAAACTTGTGGGAGGAGCTCGCAGGGAGCATCCTTTTACCAAATCCTACTATGGGTTTGATACGGATGCTGATGTGGATGTGACTGTGGATGGAACCAAATTCGAACTGCGTGGACTCGGACACAAGGTAATTCCTGACGCTGTTTTCAACGATAAAAAGGAGCTTTTGGAAATTCTACCCTTTGCGGCCATTCCGATCGACGAACTTCAGCTTTCAGGACATACCATAATCAACATCACTGTCCCTGCCGCAGTTGCAGCTGCAATGAAAGTGCTTGAGCCAAAAGAAGCCGCCAAACTTGCGGAAAAAGGTGCAAAAGCCGGAACAGCAGCCATTCCGGGCGGCCGGGAAAAAGCTCTGGAAGTTGCAAAGCTTGCGGTCAGGATCGCAGACTCAATGGATGCTGCCAAGATATAAATACCTTAAAAAGGGTTTTGACAGGGAGCTTACAGGAAAATTAGCAGAGGTTCTCTTTGCTTTTTTAGGCTTTTGCCTGTCATTTCCTTTTTCTTTCCTTTTAAACAAAAACAGGAAGGTCTGGCCTTGCTCCTTATGACCAATGTTGATAATATCAGCTGCGAACAGATCCCCTACCTTATTGAAAAACTAATGGATTCTGGGGCTAAAAACGTACATGTGATTCCTGCTATTACCAAAAAAGGAAGGAGTGAATATATCTTTCTTATTGATACCGAAGAAAGGTATATGGAAACCCTTTCTGAGTTTATGGCCCTTGAGACTGGCACACTTGGAGTCAGACTCATAAGAACTGAACACTACCCTTTTGATTATGAAATCCGAAAAATCCGGCTTGAATTCAGGGACAAAAGGGGCCGGAGCCTCTGGGCAGGGAAAATTAGTGTTAAAATTGTAAAAAGTCGGACCGCAAATCCCCTTTCAGCGCGAGTTGAGTATGAAGAACTAAAAGAATTATCATCTAAGCTTCAAAAAGCTGGGCTCAAACTTTCCATGTACGAGCTCAGAGAAGGAATCGAAGCAAAAGCCCTGAAAGGTATAAAGGACTTTGTGCTTGAATGTAAGGAAGCTTAAAGATTATAAAAAAGAGTTTTTCTGAAATATTTTTATTCTTAAATGTGCTATCATTAAACCGTGTCCAGCTAATAGGTGGTCCCTAATGGATCTAAATGAGATTTTACAGGATATCAAAAACGGAAAACTAGATCTGGAAACCGCAGAAGGCCAGATCAGGTCAATGGGTTTTGTCTCGTATTCGAATATTGCGAAAATCGACACCCACAGGCAGAGCCGGACCGGGATTATGGAAGCCGTGCTTGCCGAAGGCAAGGAACCTGCTGATGTTGTGGAAATTGTAAAGGTCCAGGTTGCAGAAACGGGCCGAGCCCTTATTACGCGGGTTTCGGAAAAACACCTAAAAGCCCTTCAGACTTCTTTTTCTTCTTCCGAACTCGAATGGAACGCTAGGGCTTGCTTAGCAGTCGTGCATGACGGAACGCCTGCCCCAAGGAGTGGAGGGGTTGTGGGAATTATTTCAGCGGGAACTGCAGATGTACCGGTTGCAGAAGAAGCCAGGGTCGTAGCCTCGGAAATGGGCTGTAAGACCATTTCTATTTATGATGTAGGCGTTGCCGGAATTCACCGCTTGATTCCGGAACTCCAGAAGCTTAAGGCGAAAAACCCAGGGGCTCTGGTTGTTGCCGCAGGGCGGGAAGGCACCCTTCCAACCGTAGTTTCAGGGCTAGTTGATGTACCGGTAATAGGACTTCCGGTTTCAACAGGCTATGGAGCAGGAGGCAAAGGGGAAGCTGCTCTTCTTTCCATGCTTCAATCCTGCTCGATCATTTCCGTGGTAAACATTGATGCAGGCTTTGTTGCCGGGGCTTTTGCAGCCAGGATTGCAAATCTAATTGCGGCTGGAGCAGGAAAGGAAAAACTAGAATAACTTGAGTTTGGGCTGAATTAAACAGAGACAAACAGAGGCCTGCAAAAGACTAAAGCTTAGAAGAAGCAGGAGTTTTTATGAAAGCACTTGTATTCAACCCCTTTTCAGGGGCAGCCGGGGATATGATTTTAGCATGCGCCCTGGACCTTGGAGTCGACCGAACAGAAGTTTGTGAACTGGTAGAAGCTTCCGTAGATGTCTCCATGGAGGTAGAGGAGGTTAAGAAAAAAGGAATAAGGGCTCTTGATGTCCAGATAAAAGTGCCTGAGAGGGAAAAAGTTAGGCATTATCCAGAGCTTGTGGATCAGATAAAGGCTGCAAAGCTACCTTCAAAAGTAGAAAAAAGCGCTCTTGCAACCTTTGCCCTCCTGGCCGAAGCTGAAGCCCGAGTCCATGGGGTCTCAGAGCTTGAAACCCTCCACTTCCATGAGGTAGGGCAAAGCGATGCCCTAGCTGATGTCATAGGCTCGGCTGCAGCTCTTTATGCTCTTGATTGTGAGGCTATATACTGTATGCCCATTAATGTTGGAAGCGGTTTTGTGAAATGCGCCCATGGCATAGTGCCGGTGCCAGCTCCGGCAACTCTTGAAATTCTTCGGGCAGGAGGCCTTCTCTTTGAGGGCAGCAATGTCAAAAAAGAACTTTTGACTCCTACGGGAGCCGCCCTTCTCACTCATTTTGCAAAGCCTATGGAAAGTTTTCCTCAGGGACAGGTAAAGGCTATAGGCTATGGGGCAGGAGATGCTGAACTTGAGACACCAAACGTGCTTCAGGGGCTTGTTTTGGAATATGACGAAGAGCTAATTCAGGATCGAATCGAAGTTCTTGAGACCAATGCAGACGATGTCAGCGGGGAAGTTCTTGGAAACCTTTTTGAGGAATTGCTTGCCCTGGGAGCCCGAGATGTTGCAATTATTCCTGCAACCATGAAAAAAGGCCGGCCTGCTCATATTATCAAGGTCATAGCAAAACCTGAGGACAGCGCAAAGCTGGCCCGAAAAATCATTACTGAGACAGGCTCTCTTGGAATTAGGGTGGTGCCTACTCGCCATCGCCTTATGGCAGCCCGCAGGTTTGAGAAAATAAAGATAGAAGTAAAAGGCGAAAGTTTTGAGGCGGCTGTTAAGCTTGCCCTGGATACTGGAGGGGTTTTGCTCAATCTCTCAGCCGAATTTGAGGATTGTAAAAGGATTGCCAAAAAATGTGGACTTCCTGTAAAAGAGGTGCTGAGAAGAGTCGAAGAAGCAGGATGGAGCCGTTTTTCTTAAGATGTTATGAAAGAATTTTTTCAAGAAAGGTATTAACCCTTTTGTTATCTATAAGCAGAGCCACAAAAATTGCTAGGCTGATTATGACTATATTATGCACTAAAAAATCATGCCGGGTCATTGCCTCGTATCCTTTCAGGACGGCAATTCTGTCTATCCCATAAATTACTAGGTTGCCTGCCAGAAGGCTGAGGCTGTAAAGAATAAAGAATTTGATATCTTTTAACTTGATTTTGCTCTCCATAAAGCGCTCTTTAAGATTCGCTTATTTAATAAATCAGGCGGTTCTTTGGGGGCCCTTTAGCCCTATTGCAAGCTCCCGCCTGATCAGTTTTAAAAGGTTTTTCCTTATAGGCTGGATTCAGAATTCAAAGTTTTCCAGTTCAGAGTTTTCCTTTTGAGTGCAGAAGTTCAGCGTTTAGAACGCTTGCTCCGGCAGCTCCCCGGATGGTATTATGGCCCATTGCAGTATAGCGAATACCTTCCCTGATCCGCCCTATGGAAATGCTCATGCCTTTTCCAACGTTGCGGTCCAGACGAGGCTGAGGTCTGTTTTCCTCTTCCCTTACAACTAAAACCTTTTCAGGCTCTGAAGGTAGGTTTCCAAGTTTTGGATCAAAATTAAGGAAAGCTTTTTTTACCTCTTCTGGAGTGGGAGCCTCCCGCATTGTAGCCCATATGGCTTCAGTGTGCCCATCAATTACTGGAACTCTGTTGCAGGAGGCGCTGACCTTTATATTTGCGGGCGTAATTTCGGCCCCATCAAATTTTCCCAGGAGTTTCAGAGGTTCAGTTTCCATTTTCGGCTCTTCCCCTCCAATAAAAGGAATGACATTGTCGTAAATTTCCATTCCAGAAACGCCTCTGAACCCGGCTCCGGAAATGGCTTGCATGGTTGCAACCTGCACAGTTTCAAGTCCGAAGTTCATAAGGGGCTTGAGGGTCGTGGCCATAACGATTGTAGAGCAGTTGGGGTTGGTGATGATATACCCATCCCAGCCCCTTCTTTCTTGCTGAATTTCGATCAAGTTTAAGTGTTCAGGATTTACCTCGGGAATTACGAGAGGAACGTCCTTTTCCATCCTGTAAGCTGAAGCATTGCTTGCAACTGCAAAGCCGGCTTTTGCAAAGGCAGGTTCAACCTCTTTGGCAAGGTCTGTTGGAAGAGCCGAAAAGACCACGTCCGCTTCAACTTTTGAAGGTGCCACAGGTACCACCTCAAGCTCAGCCACACTTTCGGGAAGAGGAGTGTCAAGCCTCCAATCTGCTGCCTTTTTATATTTTTTTCCGGCACTTCTCTCAGAGGCCGCAAGGCTTGTGAGTTCAAACCAAGGATGATTTGCCAAAGCTTCTACAAACCGCTGCCCGACAGCACCGGTTGCGCCTAAGATTCCCGCTTTTATTTTTTCCATCGAAAGAAAACCTCCAAAAAGAAAAGAAAATTAAAACCAAATGATATATTTTTCTAATATAGTTTTCTATGATTTAAGTCTCATTTAAGTCTCATTTAAGTCTCATTTAAGTCTCCTCAGATTTGAGGAGGAAATATTTAATTTAATTTTATTTAATTTTCCTTTAAAATAAACTTTAGTAATTAAATTTAGTTAATATTTGAAATAATAGAAAGTATTTAAATTGATTCAATATTTTAAAATTTAAAAGTCATTTAAAGGAATTAAAGCCTTTAAATCTTTCATTGGGGATATATTTTTACATAATTTTTGTGGAGTAAACTCAAAGATCAGAATAAGAATAGGAAGCGGAATAAGAAAAGATAAAACCGAAAATAAAAAGGAGCATAAAGCTGAGAATAAAAACGAAAAAGGAAAAGATGGAATAAAAACTTTTATTCCATTATTTCTGTAGAAGTAAATTTAATTTGCTCTGTATTGAAGGAATTTACACAATTTTACTCTTCTACCGTGATTGCCTCGTTTGGGCATACCTCTTCGCATTCCCCGCATTCTACGCATTCATCCTGGTCAACCACTGCAAGGTTTGCCTCTTCATCTAAGGTAATCGCTTCGCTTGGGCATTCATCTACACAGGTTCCACAGCCGGAACATTCCTCAGCATTGACTATTGCTGGCATATTTTTTACACTCCTTTATTTCTCTATGCATGTCAGGAAATTGGAACCGTTTTTAAAGAACTTCCGTACTAATTCCGAAAGTTTACACATACGGCATTGATCGAATAAACATAAAAACTTATCGTTTTTTAATAGAAAGACAAAAGTCTACTCAACACACGGAATCGTGGAGACTCATTCCCGAATCCGTCAGCCGATATATTCCGTTTTCGAACTTAAGAAATCCGGCTTTGAGCAGAAAATCCATATGGTACTTATATTTAAAATCGCTAAGATCTGCTTTTTCTTTTAGTTCCTCTTCGCTTTTTCCAAAAATTCCGACAATCCGAAGCAGGTTTCTCCTATCAGGACTTATTGCAACTTTTTCCCTCAAAACATGATCCATTTTTACGGCTTCAGCCTCAGAAGAAGGCTTTTTGGAAGCTATAAAAGCATCAAGCTCGTCTTCATCCTGCAGAAACTATCCCTCCTTATTTTTAAGATAGCACTTTATTCCTAATATAAGAACTACCCTAGGGCTAAAGCCTCAGGGATTTTACGCTGCGTTTTATAAAAGGAATGAGCTTCCCAGAACAAAATTAGAATATTGAGAAATTTAATATGTTTAGAGTTTGGGAAGTACCCCCATGCCGATTTCCGTAAGCCTGTAAATCCCGTCTTTGTCCTGAAAAAGAAAATCTGCCCTCATAAGAACTTCAGTATGGAAGTTTAAAGTGGGTTCATCAAGCCCAGTAATTTCCAGAAGTTCAGCCCTACTTTTTCCAAGGAAACAAACACTTTTGATAATCTCCCGGCGAAGGGGATTGGAAGCTGCATAAAAAGTCTTTTCACATTTTTCCTGTAAGATTTCTTCTTCACTTTTTTCAAGGGAATCAAAGAAAAGGTCAATTTCATCCACTTGTGTCTCTTTTGCCTCTTCTACCTTTTTTACCTTTTTTTCTTCCATTCCTTCCACTTTTAACCCTCCTTTCGTATTATATATAAATGAATTTTTTTATTTTAATTCCAATATATCAATAAAGTTTCAGATCGCTAATTATTGTGGTATATTCATCTGCAACCTGCCTGATTCTTTTTTCCATTTCCTTCAAGCCTTTGGTTTCTCCTGTTGAGATTTTTGAATTATATTTTTCTAGATAGAAGATATACTTCTCAACTTCTGCGGCTAGACCCTTTTTTGAAATCCAGACGTAGGATTTCATTACCTGTTTTATTTCCACTATATCCTTAGAAATAAGGGGTTTTAGTTTCTCATAATTTATTTTTCCTGCAGCTTCAGAAAGCTCCATATGAAAAACGGGATTTGTCGCAACCACTTCCAGCCGCCTTAAAAAATCGTCCACATCCCCTGGATCAACTTCAGAGTTTTCCTGAATTGAGGCAAACCATGCAACTGTCGTTTCAAAAATATCCCATTCAATTTCTTCAAAATTTTCCATGCCTGATCTTTTCACTCCCGATATTTATATATTTTTTTAAATGGTTCCAAACCCTTTCAGCCTCGCAAACTTCCAAGTTCTCCATATTATAAAAAAGATAAAAACTATATACTACCAGCCTGAGAGTTCATAAAACAGTATCACAGTTTTTTTCCATCAGAAAACAGGTCTTTCTCATGCAATCCAGATCCATTACCGCTGAAATAAAAGCCCAGTTAATTTCCATAGGCTCAGTCTCTGTCGATCCTGCCCTTGTCCCGGGCTCGTTTGGCTCCACAGCCGGCCCAGGGGCAGGTACAAGTTCGGTTTTCTTCCGGGCTGGCTCTCAGAGAGTCCGACTGAATATCAACAAAGCCTCCCCTCTTTCAATAGAAAAAGTAGGAGAGGATGGAACGCTTGCAATCTTAAAAGATGGAGTGCAACTTGTCTGCGGACGTCTGGAAAGAGCACTTGCCCATTGTCCAGAACAGGCTTTTGTGACCCTCTGCGAAAGCTGCATTTTTAATTGCAGCTACTGTCCCGTACCTAAACTCCAAGGCGGCATAAAAACAGACAAAGAAGTTCTTGATATCGTTGATGCGGTTGCAAAAGCCGGAAAGCTAAAGGCCATTTCCCTGACTTCCGGAGTTGAAGAATCTGTGGAAGCGGAGGTCCAACGCGTCTTGAAACTCCTTCCTGAACTTAGAAAATACGAAGTTCCTATAGGGGTTTCAGTTTATCCTACTGAAGGCTGTTCCAAAAAGTTTTTTGAAGCAGGAGCCACCGAAGTCAAGTATAATGTTGAAACAATGGAGCCGGATATTTTTAAAAAAGTTTGCAAAGATCTGGACCGAACCTATATTCTTGATAAACTTGAAGAAGCCGTAGAAATTTTCGGAAAAAACAAGGTTCATTCCAATTTCATAATTGGCCTTGGAGAAAGTGACGCTTGCGTTAAGGCCGGGGTTGAAGCTTTGGCTAAGAGAGGAATCATTCCAATCCTGCGGCCTATAAGCCCTCATCCTCTGCGCGTCGGAAGCTGTTTTATGGAAAGACCGACTCCAAAACGCCTGCTCAAGCTTGCTAAAATGGAAAAAGAGATTCTTGAAAAATATGGGCTACGCCCCGATTTTGCAAAAAGTATGTGTCTTAGCTGCGGGGGCTGCGATCTAGTGCCTTTTGTGGACTTTTAAAGCCCAAGACTTTTTCTTGCTTGTCTTGGTTCTATTCTTTATAGAGGATGTTAAGAGAGGCTTGAGATTCAGAAGTAAAATAATTCTTGGAGAATAGAGCCCGCCTGGAAGAAAATTATATAAACATATACCAATTTTCTCAAAAATAGAGGGAAAACTATTTAGGGATTAGCTTTTGTAGGCTTTCGAACGGGTTCTTCAAGTTCTTCTTCAAAATCAAATAAGATAGCCTCTTGAATCTGAAGCCCAGGCAAGGCGCACTCCCTATAAAGGGGGTCTCCATCTAGGATAGAACCGTGAGTTCCCGCACTTTTTAGAAAAAGCTCCACTTCTTCTTGACCGGGTTCACGGAAGCGATCCATCTCTAAAATGTCTCTTATAACGCTAAACACATTTCTGTGCAATTGCTGTGTAATTCGGGTCATCAGAAAATAATGAAATGAGCTAAATATTTATATGTTTCGCTCAAACGGTTTATGAAGTAAAATACAATAATAAAAAAGATTAATATATAAACATTGTGTTTTCTTAAAGGTTGAAGAACCCTTCTAAAAATAGAGATAATTACAAAAATTACACCTAAATAATTAATAATTATTAATTAATTGTAGAACTAATTAGATAGCAGCTGAAATAAGCTGCAGAGCTAACAGACTGGATTGCAGACTGGCTTTCACATAGAATTTTCAGCCAGGCTTCTTAATGTTTTTTAGTACTTAATGTTTTTAATAAACTGCTGCCAGCGTTTCTCATCAGCTACCTTTTGGGATTCCAGCAATTTTTTGAGGTTTCTATCCTTTTTTCCAAACCTTTTTTCAAGGAGATCCTTAAACTCAATTTCAGCCCGCAAAAGCCCTCCGGCTTCCTCATAAAGGAAATTGGCTTCGGCGTTTGTTAGTTTTTCGGTCTCAAGTCGGTTTTCGTTTATTTCGGCTCCGGCTTTAAGTGCAGGGAGCAGAGCCTGAATTTTGGCTGTATCTTCGGGTCCAAGTGATTCTTTTTCCTCAAAACTTAAAAGCAGCTCCTGAAGCCGGTACTCTTTTCCATTGAGGGTTACAATCCCCGGAACTTTTTTTCCGGTCCAAGCAAATTCACTTCGGAGGCTCCAAAGCAATTTTTTGCGTGCCTGTTTACTTATTAATTCAGAATCTTCTTTTTTTATGGCTTTTCTTTCCAAAAACATAAAAACAATCCCCCTAGATTTAGGCGATAAAAGAGTGATAAAGTATAAGAAGTTGTTTAGATTTTTAAGGCAAAACCTCTTTTGATTTGAAAATTTCAATATTTAAAGAAGTATAGATTTTGTTTATTGAAA
>Ga0265294_10003074_pt1 | contig 21600 bp, 18 predicted proteins | sample MunlanPumphouse3_FD_192504 | JGI IMG/M metagenome (GOLD analysis project Ga0265294, IMG submission 192504) | Groundwater microbial communities from a municipal landfill in Southern Ontario, Canada - Pumphouse #3 | ecosystem: Environmental > Aquatic > Deep subsurface > Groundwater | place... | reverse complement strand
TCGAAGGGATAAAACATGGCTGGTGAAGACAATACTCTCAAGACAGGTACGACCACAATTGGGCTCAAAATCAAAGACGGTATCATTTTGGCATCGGATCAGAGAGCAACAATGGGTAACCTTATTGCCAATAGCAATGTGCAGAAAGTCTACCAGCTTTCAGATAATCTCGGTATGACAATTGCGGGATCCGTCGGGGATGCACAGCTCATGGTAAGGTACATGCAGAGTGAAATTTCGATCTATTGCATGAAGAGAGGTTCACAGATGTCCGTAAATGCCGCAGCTACGCTCGTGGCATCCGTCATCCGTCAAGGATTCTACCTCGGGCTTATCGTCGGAGGATATGATGCAACAGGCGGTCATGTTTTCAGTATCGACGGAGCAGGAGGATATATCGAGGATAATTACATGTCGATAGGATCCGGGTCTGTCTTTGCTTATGGTGCACTTGAGGCTTACTACAAGACCGATATGACCAAAAAAGATGCTATCGATGTTGCTATAACAGCATTGAACTCCGCAAGGAGAAGAGATAACTGCACCGGAGACGGTATGCTAATCTCGTTTATCGGATCAAAGGGATACGAATCTATTCCTCAGGATCAGATTAAAGTCCGCTGTGCTGAATTGGGATTCAAATATCCAAATTGAATCCTTTCAACACTTTTTTAAACTTTTTTAAACTGTTTTATAAATTTAGCAGGATTTCATATGAACCCAGATAGACTATTTGAGAGTCTTAGAGAAGAGGTCAAGAAACTTGTTCCATCAGATATGAACATTTCTTCGATCGAATTTGAAGGCCCGATCATTGCGATATATACAAACGAGTACGATAAGTTCAGTGGAGATGACAGTATCGCCAGGAACTTGGCGCAGGGACTCAGAAGAAGAGTAGATATAAGGCCTGATCCGAAAGGATTGGAAGATTCTTCCATAGTTGACGCTAAGATACGCGCAATGATTCCTGAATCGGCTCAATTATTCGATATTAATTTCGTCCCTGAGACAGGAGAGGCCATTATCGAAGCTATAAATCCGAACGAGGTTGTAGGAAAAGAAGGTCAGCTTCTTTCCGAGATCAAAAAAGAATCCGGATGGAATGTAAAGGTCATCCGTGCACCTCCGATACCTTCGAAGACTGTTTCTGATGTCAGAGGATACCTTCGTGCCAATCAGGATGAGAGACAGGCTATGTTAGAACATGTGGCAAGGAGACTTGCCAGATCTGTACTCGAAGGAGAACAATGGGTCAGGATGACCACGATGGGAGGATTCCGGCAGGTCGGAAGATCTGCTACTCTCCTAACAACAAGGGAAAGTAAAGTTCTTATCGACTGCGGATTAGATCCAAACAGTGATGCGACACCGTATTTCGGTATTCCGGAGGCCCAACCTCTCAGCGAGTTGGATGCGGTTGTTATTACACATGCTCATTTGGACCATTGCGGAACACTTCCTGCACTTTTCAAATATGGTTACGAGGGTCCAGTTTATTGTACTCCTCCGACCAGAGATCTTATGGCACTGCTTCAGTTGGATAATATCAAATTGGGATTCGGTGAATCTAAGAAGGTTCCATATGAAGCACAGCATGTGAGAAAGGAAATGTTACACACAATTCCGCTGAAATATAATGAGACTACAGATATTGCACCCGATATCAGACTCACACTTCATAATGCAGGACACATTCTTGGTTCTTCTATTGCCCATTTCCATATTGGAGACGGACTGCACAATGTTGCGTTTACAGGAGATACTAAGTTCGAGAAGACCTGGCTTTTCAATCCGGCCAACAACAGGTTCCCCAGATTGGAGACACTCGTCATCGAGTCTACATATGGCGGACATAATGATATTCAGCCATCCAGGACAGACGCTTCTGAAGAGATGAAGGCTCTCTTGGTAGAAGCAATGAACCACAATGGAAAGGTGTTGATCCCGGTATTCGCAGTAGGAAGGTCACAGGAGGTCATGCTTGTCATTGAAGAACTCATGCGTACCGGACAGATTCCGCCAGTGCCTGTTTATTTGGATGGTATGATCTGGGAAGCAACCGCAATTCACACAGCATATCCCGAATATCTCAATAGTCAGTTGAGGACACAGATATTCCAACAGAATGAGAATCCTTTCCTATCATCTATCTTCCATCGTGTGGAGACATCTGCGATGAGAGAAGAGATCTGTCATTCTCCTGATGCATGTATCGTATTGGCAACAAGCGGTATGATGTCAGGAGGGCCGGTCCTCGAATATTTCAGAGAATGGGCCGATGACGAGAAGAATTCGCTACTATTCGTAGGATATCAGTCCGAGGGAAGTATCGGACGTACAATCCAAAGAGGACGTACAGATATTTCTTTCAATAACAGAGGAAAGCAAATAGATGTCAATATCAGGATGAACCGTGTTACAGTTGATGGATTCTCTGGACATTCGGACAGAAGGCAGCTTATGAAGTACATATCTTCATTGGAGCCAAGACCCGATAAGATCATCATCGGTCATGGTGAAGATAGGAAATGTACAGATCTAGCCTCTTCGATCTATAAGAAGTTCAATATAGAGACAAAAGCGCCTTTGAATCTTGAGACCATAAGATTGAGATGATAAAATGAGGTCTGTTGTAGCAATATCCGGCGCTTCGGGAATTATCTACGGTGTGCGGCTCCTCCAGGAATTACCTGGAGAGAAGATACTTGTGATATCCGAAACAGCGAAAGCCATAATACCCACAGAGACTGGAATGACAGTCGAACAAGTGGAGGCTTTGGCGGATAAGGTGTATTGTGATACGGATCTTTTTGCTTCGATCTCTTCGGGTTCTTATGATTATGATTGCATGTTCGTTGCACCATGCAGTGAATCATCTGTTGCTAAATTCGCATGCGGAATCGCAGATACTTTGATATCCAGAGCTGTTTCCGTATGCATCAAAGAAGGAAGGAAACTTATTATCGTACCAAGGGAGACACCCAAAAGTGCGATAATGCTAGAAAATGAATTGAAATTAGCTAGGTGCGGAGTCGTCATAATGGATGCCAACCCCGGATTCTATCCTGGCCCCAAGTCCGTTGAAGATATGGTCAATTTCATTGTCGGAAGATGTCTCGATAGGGCATGTATCCAACACTCATTGTTCAAAAAATGGGGAGAATGAGTTTTAGAAATAGGTTTATTCAAGAAGAATGGCAGGCCTTCCTGGTATAGCGATCTTCGCTTTGTTCTGAGGGTCGTATAGATCACTCTCGTCTGCAGAGTACACTTTCACGGGTGTTCCAAGTTCAGATGAAAGGAATTCTTCTGCAGATCTCAGAAGAGCCGTCTCATCCAGATCAACAATGGGTCTTTTCTCTTCTATAGAGGATCTCGAAAATTCTGTAGCGATCTTTTTCGCAAATTCTGATACAGCTTTTCCGTTTTTTCTCATGTTCTCGTCGGACATGCACCTCTTGGTAAGAGAAGGAATATCAAGTTTGTTTTCTTCTTTCATTTCGAGAGCAAATTTCATGACATTAACTTTCCATGCTGCCGAGGTGTAAAGGACGATCTTCTCGGCGTTCACATTCGCTACTTTCTCGATCTGTGCGACATCTGCCATTACTTCTCTGATAAGTTCCTCTCCGTATTCTGCGGATGAGGAGATGACATCTGCATCCGGTAATTGAGATGCAGAGACAAAATTTTCAAACCCTGCTTTATTCCAGAGTTCTTCTGCAACATGAGGTGTAACAGGCATCATGCATTGGATCCATATTCTGAGTGCGTTATTGAGGGTTTCTTTATTCTTTCCGCCACGTCTGTTGTACCATCTTATGTCATTCAACATTTCATAGTATGTGACGGTCGCAGTGGCTCTGAGGTCATATTTTTCCATGGCTGTACGGATCTCTGTGATATGTGTATTGAATCTCGACATGAGCCAGTCATCGATATCTGATTTCGGAATGTCTGATTCCGATGTTATGAGGTCTTCTACAGTTCCAATGATCCTGTCGAGTCTCTGACGGTATGTCATGACTATGTCCTCATCCCATTCGACATCAACGAACATGGAGGCTACATGGGCATAGTATAATCTCATCGCATCTACACCAAATTTCTGTGCTGCTCCAGGTATCGGCTGAGCTCCTCCTTTGGATTTGGAGATCTTGCTCTTCTTACCGGTAATATACCAATTGACCAAGATACCACGAGGCTGCATTTTCTCTGGAAGGATGGCCTGATGGTTCATAAGGAATACCGGGAAGTGGACGGTCATGTGTTCTTTTCCGCCGAGATTGATATCCAATGGATACCAATACTGTACATCTTTGCGGATTTTCTCTAGAAGTTCTTCGTTGATTCCTGTCTTCTCAGAAATGTCGGACAGTTGTCCTTTTTCGAGTACGACATAATCAAAGAAGTCCTCGGTCATGTTATCAGGTTTGATCTGACCTTCGTTAGCATATAGTGATATTGTGTAATAGAGAGGATATAGTGTGGAATCTGAGATGGCTTCGATGATCCATTTGTTGTCGAACGGAAACTTGGTACCTAACCAGTTACCTTGTCTGACACATGCTCTCTCCCTGAACCAGTTGAGTACGCCGTGAATATTTTCATAGTATTCGGTAGGATTGATGTCCATCGTTTTACAGTGTTCGCTAGTTTTATCTGTGAGTTCTTGATCGCCGTAATTTATGAACCATTGATCGTCGATCTTTTTGATATGAACAGGTTGTCCGCATCTGCAGACCACTTCTTCGGTAAGATCGTGGAATACTTCTGCTTCTCCCGCTGCGATCATAGCATCCTTCATTTTGTCCTTGGCTTCCTCAACGCGCATTCCTGCGAATTTTCCGCAGGTGTCCTTCATCTTACCCATGTGGTATCCATCTTTGTAGACTTGTTTTTTAGCATCTACAAGTTTTGGATCTCCGGGTTCTTTTATGCTGAATTTGTCGATCATATCTTTTGCAGGGAAATCTCCATATCCAGATATCGATATGATTGATATTGGGACCACAGAATCAATAAGTTCTTGAGATAATCCGTATTCTGAGATCATCTTTGGATCTTTTTTTACGGCTTCGAGTGAGATCCAGTCATCGGGAGCGTCGGAAGGAACAGATGTTACAAGTCCTGTACCTACAGCTGGATTGCAGAATGCCGCGGGGAACACTGGAATATCACGGTGTATCATAGGTGCTTCGCACATCCATCCTATCATATCATGTCCTAGAATAGTGCCAACGATTTCGATGTTATTCATCTGGAGTTTGAGTTTTTCAGCCGCTTGAGACGATACGATCCAAGTTTCTTCTCCTTTCTTTATTTCTTTGTATTCTACCTCTGGATTTACCCAGAAACATACCTGGCCGTAAACGGTCTCAGGCCTTAGTGTTGCGGCGACAAGGTATTTGTCTTTGCATTTGAATTTAAGAAGTGTGTATTCCTGTGTTTCTGCGTTTCCACCTTTAGATATATCTGTTTCAGATGCATCTACGGCCACAGGTCCGCAGTTTGGACATGCGGGTGCGAAGTACGGTTTTTGAAAAAGTAGGTTAGCATCTTTGAGTTTTTTGAATTGCCATTGAATAAATTTCCCATAATCAGGGAATAATGTGCAAGTAAATCTTCTCCAGTCTGCCAGGAATCCGAATTTTTTCCAATAATCATTCACATAAACGTCATTGAAAAAGTTGACAACGCCCATGGGATCTTTGAGCTGTTCTAATTTGTCTTCAGGACATCCATTCCTTATAAGATAATCAATTAGATCTTCATCTTTGTTTGAAACTCTGGAGGCCAGACTGATGGCGCCATTGCCTGTTGCATGGGTACCTACAGGAAATAGGACATTGTATCCAGTCATGCGCTTGTATCTTCCGATGGCATCAGTATAGGTATATCCTCTGAGGTGTCCGACATGAAGGTATCCTGTAACTCCGGGATATGCAAATATCAACATGAATTTAGGTTTGCTATCATCTCTGTTTGCTATGTTGAGCTCATTGTCAGACCATTTTGTCTGCCATTTTTTCTCCATCTCACTGTAATCGTATGCCATTTGAGGTCCCTTACATCACTATACTCGCGTGAATGAAACCTTTTAATATATAATATTCGGATAGATCAGTATATCAGATGCAGATTTATGTCTTGATTTTATGAAAATGGTCAAGAATATTTCTGTAAGACAAATATCATAATTTGTATGACGTTGTCCGACATTTTTAAATATACGTAAGTCGTGATAGTTATTGGCGAGAAGGGATGGGACTCTGTATCGCTGAGGATGAAGTATGGCCGAAGAAGGAACCAAAGTCACGATTAGGATGGGACCATTGGAAATCCAGAAAATGGAAGACTACATGGCTGAAAATGACATTGGAAATCGTTCAGACTTCATTCGCGATGCTATAAACGGATACATTGAGGCTCAAAAGGCGGATATGTCCGATGCGGGAAACGAAGGAGGACTCTTCGTTCACCTTAATGATGTCCAGTTGGCAACTCTAGAGAATCTGAAACAGGATGGGATTTGTTTCACCACCGAGGAGTTTGTCAGGAAATGTGTCCTAGATAGGATCGTTTCTACCGAATCTGAACAAGATTCGATCAGTCGCTCATTGAAGGCGGCTCAACTGGCTTCTAAGATGAAATGAAGAGAAAGTTGAAATTGTCAGACAGAGGGTGGGAAGGCGCTAACGCGCTTCTTTTGTCTGACAATTTCAAACTTCTTTAAGTTCACAATTAAGTAACGGGGGATGCAAAATGGTAAACACAATAGAGTCGGACTATTCGGTCACGATTGAACCGCGTATAGTGGTAGTTGGCGTCGGCGGAGCGGGTTGCAACGTTGTTAGCAGCATATACAAAGCGTGCAGTTCAGTGGATACCATTGCCATCAATACTGATAAGAATGCACTTCTTGATTCTTCAGCTGATAAGAAGATCTTCATCTGTAAGACAGTAACAAAGGGAGAAGGTACCAGAGGAGATGCAAGACTTGGAAAGAAGTGCGCACAGGTGCACGAGGATGAAATCAGGGATGCAATTTCTGGACACGATGCAGCTTTTATTGTTGCAGGTCTCGGCGGAGGAACAGGAACCGGAGCGGCCGCTGTCATCGCAGATATTTGTAACACTCTGAACGTGATGACGTTTGTCATAGCTATCAATCCGTTCTCCTTCGAGGGATCCAGGGTTGAGGTTGCAGCGCAAGGTCTTAGATCCATTAGAGCTGTATGTCCCTACGTATTTCCAGTGGAGAACGAGCTTGTCTTGAACCAGATTCCAGATGTAACTATCAATGAGGCATTTGATGCCGTTAACAGAAGCATCAAAGCTACCATAGATGATATGATAGATGCTATTCCTGTGGAAATGGAAGATCAGATCAGAAAGATCCATTCAAGCAAATCCATAAAAGAAAAGACAGAGATGGATAGCAAGTATCGCGAATATGGACTCGGCGGTATACTGGCTTACTATGGTATGAGAATTTAAACTTCAAAAATACAAAGAGCTGAATTGCTCATTTGTATTTTCTTATTTTGTTAAATAACGTTTATTACGCTTTCTATTAGTTTGAATCACGAGATTAATTTTTGTTGAAAAAAGATATTAGTCGTGAGTCATTTTTGTATAACAATGATATAAATGAAAAAAGGGGATTTTATCCCCTTGAAATTTATAATGGGTTTTGGTTGGACATGGCATCAAAGCCCATATCAAATGCTTTCGAATTCAGGTCTTTGAATTTCTCGGGAACAGTTTCTAATAATACTTCTTTTAGAAGATTTTTAGACAAAGGGAATCCCTTTGTAGCTGCGACTGCACCGATCATTACTGCATTGGCAGCAACTGCTTTTCCTGCGGATATTGCAATCTTGGTTGCCTCGATAGTCATAAGATTATCTGAAGATAGTGAGCGGACAAATTTCACAAGGTTATCGATATCAGGATATTCTTCGAATCCTGCTGCTACCATCGAAGGGTAAACCGGATCAAGGTTCATCAGAATAGATGAATTCTTGTTGATAAGCGATATCGATCTGCATGTTTCTACGGGTTCGAATCCCATAAGAAGGTCTGCTCCGCCTGTAGCTTCCAGAGGACTTATGACATCGTCACCAAAACGCAATGTACAAAGAACGCTTCCACCTCTTTGTGCCATTCCGTGAATCTCACTCATTGATACTTTATAGCCTGACCTCATGGCAGCATTTCCAAGTACCATCGAAGCGAGGAGGACACCTTGCCCACCGACACCGACGATTTGAACTGTGTACTTCATTGTTTCACCTTTATTGCGTTTTTAGGACAGACATTTGCACACATTCCGCATCCGATGCACTGTGTGGAATCCACTTCTACTTTTTTGTCTTTTTTGATAAGGGCAGGACATGCGATCATTTTCAGACACGTGTAACAATGTATGCAGAGGTCCTGATCCACTACACACTGCTTTGGAATCAATAGTTTTTGTTTTTTAAGTTCCAGAGGACAAGCACATTTCGAGATCACTACAGCGACGCCATCGAAAGCCATAGCATCTTTCATCACCTGTTCTGCGCCTTTTACATCATATGGATCGATGGTTTCAACGAATTTGACGCCGATACCTTTTACGAGTTTTTCAACGTCAATAGCATCCGTATTTACATTACCGTAATGCCTTCCAGTTCCAGGGTTGGGCTGATGTCCAGTCATAGCTGTTGTTCTGTTATCTAGAATCACCATAACGATCTTATGGTCGTTGAATAGCGCAGATGTGAGTGCAGGAACTCCTGAGTGGAAGAAGGTAGAGTCTCCAATGAATGCAATGGCTTTCTGGTCTGTGACTTGAGCAAATCCGCCTGCTGCTCCAGCGCCTCCTCCCATACAGATGATAAAATCGGCCGCGTTGAATGGTGGTTGTACACCGAGAGTGTAACATCCAATATCCGAACAATAGACGACATTTTGATTTCCTACTGCTTTTTTTGTTGCAGCGTACATTCCTCTGTGGGGACATCCTGCACACAACGTCGGAGGCCTCGAAGGAAGTTTTATCGTGCATGGATCAAGCGGAATAGGCATGTCCTTTACTTTGACTATGTTTTTGATGCCTTTCAAGACATCGGGAGAGAATTCCCATGCTCTGGGAAGATGTCCGGTCCTTTTTCCGTATATAGGAACTGCAAGCTGATTTTGACCGGAGATACGAAGGACCTGATCTTCTAAGAATGGTTCTAATTCTTCTACGATGATGATCGCTTTCTTTCCTTTGATGAAATCTTTGATCTTGTTCTCAGGAAGTGGATTTGTGAATCCGAGTTTTAGGATGGAGATGTCAGAAATGAATTCTTTGACGTATGTATAGCTTACACCCGATGTGATAATTCCGATCTCTCCAGAACCTTCTATGAAATTATAAGGTGATACTTCAGATAGTTCCTGTGCTTTTGCATAAAGTTCTAGGAGTCTCACTCTGTTACCTCTTGCATATGCTGGTATGTTAACGAATCTTTTATCATCCTTTACAAAGTGGCCACTTGCAGGCGTATCTATTATATTTCCAAATTTCACGATGGAACGGGCATGATTGACCCTCGTGGTCGTCCTGTAAATCAGAGGCAGGGTCAGCTTCTCTGATATTTCGTATGCTCCTTTGATCATATCTTTCGCTTCTTCCGGTGTGGAAGGTTCTATCATTGGCAATAGTGCCAATGTGGAATAATAACGGTTATCTTGTTCGTTCTGGGAGCTGTGTGTCGACGGATCGTCGGCAGACATTATGAGCATTCCACCTTTGATTCCTGCGTATGCTAGGGTCATCATAGGGTCTGCAGCAACATTGAGTCCGACGTGTTTCATAAATACGAATGATCTAACGCCTGAAGATGCTGCAGCGGCGGATACTTCCATTGCTACTTTCTCGTTGGATGAGAATTCAAAATACATACCGACCTTGTCAGACATCTCCTCAAGTATGTTTCCGACCTCAGAAGACGGTGTTCCAGGATATGTGGATGCGAATTTCACGCCTGATTCCACAAGTCCCCTCACGATTGCCTCATTACCGAGTAATAATTCCTGCTCACTCTTTTTCAGAATGTTTGCCATTAGGATACCTCAAATCAATGGAGGTATATTCTGTCTATTGTTTAATTCTATTTCTTTACCATATTCATTCATAAGACATTTCACAAACATCGTTTTATTTTGTTCGATAATTTTTTTGAGAAGTATGATAAGTTGCAGCATGTAGAATTTGTAAATACATTAAGAGTTTATGATATCTTACGCCACATGAATATCATGGTTATTTGGTTGTATCAATCATGTAAATGTGTAAAAATGAGTCTAAGGAAACATAAACAATAAAAACAAGAACTATGGTGCTGTTGCAATATCAAGCGAGGGTAGCCAAGCCTGGAAAAGGCGCAGGACTTAGGATCCTGTTCTTAGTGATACAGGGGTTCGAATCCCCTCCCTCGCACCAATTATCATTTTCAGATGTTGTGATTTTATCAGAATCTGATTAATTTTTGAATCGTATTGTTTCATTCCTGTAACAGCACTTTAAGCGGTAATATTCTTTGATATCTGAATATCTTAGACGAGGCAGTAACCGACGAAAATAGGAAATGTTTCTCATTGACAATCAGATCCTATGTTATTTGATCAAGAGATTACGGGGCAGTATTGATTTGTAATAGGTCTTTACAAACAGTGAGGCCTTGTTATTCGGTTGGTTCATCATTAGCCATGTGTTAATCTTTGTATATAGCCATATGAAAAATATGTCACCAAATATGATTTTAGGCATTATTAATGATAAAATGATAAAAAATATCACATGAATACATATCAGAAGTTGAATATGTGCCATATTGTTAAATATATCAGGTCTATCCAAAAAGTATGCTTATTCTGGCGCAAGCCATTACAAAATCGTTCGGACCCGTCAAAGTGCTAAGAGGTGCCGATCTCCAGATCAACGAAGGGGACCGTATTGGACTTATCGGATTGAATGGTGCCGGTAAAAGCACATTTCTTAAGATCCTTTTAGGTGAGATCAAACCTGATACAGGTGAATTGGTCCGTCGTACAGATAAGATCGGATATTTGCAACAGTTCGCAGAGTCGTCCTCATCAGTTACTGTACGTGAAGTTCTTCATCGCCCTTATGGTCATATAGAGTCAGTCGAGATCCGTATGCATGAACTCGATGATATGATGACATCTGGTAAAGACATTGATTGGAATGCAGTTGCAGCAGAATATTCTGATCTGGAAACTCAACTGGCCAAATTCAAGGTCCAGGATGAAGATAAATTAGCCAGATCGCTTGAGAAAGTAGGTCTATCGGTCGATCTGATGGATCGTGATATGGAATCTCTTTCAGGAGGAGAAAGGACCAAAGTAATGATCTCGCGTATCCTTGTTCAGGCGGAAGAATGCGATCTCCTTGTCATGGACGAACCAACATCGCATCTGGACATCGTGACAGTGGAATGGCTAGAAGATTACATCATAAAGACGCATTGTGCTGTCTTGGTTATCAGCCATGACAGGTATTTCCTCGATAAGATAGCTACACGCATGGTAGAGATATCAGGCGGAAAGACCCGTGAATACAAAGGCAATTACACGGACTTCGTGGATAAGAAGACAATGGATGTCGAGCGTATGCAAAAGGAATACGAAAAATACGCTAATAAAAAGAAACACGAAGAAGAGGTCATCGATCAGATGATCAGGGATTGCAAGTATCTTTCAAGTCATAAGAGCAGAGAGAGAACAGCGGCTAAGATGGAAGTTAAGGATAGACCTGAAGATGTAAAGGATATTTCTGTGAGGATGCAGTCCGTTCAGAAATCCGGGAAGAATGTATTCTTGGCTCATGATCTTACGGTTGCATACGGCGATGATGTTGTTCTCAAGAATGTTGAAATAGATATTCAAAAAAGTGATAAGATCGGCGTATTCGGAGGTAACGGAGAGGGAAAATCAACTCTCATAAAAGCACTTCTTGGCCAAATTCCCAGCACAGGCGAGCTATGGCTTGCGCCCGGTGCAAAGATGGGTTACTATTCACAGCATCATGAAGGTCTCGATCTCATGCTTACAGCCGAAGAACAGTTGGTTCATGTAGTAGGTTCTGATAGACGCGGAGATGCAAGAGCTATGCTTTCCAAACTCCTGCTTGAGGGAGATGATGTAGAAAAACCGATGAAGATGCTCTCCGGAGGACAGAGGGCAAAGGTCGCATTGAGCTTGTTGCTTTTGAATGGAACTAATCTTCTGATCTTGGATGAACCTACGAATTATTTGGACATTCCTGCCAAGAATGCGATGGAAGCCGCTCTTGAAGAATATGATGGGACTGTTATGGTCATCACTCATGATAGGTACTTCTTGGATAATATTTGTACAAGGGTCATCGAGGTCAAGGATCACACCGCGATAACTTATGCAGGAAATTATTCTGATATGAAGGCACATGAAAAACCAAACACCGTTATTCTAGAGGCTGAGGAATTCCGTGTACTCACACCGTTTACCGAGTGGGTGACAAGAAAAAAATTCTCTAAAGGTGACAAGGTGATGATAGTTCCTGCAGAGATGAAGAATTATCAGACCGCTTTCGATCAAGGAAAATTAAAGAGTACGGGTAACAAGAGGAAGATCACAGTTCCTGTTGTTCTAGATGATTCTGCGTCCAAGGAATCAACGTTCACAATCCACAGATCTAATTCCTAATTTTGATGTTGTATCCACAAATGGACAACAATATCATTATTTTATACAATAAGGATAATAATGCCCATAAAGGTTAATATACTCTTTTTTTGCTCCCAATGGTATTGGATGTGAGCTTATTAAAGACAAAGTGATTGTGTTAATCATTGTCCTTATCGAAATTATGGCAGCAGGCAGCATATATGTGCTTTCAATGAATGATGAAACTCATTCGTTGGACGTCTCTGTTATTGCCAGAGTAAATACCGATGGTTCTGGAATTTATATCCAGAACGGATATACTCTGAGTGATTTTTTCGAACTGGACTCTGAGGGAAATATAATTTTTGATGATGATGGAATACCAGAAGGTATTTCGTCTGCGTGGGCCGGAAAGACCTTTGCAACGCCGGGAGTTACTTCTATTCAACATATACAGCTGATGGAGATCGTTGAAAGTATGGGTTTAGATTTCAATACTCCAGGTGTTGGGGATTCCAGTACCACTGTTTATTTTATAGCAGGAATAGCAACACTTAGTCAGGCTTTAGCAAACTCATCACGTATCGTCGGAGGTATTATTTGGGAGCCGGTTTATCATGCTATTGCAGATTCATCTGAATTTACAGGTCTTGTTACTACGAACGTATTGTTCCCTGGCCATACATGTTGTATAATTGCCGGAAAGACATCATATCTTACAAATAATACAGCAACTGTTTTGAAGTTTCTGGCAGCATATGCCGAGGGAGTTGATTGGGTAAATAATGCCATAAGTACAAAGGGTGCAGATTATGACGAATTGGTGCAGATCGGAATGCAGAAATCAGGACAGACCGAAACAATCGTGGAAGAAGCGTTGTCAGGGGTTGTATACAAATTTGCAGATTCTTCAACAGGATCCTTAGAAGTTCTTAAGTCGGACCTAATCAGTTTGACAGATACATTATTGGCGTTACCTAAATCTGGTCTTACAAACACCATGGAGGATTTGGGATTTTCTAATTCTACGGATTTCATAGATGCATTAGTTAATGATTCATATATGAGGCAGGCTTTAGTGTTGCAGTTGTCTGACATCGAAACAACTTCTTCTATTACAGTTGGAGCAATCGCAGGAGATATTCATCAAGTTGTATTGTATGTTTGCGAAAGTTTAGGATTCTATGAAGAGTACAAATTAGATGTAAATATAACAAATACTTTTACAAACGGAGGTGCAGTTGCAGCAGATCTATTTTCTTCAAGTGCGGGAAGTTGTGACATATCATTTCTCGGGGCACCGCCTCTTGTCATAAGGACAATCAACAATGGGTGATATCAATGGAATATTCAAGATTAAAATATGATGAGAATAATAAGTACCACAGATTCAGTAAATCTTTAGGTATAACCATTGTTTCTTTGATTTTATTATTGGAAATATGGTGGATAGCATCATTACTTGCAAACTCATCATTTCTTCCGACTCCTTTGGAAACATGGGACGCCTTGGCCACTTTATATAGTGTCGGTGATCCAATCACCGGAAAAAGTATGTGGCAGTATATTGCGGCAAGCATGTCTACATTTTTGAAAGGATTCGTCCTGGCACTAGTTGTAGCGGTTCCGTTGGGTCTTGTTATAGGTTATTCGAGGATAGTAAGGCAGTTCGCCAATCCTATTTTGGAGATTCTGAGACCTATCGCACCAATAGCGTGGGCACCTATATTCATCTACGGCATCAATTATACCGTAGGTCCTATACTTGTTGTGTTCATAGGTATCTTCTTCCCATTGCTTACGAATGTGATCTTCGGTGTAATGAAGATCGACCAAGGTCTGATAGACGCTTCTAAGACATTGGGAGCTTCTAAGTTACAGACTTTCACAAAGGTCATGATTCCCAGTGCGGTACCGTACACAATGAATGGAATCAAAGTTGGACTGGGAGTTGGATGGATGTGTATAGTTGCAGCCGAGATGTTCGCACCTATTAACGCAGGAATTGGATATTACCTGCAGGAACAATCATCTGTCGTAGGATCCGGAGCAGGTGCATTTGCTGCACTTGTAATAATTGCTATTTTAGGTCTTCTGACCATCGGACTCGCCGATTATATACATAGAGTTATTGTAAAAAGAATGGGGATGGAAGAATGAGTGACGAAATTTCAAACATCAATGAGGAAATCTCAGATGTAGATAATTGTGGTTGCGAAGAGGCACAGATCTGTATAAAGAATCTCAGAAAGGTCTACAAGACAGATGATTCAGAGACAGTGGCAGTGGAAGATTTCTCTTTGAATATCCGTAAGGGAGAACTTGTGACAATCGTAGGTCCTTCAGGATGTGGAAAGACGACTATATTAAGAATGATTGCAGGACTGTTGGAACCTACATCGGGTACGATTTTGATAGATGGTAAAGCGGCTTCCGGTCCAGGTTCGGACAGAGGAATGGTGTTTCAGGATTTCGCTCTTTTTCCATGGAGATCTGTAAGAAGGAATGTTGAATTCGGAATGGAGGTTGCAGGAGTTCCCAAAGAGGAACGTCGCACTAGGGCAGACAGATATATTAAGCTCGTAGGTTTGGAAAAATTCGCTGATTCTAGAGTACATGAATTATCTGGAGGAATGAAACAGCGCGTCGGTATCGCAAGGGTTCTAGTCAATCATCCAGAGGTGACTCTTATGGATGAACCGTTCGGATCCTTAGATGCCCAGACAAGGAATATTATGCAAGTACAACTGCTTAGAGTATTGGCTAAAACAGATCAGACTATTATTTTTGTTACACACTCGGTGGATGAAGCATTGTTCTTGTCAGATAGAATCATAATCCTTACGAAGCGTCCTGCAACGATCAAGGAAATCATTACGGTTCCTTGGCCGAGACCTAGGGATCGTGCGGATCCAGCATTCTCTATTCTTAGAAAAAGGATTCTTGTGGAACTTGAGAATGAGAATGTGATGGGATAAACTTCAATTTTTTTTCGGGCCAAAGGTCCGAAAGATTTTTTTTCACAACCGGTTTAACATTTTATAATATTTTACAAAGAAAACGAAATACACATTCCACGATACTTCATTATAGATATGATTAGGCCCACACAGAAAGACATCGATAAAATTAATTTTACACAATTACAATTATCGAAAATTTGTTATGAGTTAGATTTCAATAGTCACTCAACATCTAGAAAGCGATATCAAGAAATTAATAGATTCAATTAATAAACATGCTCTCGATTTAAAAATCAAATAAAAACGGTTGGGGGGTTTACCCCCTTTGAAGTTTAATTTTCCAATCTGAGAGTGTCGAATTTATAGACCTTTTCGGGGCATATGAACTGGCATCTGTAGCATGCTGTTCCGAGACAATTCTTTGTTTTTACAACAATGGTCTTGTCAGGCATGACCGTGAGTGCATGTTCAGGACATTCATGTTCACATTTCTTACAGCCTGTGCAGCCATCCATCTTTCCGACAAGGTTGGTTCCAATGTCATGAACGATGCGGAGTCCTCTTGCACCGAGATCAGGAATATCACGTATTACCATACGATGTACATTGGGCGTCCCGTGTACTTTAGGCAATTCTTGTATTCCATAGATCTTGTTATTGTTGTTGTACATATCCATGCCCATTCCCTCATCCCAGTGGGCGAGTTCCTGCATATAGATCTGTTCAAAGGTCTTATCAGAGGCGAACATTACATGATTGGCCCTGATGCCGTCTGCAATTACCTGTAATTCATCAAGGAGTTCAGGTTTGGTTAGAATATCTGTTGCCATTGCCAATGAGGTGTTACCCCACTGATAGACTTCTTTACAGGAAGGAGGTATGAGTCCTACTTCTCTTGCTTTAACGGCATCAACGTATGTTCCTGATGCTCCTGCCATGTACATGATATTCATTTCATCGAATTTTATACCAGCGTGTTCCAATAACGTGAAGTGACCTGCTCTTATTGCACCGATGGCTTTACACGCTTCAGAGATGTCATGTGAATCGATATAGATGCCATCCTGGAAGTGCATCATGCCATCATCTGTTTGTAGCTTTCCCTTTTTCCACAGGTTTCCATCTAAAGCCGCAGCGACAGCAGCAATCACTCCGGTTCCAGTGATTCCTTTCGCTTTTCCGTGCATAGGCCCTTCTTCTGTGATCAGATTAAGACCAAAATCGCAGTTGTCACCTGGTTGGGGAGTTATTTCCTCATCCAATACCATGCATTTCCATGAGAAATCATATTCCAAGTCACTGATTGCGCCTGGACCTGCAAGCATACCGCATTTGATTGATTGTCCCTCCATAGCCGGACCTGCTGCTGCAGACCCTGTATAGATCTCGTCTCCAACCTTTAATGCCATTTCTGCATTGGTTCCATAATCAGTTACGAGGCAGTTCTTTTTCTGATCGAGGAATCCGCTTTTATACATCATAGCAAGTGCATCTGCACCTATTTCGTGTCTAATCGCAGGAGGAACATAAAGTTCAGTTCCATCAGGGAGATCCATTCCAACATCTACTGCTGAGAATACACCTGCATTCCTTGCCTGGTTTTTGATACCTCTTGCTTTGTGAGCGTTTTCACCGGCAAAAGCAAGATCGTCTATGGGAATCCCCTGGAATAGGGATAATTGAATTGGATTACCACATATACTGACCTTTTCTACTTTTTTAAGATCTATATCTAACGTTTTTATGACTTTGTTCACAGTATCCATTACGATATCGTGAGCTAATTCTGTACCAACATTGATACAGAATGTCAAATGATCCATGATGTTCGCACCCGGTAAAGGGTGGCATTCGGTTACTGATGTAGACAAAATCTTACCGTTGGAAAGATCGACTGCATGAGCCCTCGTTCCGCTTGTACCCATATCTAAAGATATTCCATAACTCATTTTCATTTCCTCCTGATCTTATCCCAAATAGATTTCTTTTCAGTTGTCTGCTTGGAAGCTTCTTCTTTACGACGATCTTCACATGCTTTACAATGGCATTCCTCACCATCATTATCATCATCGTGGTGATGGTGATGCTCATGGGAATCGCCACAGCAACAATGTTCGTCATCATCATCGTGGTGATGGTGATGGTGCCCTTCTTTAATCTGGTAATCGATTCCAGTATCTTCAATGGCGTGCATCATTATGTGTTCCAGTTCATGTGGATCCACATCTAGGACTGCTGCCATAAAGTTAAAATTGATTTCTTCGCATGGGTCGATGACACCATGGTGTTCAACTCCATTATCCAAATCAGTAAGGTTAAGTGTGATACCAGATCCGTCATCATGATAAACGGCACATTTGATGTGTCCGAGGAGGCATCCTGATTCCTTTTCAACCCATTTTCCAGTAACAATCAGAGCATTAGTAAGTCTCGCTTCTGCATCTGAATTCCATCCATGGAAGTGTCCTACGAAACCTACTGCTACTCCGCCCGCTTCTTCCATAGAAGTCTTTTCACCTCCGTTGCGTTTATCTTCACACTCTTGACAGTGACAATCTTCATTGTGTTTATGGTTGTGTTCTTCGCTCATTCTTTCATCAACTCGTAGACTTTATCTAGATTTTGTCCGGTCTTGTTAGATACTGATATAATCAATTTATCAGGGTATTCGCGTTTAAGATAAGCTGCCGCGGATGCAAGTTGTTCAGGAGATGCAAGATCTGCTTTATTGATAAGAATAAAATTTGCTCCGAACATTTGTCTTTTGAAGAATTCTTCTTTCTTTTTAATAAGGTCGTCAAATCTTTGAATATCTGCGACACCAATTATGATGGTCTCCTCAGGATCGATCATCGAGGTACGTACAAGAGTTTCAACTTTGTGCGGAAGAGCTAATCCAGTAGGTTCGATTATAATGACATCAGGATCAATATCTTTCTTGATGCTTTGTAGTGCATGTTGAAGTGTTCCTGACAATGTACAGCAAATGCAACCGTCAGGTAATTCGATCGCGTCATATCCTTCTGCTTTTAGAGTGGCGCCATCTACACCGACTTCACCTGCTTCATTAACAACGATAGCAACTTTAGTTCCTTTTTTACTATACATTGATGCTAGTTTCATCAATAGGGTCGTTTTTCCACTTCCTAGGAATCCGCCCAGAATATATACAAACATACAACCGTAATCGAAAAGTATCGTATTTAGTCTTTACAATCTAACCAATTTAGTTTTCGCTTAATCAGTAATTTTGTTGCATTCTTTCGTCTTATTTCTTTATGATTCTAATACATTCTAATATGAGGGAACGATGGATGAATATGGATGTAACTATATTTTTGAAGTTTAGATGCGTTAAACAGTACTTTTAATTTAGTTATATTTATACTTATTCTTTTTATTTATATTTATGGATATAACATCCATCCTGGACAGTAATTAAATATTAACCAACCATTTAAGAGTTTTAGTGTGTGCCGAAGTAATTCGACAGCACTTATTTGGAGGAAAAAATATGGTAAGTCACAAAGGAGTCGACTATACAAAGATCCTCAAACGTTACGACGTTGAGGCTCAGAACGAAACAACTCCGGAATCGGTTGCTAAAAAAATGCTTCCGTCGGACCCTACACTCAAGAAAGTCGCTGAGACTGTCTTGTACATGAAATTCAAGGATGTAGGACCAGCAGTTACTGAGGCACTTAAGACCGTTAAACCACTCTCTGTCATCAATGATGGATTGGTTGTCGGAATGGAATGTGTTGCAAAACTGTACGCAGAGCACATCTACTACCTTCCTGAGATCATGATGGCCGCAAAGACCATGGAGATCGGAATCGCTATCGCAGAGAAGCAGATCCCCGGAGGAAGAGAGACAAAAGGATTAGTTGTTATGCATGCAGCAGAGGGAGACCCCCACGATATCGGAAAGAACATCGCAGCAGTTATGATGAGATCATCTGGATATTCAGTTATCGATATGGGAAAAGATGTTGCAGTTACTGATGTAGTAGCAGAGGTCGTTAAATCGAAGCCTATGCTCATAACAGGAACAGCACTTATGACAACAACCATGACCGCATTCCCGCACGCCGCAGAGCAACTTCGCGGAAAGGGAATCAACACACCATTCATGGCAGCCGGTGGAGCAGTAAACAGAGATTTCGCAGAGTCATTCGACCTCGGAATATACTCAGAGAAAGCACCACAGACCCCGCCAATAGCTGACAAGATCAAAGCCGGATACGACTGGAGAAAAATCAGAGAAGAATGGGACAACATCGTAGGAGGTGCTTAAACATGTCAGTTACTAGATACACAAAAATGGCTTATTCAAGCGCAGATGAGATGGTTTTCGGAACCGCAAAATCACCTGTGTCTTATGGATTCGGAATCAAGGTTGGAGCAGGCAGGGTTATCCCTGAGCTCAACTATGCACCCAGGCCAGGATCTGAAAAAGACCCTGCAAGGTTAGCAAAAGAGTATGTTGATTATATCTCGAAAGATGTTCTTGAGAGAGCAGTTACAGTCGGATTCCCGGATGTACAGCTTGAAACAGAATGGGTCTCTCAGATGGGAACACCCAAGATGGCAATCCCTGTCGTCGAAGGTCAGAAAGCAATCTGCGAAAAATACCACGAGGAATACGGAATCAACTGTGCAGTAAGGCACACAATTCCCGACCAGCGTGAGGCAGGAGAAGAAGGTCTCCGCACCGGAATGAAAGGTCACCACGCATACCCTGAAGCACTCTTCAAGGCAGCAGAGGTAGCTTGCGAAAACGGCGCAGATGTTTTCTCTGTCGAGACAATGGGCGGAAAAGAGCTCTCAGATTATGCAACAACAAACGGAGATGTCGTTGCATTCCTCTTTGGAGTAGGATACCTCGGTTCCATAGATATGGAATACGTTTGGAAAGAGTTCGTAAACATCTGTAAGAAGAACAAGACCATCGCAGGAGGAGACACCAACTGTGCAGGAGCTAACACCGCTATGTTCATGGCTGGCGGATATCTTGATAACGATGTTCAGAGAACCTATTCTGCAGTCACAAGGGCAATCGCGTCTGCAAGGACACTCGTTGCATGGGAATGTGGAGCATCCGGACCTGACAAAGACTGTGGATACGAGGGACCTATTGCAAAATCCATTGCAGGAAAGCCCTGTGCACAGGAAGGAAAGAACTGTCAGTGCGCACACTGCGATCTTCAGGGTAACCTGATGGCACAGGTTTGTGACCTTTGGTCGAACGAGTCTGTCGAGTACCACCCCGAATTCGGTGGATCATCTGTTCAGTGCTGGCTTGGATCACTCGGATACGAAGTATCTCTTATGAACACAGCTATCGCAACCGGCCAGGAGAAAACCCTCAGGGACTTGTACATGATCTCGGATCGTTCAAGAGGACCAGAAGGATACGTCCTTGCTTACGACAATGCATACAAGATCGGAGAGGCAATTGCCAAAGAAGGTAACAACCTTTACCTCCGTTCAAGGGCAGCTGGTATCACAGCAGCGAAACTCATCAAAGCCGGTAACGAGGCAAAAGAGATCGCTTTGACCAACAAGCAGAAAGATGTTCTTGTTAACATTATCAAGGACCTTGAAGCATTGCCTGACAGCGAAGACAAATTCTTCGAGTATTGCGACAAGAAATATTCAGATCTTGTTCCTCTTTACAACAAGAAGAACTACGGCTTCTAAGACTGTTTCTTCGTTTAGCATAGAGTTAAACTTTTTAGGGGCTTCGGCCCCATTCTCCATTCTTTTTTCACTTCTGCTTAATACTGCTTTCTATTAAAAGTCGATAAAAAATGTTTAAAAATATTCACTATGGATGATGTGTGAGTATTTACGCCAAAATTTTCTAATATAAGATTTATTGTTTGATTATATCAAACAATAACAGTTTTATTGTAAATATGTACAG
>Ga0265294_10003072_pt1 | contig 21608 bp, 18 predicted proteins | sample MunlanPumphouse3_FD_192504 | JGI IMG/M metagenome (GOLD analysis project Ga0265294, IMG submission 192504) | Groundwater microbial communities from a municipal landfill in Southern Ontario, Canada - Pumphouse #3 | ecosystem: Environmental > Aquatic > Deep subsurface > Groundwater | place... | reverse complement strand
CGCTGCTTAGCAAAGTTCCTTTATAGGTGTTTCCTTCCTCATCCGAGACTGCGATTTCCTTTCCTTTAAACTTTTCAAGCAGTTTGTAGGAACTTACAAGATCGTATCCATAATTTTGTTCCAGCACGCTTGTATCTTTATTTTTCGTATCTTCAAACATAACAGAAGTAGGCTCGATTTGGGCTGCAACATCTGTATACTCAATCTTGTTGATTCCGGTTTTCAGATCAAGTTCTCGCTTTTCCTTAACCAAAGCCAGGTTTTTATTGTACACTGTAAGTTCTATATCCCCTTCCTTTTCTTTCTCTGCTGCTGCGGCCTTTATGCCAAGAATTTCAAAGGGATTTAAAAAATCTGTTTTTGTAAATATGCTCAAGTAGGGAGCTATCTCGTTTACAAATGCTCCGGGTTCGTCTACCTGTTCTTTTTCTAAGGAGCTTTGAGAGGAAGGAATGGAAAAAAGAAATAAAAACAGGATTAAAAGCCCCAAAAATCCTGAAATATTCCTAAAGAATATCTTTCTAGATTTCATGTTAGAGTCTAGGGGATTAAATTATTTATATCTGATTTTATTATGAATTTTCCCCTAGTTTTTCAGCCTTGTTTTTCTCAAAATTAAATAATTACAATTTAAAATTTCCTCTCAAGGGTATAGGAAATCGTCTTTTCTCCGTTTGCCGGAACCTTTACTTTCCATTTGGCTGTAAAAGCGTCGGTTTTTTCGTATTCGTCAGAAGTTTTTGTAATCTCCCAATCTCCATAAAAGTGCTCGATTACTGTAATGGATTGAGCTTCTTTTTTATGGTTCTTAAGTTTTATCTCGTAGCTTTCCCGTCTTAAGTTCTCGCTGACTCGTTCATAGTCGGTCCGAGTTCTTTCCCCGCTTACGTCAAAAGCCTTTCCGACAACAACTTCGATTTCTTCGTCTTTTGGAGTATGGTCTATCCTGTCTTCTCCAAGGAATTGAAGTTGGCCCTCCGAATCTGCCTTATATACTCGGACTGTGCCTGCGGGAAGAGGCATTCCAAGGCCTTTAGCTTCCGAATTTTCTAGATTCAAGACAACTTCTACTTTATCGCTTTTTTGGCCGTCAAAGACCAGTTCTTTTTCCACAGGAACAGTATCTGCGGAGAGAAGAGCAAGTTGCTTGATCTGTTTATCTTTTAGGGTTGCAGGCCGGTCTAAGGTGTAGAGGTGATATTCAAAGAGGGATTCTTCCACAAAACCTTCCTCTTCCGGAGCTTCTGTGGGAATAGCTTCATTGACTGCGACATCGTACATCACTTTTGGGGCTTCATAAACTCTATGAACTTCCCCTGCAACGAGTTTCAGTTTAGCGTCCTCATAGGTTGTGCCTGCTTGGTTATCAAGGCTGACCCAGCCTTTGAGATCCGCTTTTGTGTCATCGGCATTAGTCTTTAAAATATAGTCCGCTTCCCAGCTCATGCCTCCGGTAAGGTAAGAGGTAAGCACATCCCTTTTGCCTGGTACAGAAGAATAGACTTCCCAGATCAGAGTGGGTTTTGTAAGAAGATTTGCCGCATCCGGGTACTCGATTTTTGAGGGCCGATCCAGAGCTACTACTGTTCCGTCTTTTTGCTGAATCACAATGCCTCCTGAACGACTTAAAAGGGTTCCAGTATAAGTGTTGCCTTCGTCGTCAGTAGCGCTAATTTTTTTCCCAAGGAATTTTTCAAGAAGCTTATAAGTGCTTACTACATCGTATTCGTAATTTTGTTCCAGCACGATTGTATCTTTGTTTTTCGTATCCTCAAACATCACAGATGTCGGATCAATCCAAGAGGCTACGTCTGTATACTCTACATGATTCACTCCGGTTTTAAGCTCAAGTTCCCTCTTTTCTTTGACCAAAGCTAGGTCTTGGTTATAAACCGTAACTTCTGTATCTCTTCCGCCCCCATTGAAATCAGCGGAAAAAATATCAATTGGATTTGAGGGTTGAGCCCTTGCTACCATGCTTGAATGAGCTTCAATCCCGTTAAATTCAATTCCTTTAAAATCTATTCCATCGCTTTTAATGCCTGCTTCTTCTGCAGCTTCTTTTTCGGCGGAAGTCTGAAGGATAATTATTGAAAATACCGCCATTAGCCCTAGAAATACAAGGCTGAGCCCGAGAATCCGTTTATTTGTTCCCATGCTTTAAATTAAGCCTCGGTTTTATTTATAAGTGACTTTAACTACGGTTTCATTTGTAGCTATACCTTACCGGTTTTCCGAATCGATTATGAATTAGGATGAAAATATGATTTCAATAGAGATGGCTAAGCCCCTATAGCCCGGTTTTTTAAGATATGCGAAATCTATTTATAATATAAGTACTAACTATAGGTTAGTATCTTGGAGCCAAGTCTTGAAGGAAAAGATACTCCTAAAGGATACTCCTGATACACGCTGCGGTACAGCAAGCTTCTATAATAAGTCTAGCAAAGTGAAGCTGATACAACCTACAAACTTTTGGTGCGGGCCTCCCGGCCCACAAAAACCACAAAAGATTGCAAAAACCGCAGTGCAGTTCCAAACTTAGTACTATATAAAAATAAAAGAACAAGGATCTTTTAACATAATGGAGAAATTTACTATGAGACTGCCAGAAAGAAGACCATCGCGTGACGTATACAACTGGAATCCCTTTGAAGAATTCAGAAGGGCCAATGAATTCATGGAACAATTTTTCAGGGCCGTTCCTTTGATGGGAGTTTCAGGCGGGGTTTCGGGTAGTCCGGTTAATGCTCCGGATAACACTTATTCCCCGTTAACGGATGTTATGGAAGAAGCAGATAAAGTAGTCGTGACCACGGAACTTCCAGGAATTGACAAAAAGGACGTGGAACTGAAAGTCCGGGACAATATGCTTTTAATCAGCGCTTCTCGCGGAGCTGAAGCCGAACAGGAAAAAGACGGCTACCTCAGTAAAGAACGCACCTTTTCTCGTTATCATAGGGAAATTCCCTTGCCCGAATACGTAACGGAAAAAGGGGCCAGCGCCAAACTTCTAAACGGGGTTTTGACTGTAACTTTGCCGAAGGCAAAGTCCGAAAAAGAAAAAAGAATCCCTATTGAATGATTTTTCTGAAGTTTCTTTGAAGCTTTATGCACTTAGCTTCTCTGAATCCAAGCAAAGTGCAAGAATTGAATGTAGAGAAACTTGGAATTTCTATTCCACATAAATTCCCCAAGATATCGTGCCTTCAAAAAGGCACGATTTCCTGGTTTTCGTTTCTCCCTTTAATTTCCCTCCTTTTTAATTTTTCAATGCAGCCCCGTTTTCTCTTAGAGTCAGTTCTGTTTTTTCTTTTTCTGGTTCTTCAACCTTTTTTATAACAACAAGCCCGGCAAGGCCCATAAGAATTGCACAGGCATAAAAAGGGGTTGTAAAGCTAACATACCCTGCAAGGAGCCCTCCGAAAATGGGCCCAAAAGCCATTCCTGCAGCTTGGGCCGTGGTTATGATACTAAGCTTTGAGCCAAGAGCGGAGCCTTCTGAAAGATCTGCTGCAAGGGCCATTGCCGGAGTTTCGATTGCAGCCACAAACAGGCCCTGAAGGGCTCTTGCAAAGATTAGCTGGTGTACACTTGTTACATAGCCCATGCCTATAACTATGGGTCCGCTTAAGAAAAGTCCACCTATGATCAGTTTTTTTCTTCCTATTTTATCTGAGAGGCTGCCGAGCGGGGCCTGGAAGAGAAGCCTTGCAAACACATAGGCTGAAACCGCAGCTCCGAGCGCAAATTCGGAGGCTTCAAGCCGGATTTCGTATTCTGGAAGAAGGGCCACAACCATCATAATGCCAACCATCATCATAAGGAGAGCTCCTGCAAGGGAATAGATTGAGCCAGTTCCAATTTTTTCGTTAACCTCTTTTCTTCTTTCGTCCCTTTTTCCCGAGGTTTCCTTGACAAAGAGCTTGACTAAGAGAAAACTCACAATTCCAAGCAAGGCGCAGCAGTAAAACCCAGAGTCAAAACCATAGCTTCCTGCAATTGCTCCTCCTAAAAGCGGGCCGAGCCCAAAGGCGACTCCTCGGATAGTGGTGTAGATTCCAACTGATTTTCCCCGGGTATCTGGAGTGGAGATCTGGGTTACCATAGCAATCACTGCAGGGATTGTAGCCCCCACAGTGATTCCTTGGAGGAGGCGGAGAAAAAGCAGGGCCTCATAGCTTTTGACTTTTGCGTAGAGAAAAGAAAAAAGCGTGTAGCCTACAAGCCCGAAGAGGATAAAGGGTTTTCTTACGTTGAGGCGGTCAGAGAGTCTGCCCATAAAAGGCTGGAATAAGGCGCTGAAAAGCCCAAAAACCGTCATTGCAAGTCCGGCTTTGGCAACGAGAGGAAGCTTTGAAAAAAGGGAGGAATCAAGCTCTGTGATATAGAGAGGAATAAGGGCTACAAGCATGCCTGAGCCTAAGTCTTCGCAGAATCTTGAAAAGGAGAGCAGGTAGAGTTCCGGGTTCACATCCTAAAAAAAGTTTTTACTATGTTTGAAGGGGGCGCGCTCGAGTTTCATGGTTTATCAATAATTTTATAAAAAGTAAGATTTGTTCAAATATATATAAGAGTGTTGAAATTTTTCTAAAAAAGAAGGTATATTCAGAGTTAATTGAATCTTTAGTTAGAGTTAGAGTTAATTGAATCTTTAGTTAGAGTTAGAGTTAATTGAATCTTTAGTTAGAGTTTATAAATTATTCTCTAGATCCAAGCAACAAACTTTGGTATGAATATTTCTAAAAAAATACTTCAGCGGGTTAACGCTCATTTATATTTTTCTTCAAAAATCTCTCCTCCAGCTTCCTTTTCCTTAAAAATCTGCCCTTCAAAATGATAGACTTCAGCGCCTGTAAGCCAAGCCTCCGGAGAAAGTCCAGCTTTCATGCAGGTGTGGCTGAGGAAATCAAGGGCATCAAAATTATTTTCCGGGGCGACTTGGGGAAGAAGAAGCCCTTGAAAATAACCTTGTTTTACGAAAAGTCCATGTCTGCCAATTTCTACGGCTTCCGGAAGTTTTTCAGCTGGAAGCTCGAATTTTTCGGGTTGGGTCAGAATCGTTACCTCGATTGTGATTTCTTTCATTTCGGAAGGCTTTACCGGAGAAAAACGGGGATCTTGACAGGCTGCGGAGATTGCGGAGTCGATTATTGCTTCTACAAGCAGGGAATCTGGATAGGGATGACCTATGCAGCCTCTTAAAAAACCCTGTTTTCTAAGGGTTACAAAAACTCCTCTTTTTTCCCTAAAAACGGAAGTAAAGTCAAATTTCTTCTCATAATCCTTCTTATAAGGCTTAATCTTTTTTGTATCTTTTAGATACGATTCTATAGTTGCTCTTGCAAGCTTGACTGCTGCCTTGCCTTCTTGCTCCGTAAGCATCTCCCTTAACGCCTCTGTATCGTTTGCTTTTATTATTATTATTATTATAACGTCTTTGCTGCCTTATACCGAATCGCAGCTGTCTTTAAGGCCTCAACGCCTGGCAATTTTTCTCCTGCAAGGTAGTCGATACAGGCCCCTCCTCCGGTGCTGATATGAGAAAAACGGTGCTCAAGCCCTAGATGGGTAACTTCCGCCGAGATATGCCCGCCGCCAATAATGGAAAATTCGGATTTTGCTGCAGCCTTTATTATCTCGTGAGTTCCAAGGGAAAAGGCTGCAATTTCAGAGACTCCGGCAGGGCCGTTCAGGACAACGGTCTTGGCCTCTTCGATTTCCCGGGTAAATTCTACTATGGTTTCAAGTCCTATATCATTGATTGGAATACTATCCGAATGCATTTCTGAAACCGGAACCTCAATTCGTTTACCGCCATCGTTTAAGGCTACATCTTTTGGAAATCCTATTTTGTCTCCAAACTGTTTAAGCATTCCTTTTGCTTTTTCTATCAGAGGTTCGTAGCCTTGGGATTTGATAAAATTGAGATTAACAGTTCCGATATCCACTCCGCTTGCTGCAAGCATTACGTTGGCAACAACGCCTGTCAAAAGCACCCGGTCGGCGCCTCCGCTTAAAAGCACATTTTCTGCAACCTTGAGCGAATCATCCACCTTTGCTCCCCCAAGCACGAAAACACAGGGTCGCTCTCCGCCTCGAATTCCGCGGTTAAGAGAGAGAATCTCCTTTTCCATGATTCGGCCTGCTCCTGTAGGAAGCACTTCGGTAAAACCGAGGACTGAAAGATGAGCTCTATGGGCTACTGCAAAGGCGTCATTGAGAAAAATATCAACAAAAGGAGTTAGTTTCTGAACCATATAACTTTCAGCGTGTTCAGCCGCTGTCCTTGGAAGGGTCTCTTCGGAGTAAAACCTGACATTTTCAAGCATGATTACGTCCCCGTCTTCCATGGAAGCGATCTGGATTTTTGCATAGGTTCCGAAAATGTCGTCTACATAACGGACTTCTCGCCCCAGATGCTTGGACATGAGCTTGGCATGTGGTTTCATGGTGGTAAAGTCCTTCTTTCCCGGCCTGCTTTGGTGGGCGAGCAGCACGACTTTGGAATTCTCAAGATCCTTTAATGTGGCAACGTGGCTCCGGATCCGCATATCGTCCAGGATGTTGCCTTCAGGGTCCATGGGAGAGTTCAGGTCTACTCGCACTAGAATTGTCTTGCCATCTAAATCAAAGTCATCGATAGTAAGAAAGTCTCTGGAAGTCATGTGTCCCTCAACGCCGCTTACAAATAAAGCTTGTAATACGTTTTGTAATATTTTCAAATGTATTCTAATTTAAAGTATTAAGAGTTGAGTGAAATCTGGGTAAGGTTTTAAAAGTAAATTCTTTGTATTTAGAAAGGAAATTCTAAATAAGCTATCTAAGCTCTTAAGAGTGAAATTCCTTATATCTTAAGCAAATGTTAGCCAATTTCTAAGTAAATATTAGTCAATTCCCAAATCAAGAATTAAGGATTTTCCTTTTTCATAGAATTGTTCCCTTAAATAAGTTTTTACCGAACTGTCTTTTTGAAAGCAAAGCTTTTTTAGGCCCGCAGTAAATAAAACCTCTGTAGCCTTTGAGCTTCTTCTTTTTAAATCAAGGCTATTTTACTTTCAGTCTCGTTTCTCAGATCTTGTTTTTTTTAGCTTATTTTCTTTTTTGTCCTTTTCATCTTATATACTTTAAGAACGGTTAAAATTTCAGTGAAATCATGACAGCTCAAAAAACCAAAAATGCGGAAAAGCAAATTGAGCAGGTTTTCCTTAAAGGAAAAGAGACTTCAGAATTGGTCCGGGAATTTGTAAAAAGCGGGTTTTCGGGCCTTAATAAAGCCATTTTGGCCTGTGAAAAATGCCCTCTCCATAAGACAGCGAGCAATAAAGTCATAGGAAAGGGATCAAAGAGCCCAAAAGTCCTTTTCATAGGCGAAGCCCCTGGCAAAAATGAAGATGCAAAAGGAATCCCTTTCTGTGGCCGAGCTGGCAAAGAGCTTGATAAAATGCTAAAAGAGATGGCTCTTTCGGCCGAGGATTGGGCGGTAATCAATACAATTAAGTGCAGGCCCCCTGAAAACAGAACTCCCTATAAAACCGAGCTTGAAAGCTGCAAACCTTTTCTCCTGGCGCAGATAGAGCTTTTTGATCCGAAGGTCATAGTTCTGCTTGGCAATACGGCAGAAAGGGCTTTTTTTCAAGGTCGGAGCTTGGAATGGGGAATTTCCAAGCGCTTTGAGGACAGGACTGTGCTCAAACTTTATCATCCAGCGGCTCTGATTTATACTCGTTCGAGAGTAGAGCTTCAGAAAAAAATGATTGAGATGAATCGAAAGCTCTGGGAATGAGCTTTCCTTTTTTAAACTCAGTATAAATAATTCGATCTGTAAAAATGCTTTGTTTTTAGATAAAAATTCCTTCTTAGTCTAACTCTCTTACCCCGCTCTTAATTTGTTTTTGAGAAATTATATATAAAAAATCGCCCCTTATTAATTTAGTTAATTTTATCCTTTTGGAAAAGGGGGGTTAATATGGTAATGGTTAAAGTATCTCCTGATGTCTTTTCTTGTTCGAGTGGAGATAAACTGGAACTTGAAGTCGATTTGCCCGGTGTAAAAAAAGAAGATATCGAGTTTAAGATGCTTGAAGACGGCTTTTTCATAAACGCCAAAAAAGGTGACGAGCTCGAATACGGTGGAACTTATGCTTTTTGCTGCCCTGTAATCCCGGAAAAAGCGCTTGCTAAATACTTCAATGGCAAGCTTGTGGTGACTGTTCCTTACAAAGAAGCCTTGAAAGCTGTAGACATTAAAATTGACTGATTCATCTACTTACCCAAATCATTTCCTGCAGCTTTATCCTTAAAGTATTGAAGTATTGAAATATTCAAAATGGGAGTAAAGCTATATTTTTCCAAGGAAACAGGGGGAAAAATGTATCCTGTAATAAATTATGAGAAATGTACAGGTTCGCTTGCCTGCTATGAGGTCTGTCCTGCCGACGTCTTCGAGCCTGAAGAAATGGAAGGCAAGAAAAAGGCGGTTGCAGCTCGAGCAGATGACTGCATCGAATGCGAGCAGTGCGTAGATGCCTGCCCGACTAAAGCTATTGAACTTGTTGCCTGAGCTGTCAACCAAGCTGTCTAAATCGATTGGAGGAAAAGAAGATGCATCCTGTAATAGACTATGAGAAATGCACGGGCGCTCTTGCCTGTTATGAAGTCTGTCCTGCCGAGGTCTTTGAGGTTCAAGAAAAAGAAGGAAGTAAAAATTCAATCGTAGCCAGACCTGAAGACTGCACGGAATGCGAACAGTGCGTCGATGAATGCCCTACTGAAGCCATAAAACTCGTAGACTGAAGGGGTTGTTTAGCCTTAGCCATTGAAGCTCAGTAGCCTGAGCAGTATTTAGCCTTAGTCATTAGACTCAGAAGCTTGAGCAGGCTTATTTTTAGTTTTAAGTTTTCAAACTTTAAATAAGTTTTTCATTCACTTCCATTTTTGCTTAAAATCAACCTCATATCGACTGCAAGGGCACCTTTTCCCTTCTCAAATACAATCAAGGGGTTAATTTCAAATTCTAATATTTCTGGAAAATCAAAGACAAGGCGAGAGACGCTAACTATGGTGTCTGAGAGGGCTTTTAGATCCGTAGGCTTTTCTCCTCGGGCTCCGGCGAGCAAAGGGTAAGCCTTAATTTCTTTTATCATGTGCAAAGCTTCAGCCGAACTTACTGGAGTGAGCGCAAAACTGACGTCTTTGAGGATTTCGACATAGACTCCTCCAAGCCCAAACATTAGCAGGGGGCCGAAAGTGGGATCCCGAACCATTCCGATTATGACTTCTTTTCCAGCAGGAAGCATTTTCTGGAGTTGGACGCCTTTTAGGCTGGCATTCGGTCTTTTTTTAGGAATATGAGCCATCATTTCAAGGTAAGCGGCTTTTACTTCTGATGCATTTTTCAGGTCTAGTTTAATTCCGCCTACCTCGGATTTGTGGGAAAGCTGTGGTGAGAGTATTTTCATAACAAGAGGATAGCCTATTCTTTCTGCAGCCTCTAGAGTCTTTTCCAGACTCTTGGCATTGCTCGATTGAACCGTTGCAATGCCAGAGGCTTTTAGAACATCTAAAGCTTCAAGGCCAAGGGTGAAGCACCCTTTTGCTTTTGAACTTTCAAAGATTTCCTGTATAATTTTGCGCTCTTCCTCAGTTCTTTCCTTTTTTGTTTTTTGAGTTTTTTTCTCTTTTATAGTCCTCATAGCTTTGCTGTCTGTCTGCTTTTGCATAACCTCCTCCTCAATTCAAGAGCTTCATTTTCTTGATAAATAAAATTCAGATTCTTATGAAAGGATTAGATAAAAGGATTAGATAAAAGGATTAGATAAAAGGATTAGATAAAAGAAGTAGAAACAGTTCACAAAAAGATTTCAAAATCAAAAGATTTCAAAAAATGAAAAACCAAATGGAAAAGGAGAATACTCCTTTTCCTTCAAAGGATTGTTGAAATCCGAGCCTCCTCTTTTTTTAAATTATATCCAGTTCAACAACTTAACACTTTTCAACAATCCAGCCAAATCAAGCCAGATATCAAAGGGCGGGCAGGGGTTCGTTTTTGATACTGTCCCCTACAAGTTCCTTTGTTTCCCTTGCAATTGCTAATTCTTCGTTTGTTGGGATTACAAAGACCCTTACGGAAGCTTCATCCGTACTGATATCGATCTCTTCGCCTCGTATCTTGTTTTTCTCTTCATCGATGCTTATGCCCACATTATCTAAGCCCATAAGGATGCGCTGTCTGATACTTGCGCTGTTTTCCCCGATGCCTGCGGTAAAGACTATTGCATCGGTTCCGTTGAGAACGGCAGAATATTCTCCGATATATTTCTTTACTCTGTATGCAAAAAGCTGAAGCGCGAGTTCGGCTCTTTTGTTGCCGTTTGCAGCAGCCTCGTCAAGATCTCTAAAATCGTTGCTCAGGCCGGAAACGCCGAGCACTCCGGATTTCTTGTTCATGAGCGTATCGATTTCTCTTGCTGTCAGGTTTTCCTTTTCCATTAGGAAAGGAATGACTGCAGGATCAAGCGAGCCACAGCGGGTGCCCATCGCAAGCCCCTCAAGCGGGGTAAAACCCATACTAGTTTCAATGGACTTTCCCCCTCTTACAGCTGCAATGCTTGAGCCGTTTCCGAGGTGACAGGTAATGAGCTTTGTCTCCTTTTCGGGTTTTCCAAGCATTGCCGCAGCTCTCATGGCCACGTACTTGTGAGAGGTGCCATGGAACCCATACTTTCTGACCCCATACTTTTCATAGCAATCATAAGGCAGAGCGTACATGTATGCATAAGGAGGCATAGTTTGATGGAAAGCTGTATCAAAGACTGCAACCATTGGGACGTTGGGCATGATTTCCTTGCAAGCTTTGATTCCCGTAAGATTTGGCGGGTTATGCAGGGGCGCAAGTTCAAAGCAGCCTTCGATGGCTTCTTCTACACTCTCGTCGATTATGGCCGACGAGGTGAAGTTTTCCCCGCCGTGCACAACTCTGTGCCCTACGGCGTTAATCTCGGACATGGTCCCGATAACTCCAACCTCTGGGTCCGTAAGGGCCTTGATAACCTCTTCAAGGGCGACCTTGTGATTGGGCAGGTCGGTCTGCAGCTCGTATTTCTTGGCATCAGACCTTTTCTGGGTTATGATTGAGTTGTCGATTCCGATCCTCTCGCAGAGACCTACTGCAAGAGCTGATTCGTCTGCCATATCAATTAATTGATACTTAAGAGACGAACTTCCGGCGTTTATTACCAATACTTTCATCTAAAACCCCCGGTTCAATCCTTCTTTTCATTTCCTGTTCAATCCACTATTTAATAGGGTTTACCCCGTTTAGGGTTAAGGTATTTCGATTTACTTTCCGGGTTTACCCCGCCGTTTTTTTAATCAAGCGAATTTTAACTAATTTTATAAAAATAAAAAACGGAAAAGATTACTGATCCCTTGCGGCGGCCTGTACACAAGTAATTGCAACAGCTCCGACAATATCCTCGTCGCTGCAACCTCTTGAAAGGTCGTTAATAGGTTTTGCAAGCCCTTGAGTGATTGGACCATATGCTTCGGCTTTAGCAAGCCTTTGGGAAAGCTTGTATGCAATATTTCCGCAATTCAGATCTGGGAATATAAAAACATTGGCCTTCCCTGCGACAGGACTTCCTGGACATTTCTTTGCTCCTACGGAAGGAACAATTGCAGCGTCGACTTGGAGTTCTCCGTCTACGAGCAGATCTGGAGCAAGCTCTTTTGCAAGCTTAGTCGCAGCAATTGTCTTTTCGGTAAGTGGGCTTTTTGCACTTCCGTAGGTGGAGTAGGAAAGCATCGCAACCCTTGGTTCATCCTGGACAAGCAGCTCAAAGGTATCTGCAGATATAATCGCAATATTTGCAAGATCCTCCACACTTGGCATTTCAACCATTCCGGAATCTGCATAAAGGAAGGTTCCGTCGGATCCATATTCGCAGTCTGGGACCGAAATGATAAAGAAAGCAGAGGCGAGTGCAGCATCAGGGGCCGTTTTTATTATCTGAAGAGCTGGTCTGAGGGTATCAGATGAAGAGTGAACCGCTCCTGCCACGAGCCCGTCGGCTTCGTCCATTTTGACCATCATGACTCCGAAATAAAGGTAATCTTTCATGACCTCCGCTGCATCTTCTATTGAGATGCCTTTGTGCTTTCTTAATTCATAGAAGGCTTTTACATACTCGTCTTTTTTCTCGTATGTGTTAGGATCTATGATTTTTGCTCCCGAAAGATCCAGATCTCCTGCCAGAGTTTTGATTTCGGCTTCTTTGCCTATGAGGATGATTTGTGCAACCCCGCGTTTAGTTGCCTTTGCGGCGGCTTGAAGAGTTCTTATGTCGTCCGTTTCGGGAAGGACGATTGTTTTGTTGAGTTTTTTTGCCCTTTCACTAATTTTATCTAAGAATTTAGCCAATAAGCCAACCTCCTACATATTTATAAGTACTTAGAAGTTAGAATGTTCTTTATATATAAATTTACGGAAAAAGCATAAGTAAATATATAAAAATATTGTATTTATGTTGCTTTTGGGGCACGTATATATTTTTATTATAATATTTCTCCTGATTATTCATGACAATTTCTTTAAATCCCTTAAAGAGAATTCCTATCTCCATAAAAACAGAATTCTCTTAATTCTTGAGAAGCCTTAAGGGATTCTGAGAGATTCGGAGGAATTCTTAAGAAGCTTTGATAACTTTCAAAGAATTCAAAGGGTTCTTACCGAAAATAAATGACAAATTGATATAAAACAATTCCGGAAAGAGTAACATGAAACTTTTAGCAATTTCAGGAAGTCCAAGAAAAGACGGAAACTGTGAAAAAATGGTAAAAACAGTGCTAGAGCTTGCGGAAAAGAGGGGGTTTGAGAGCGATTCCATCTTGCTTTCCTCAACAGATGTAGCTCCCTGCAGAGCCTGCGGCGCCTGCCGGGAAAAGGGCGCTTGCGTCCTTGAAGACGATATGGAAGGAATCTGCGGAAAACTTGAGGCAGCCGACGGAATAATTGTGGCAACTCCGGTCTATATGGGAAATTATCCGGCTCAGCTAAAAGCCCTCTTTGATCGCAGTGTGCTTTTGCGCCGGAAAGGTTTTGCTCTTAAAAATAAGGTAGGAGCAGTCCTTTCTGTGGGAGGATCTAGAAATGGAGGGCAGGAAAAAACGATTCAGTCGGTTCAGGACTGGATGCACATCCATTCCATGATTATAGTAGGCGATGGAGCTCATTTTGGAGGCATTACCCACAATCCTGTGGAAACTGATGAGCTTGGAATGAAAACCGTCCGGGACACTGTTGAAAATGTTTGCGGTGTCTTAGAACTTTTCAGGTAAGTGAAAACTTTGAATATTTGAAAATACTAAACTAAGGCTCCTTTTAAGCAGACTAGGCTCCTTTTAAGCAGACTAGGCTCCTTTTAAGCAGACTAGGCTCCTTTTAAGGATGCAATGGGGCTATTTAAGCAAACCCTTTCTTGCAATAAGCAGTCCAAAATTAACTTTTTGGACCTGCCTCTTTTTTTCCAATTATTTCTATTATTATGGAAAAATTTCCCAAGAATTGCTTAAAGAATTGCTTAAAGAATTAGATTTGATTCTTTAATAGATACTTTTAAATAAGCGGGTGAAATCCATAAATCGGGAAGAACCGGGAAGTTGAGGTATAATTAAGCAAAAAAACGGATCTAAAAGGGGCGTACACAGTTGGAGGCATTTTCAAAGTCTAATACCCGCTTAAAGAGCATTACAAACTACCTGACAGCGCGCTTTGATACCGAAGCTGCGAGGGTAAATTCAGTTGCGGCAATTATAGGAATTCTTACAGGTTTGCTCATTGGAGTTTACGATCGGGCTCTCCGATACAGTAGTATATTTTTTGGAATGCAATCCCGCACAGAGCAGGAGCCAATTGTCTCTCCACTCCTTTCTTTTTTATCTTCCTTTTTGCCCGGGCTTTCTTCCTATGCTCTTATCTTCATGCCTGCGTTGGGAGGTCTCCTTGTAGGGATAATTGCACACTTTATCCAAAAACAGCAGTATGGGGTCGCAGGTCTTATAGAACATATAACTCTTCATGGAGCCAAAATCCGACCTCTTTCTGCTTTTCTTGAAGTATTCACTTCAATAATCACAATCGGATCCGGAGGCTCTCTTGGAAAAGAAGCTCCTGGTGTATTGGCCGGAGCCGGGGTTGGAGCTTCGGTAGGAAAAGGACTTAAAAGTTCGGAAAAACAGCTTCGAATCCTGCTAGGGTGCGGAGCTTCCGGAGGAATTGCGGCCGCTTTTAATGCTCCTCTTGCAGGCGTGGTTTTTGTAGTCGAGGTAATCTACGGAGAACTTGAAACCAAAACCTTTATCCCTATTGTCATTTCTTCGGTTTTTGCAACCCTGATCTCAAGCACGCTTTTTGGAATAAAGCCCTTTCAGCTAGCTTATCATGAACTTGTAAGTCCTTACCAAGAGCTTTTTTTATACCTTATCCTCGGCTTACTTGCAGGGGTGCTCTCAACTTTTCTGATCCGCTTTCTTTATTTTACCAAAAGCATTTTTGGAAATATCCAGCTGCATCCCGCTCTTAAACCCGCTCTCGGAGGACTTGGGGTTGGAATCATAGGCTTTTTTTGCCCTGAGATTTTCGGGCTTGGTTATCCGGTTATTACAGCGGCTCTTCAAGCTCAGTTTGCGCTTAAATTTCTGCTTCTGCTCCTCCTTCTAAAAATCCTTGCCTTTTCCCTTTCTCTAGCTTCAGGAGGTTCCGGAGGCACGATCGTTCCTTCCCTTTTTATAGGTGCAATGTTTGGAGGCGCTTTTGGCACCGTTGCAAATCTGCTCTTCCCAGAAACTCTGGCAGGCTCAGGGGCTTACGCTCTTGTGGGTATGGGAGCTGTTTTTGCAGGAACTGCCAGAGCTCCTCTGACTGCAATTCTTATTCTCTTTGAAATCACCCGGGAATATAATCTCATTCTTCCCTTAATGTTTGCCTGTGTCCTGAGCAACGTTATGTCAAGTGCGCTTTATCCTGAGTCCATTTTCACAGAAGGCCTCCGCAGAAAAGGCTACAAGATCCGAAAAGGTCGGGAAATAGACGTTATGACCTCCATGTTTGTAAGGGATGCCATGGTCAGGCATGTCCAGACCGTCTCTGAAGAAAAAAACGTCGGCACTCTAATAACCCTCATGCAAGCAAGCCGACATGCAGGTTTTCCTGTCCTTGACTCCAAAGGAAGACTGGTAGGTATTGTCACCCTTTCGGATCTTCGCAGCAAAGTAAAATACGGGGAACTGGATAAAAAAATTGGAGATATTGCAAGTCGAAATTTAGAAGTTGCCTATCCCGATGAAAGCCTGGATGTAGTTTTAAAACGCCTTGCAGTCCGAGAAATTGGCCGATTGCCAGTAGTTTCCCGAACAGACAAAGAAAAACTATTGGGTTTGGTCACCCGCAGCGATATAGTAAATTCATACAATAAGAGTGTTGTAAACAAGGTCCGGGACAAAAAAGAAGGGAATTAAGAGGAAATTCTTTTATTTTATAATAAAGTTTCTATTTATATATTAGTAATATCGTATTTAGCATGTTTGAGACGCATCTCAAAAGATGCCTGCTACGTTTTGAATTTATTGAATATAACTTTTTATAATTATTGATTCTATTTGCCCCTCTCAACTAAATTTAGAGGGTCTTCTTGCCATCATTGCCCGGGGAATTGAGTGTGAATATATATAAAAAAGTCTTCCTCAGTATATTCCTGCTTTTTAGTATCTTCGCTTTTATCCTGATTTATGTAAGTCAGGGTCTGGTTCTATCCAATTTTCAGAAACTAGAAGAAAAAAGCGCAGAAGAAAACCTAATTCGGCTAAAAGGGGTGCTAGATTCCGAGACCGCTTATATGGGCCGAATAAATTTGGACTGGGCAGCCTGGAACGAGACATATGAATTTATTGAAACTCCTTCTCCAAGCTATCTCGATTCAAATCTTCCAGAAGGAACTCTTCAGGATCTGAATCTAAATCTCATTCTTTTTGCAAACGAAACTGGGCATGTAATCCGGGCAAAACTGGAGGACTCGGAAGGCGGAGAAGAACTTCCTCTTCCAGAAGAGCTTTTTCAAATGCTCAAAGCCGGAGTTTTTAGGGTTCAAGCCCCAGGAGACAAAATTGAAGGCTTGATACTGCTTGAAGAAAAGCCCATGCTGATTTCGGCTTATCCTATTACAAGCTCCAACTGGAAAGGCCCTGTGCGGGGCACGCTTATTATGGGAAGGTATGTGGATAGGAATTTTGTAGAAAATATTGAAAAAAGAGTTGGCCTGCCAGTTGAAATTCAAGCAATAAATGGAAAAATGCCTGCGGACTTTTTGGAAGCCTACGTCAATGCTGAGAAAAACGCTGAGAGCTGGACCTATGTAAAACCTCTCAGTGCCGAAAAGCTTGCAGGATACGGCGTAATTTATGATATTCTGGGAAAGCCTGTAGTTATTCTGAAAGCTGAAATGGAAAGAAGCCTCCATGCTCAGGGGCTGAAACTAAGGGAACTGATAATCCTTTTTTTACTTTCAGCTTGTATCTTGGCTCTGGAAGGTAGCAAAATTCTCATGGAAAAGATCTTTTTTTCCCGTTTTCTGGAAATTGAAAGTTTTGTTAAGGAGACTAGAAGGGAAAAAGATCTCTCAAAACGTCTCCTTCCCAAAGGAAAAGATGAGATGACCTCTCTTTCTAAGGGAATAAACGCTATGATGAATTCCCTGCAGGAAGCTGAGCAGGAAATTAGAAAGAGGGATCGGGAAAAACAGGAAATCCTAAACAGTCTTTCTGAGCTTCTGATTTTTCTGAGTCCGGATTTGAAAATAAAATGGGCAAATAAGGAAGCTCTTGAGTATATGAACGAGGACCTTAAAAGCCTTGCAGGAAAAAGCAGAAAGGAAATACGCGAACAGGCCGGAAAATCGGCAGCTTTTTTGGTAGATTCCCTTGCAGAAGAGGCCCTTTCTAATGGAGTTAATATTTCTGGGGAAGCCCGGAGTCCTGATGGTAGAACCTGGCTTGTAAAGGCAAATCCTGTCTGCAATGATAAAGGGCAAATCATAGGTATCCTAAAAAATTTTATTGACATTACAGCAAGGAAAAACTATGAAGAGCATGTACTTCGTGCAAAAATGGCAGCAGAAGCCGCAAACCAGACAAAAAGTGCTTTTCTTGCCAATATGGGTCATGAGTTGCGAACTCCTTTAAATTCTATAATTGGATTCTCAGATCTGCTTGTTGAACAAGGTTTGGGGCCGCTTGATGAAAAACAATTAAGATATGCAAATAACATCTCAAAAAGCGGCAGACATTTGCTCAGGCTTATTAATGATATTCTGGATCTTTCAAAACTTGAAGCCGGAAAAACGGAGCTGCAATATAGCGAATTTGGCTTAGAAGGGATTTTACAGGAAGTAAAAGAAACTTTGGCTCCACTTGCCACTGGCAAGAATATCAGGCTTGAAGTTGAGCTTGAATCCGGCCTGAAAACCCTTCGGGCGGATAGGAATAAATTCATTCAGATTCTGTATAACTTAATAAGTAATGCTATTAAGTTTACCCCAGAACAAGGCTTGATCCTTGTCAAGGCAAGCCTTTTAGGCTCAATGGTTAAAATCTCAGTAAAGGATAATGGAATTGGGATTTCAGGGGCAAATCAAAAAATCCTTTTCAGTCCTTTTATGCAGGTAGACTCCTCTCGTTCCAGAGAGTATGGAGGAACTGGGCTTGGGCTTACTCTGGTAAAGGAAATGGTAGCTCTGCACGGAGGAGAGATTCGACTTCAGAGTAAAGAAGGATGCGGAAGCACCTTTTCTTTTACTCTTCCCCTAAAAGGAAAAGAATGTGAGGCTAGAGAGGAAAATCTGGATTAACATCGATAAATCTGAATAAATTAGAATAAAGGAATGAATAGCCCGGAAGCCTCAAAATGTTTCATTTAAGGACCGGGTTTTATAGGCTGCAGCGTAAAGTCCCTGAGGTTTTAGCTCAGGGGCAGTTCTTCCCTGAAGTTCTTTTTTTCAAAAGCTTTTGCTCTATGGATAATTTCGGATCTTGCTTCATAATCGATAAGAATTCTTTTTCCATCTCCGTAATCCACTTTGTGTACGATACCTTCTTCATAGAGCCAGGAAAGCTCAGACATTCCTTCGGATGAATTTGGGAGGATAAGGGTACATTTTTCCCATTCTGGCAGATGTCTTTGGATTTCGGCTTTAAGAGCAATAAGCCCTTTTCCGGCTTTTGCAGAAAGTGGAATAGGGTTTGGAGTCAGGTGCTCGATTGCTTGGAGTCTGACTTTAAGTTCTTCTGGCCTAATCTGATCGATTTTGTTAAGCACGGTAATTATTGGAACTCCTCTTATGCGATCCCAGAGAGTATCGTGGCAGGTATCGAGCTTTTGCCTTATAAGTTCGGGGGGTTCGCTTACATCCACTACAAGGAGGATAAGATCCGAAAGGAAAATCCCATCAAGTGTGGATTTAAAAGCATCCACAAGGCAATGAGGAAGTTCCTCAATAAAACCTACGGTATCGGTCAGCAGAGCTTTTCGGCCCCCGAGCTCAAGAGCTCTTGTCATGGGCACAAGGGTTGTAAAAGGCATATCCATTGCAATTGCATGTTCCCTAACTAGAGTGGAAAAAAGCGTGCTTTTTCCGGCATTTGTATACCCTGCAAGGGAGATTAAGGAAAGGCCCTGTTTTCGCCTATAAATTCGAAGGGCTTCATCATCTTTTTCCGCAGACTTTAATTCCTTTTCGATTCGGGAAATCCTTTTTTTAAGGTCTTGTTCGTAAGAATCCTCATAGCTTCCAAGCCCCATGAATCCAGCTTTTTCTTCTTTTTTTAAAAGAGAAACGGTTGCTCTCGCCTTAGGAAGTTTGTATTTTAGTTTTGCAAGTTCAACCTGGAGTTTGGAGCGCCGGGTTGTTGCCCTTTTTGCGAAAATTTCAAGAATGAGCTGAAAACGATCAATTACCCTGCACTTGCAAATTTTTGATATAGTATAAATCTGTGTTGTGGAAAGCCGATTGTAAAAAATGATCTTTTTAGCCTCTCGGGCTTTTACAAGCTCAGCCAGTTCCTCGACCTTGCCTTTTCCAAGATGATATTTCCGGTCAGGATATCTGAGCTGAGTGAGTTTTCCAGCCGGAAGGTAGCCGGCAGCTTTTGCAAGTTCTTTTAACTCTTGCAACCGGTTTTCGTTCCTTTCCGGATCCGAGCCCGGAATATCCCTTTTTACAAGGATTACCTTTTTTTCAGCTTTCTTTCCAGGCTTTTTCCCATCTTTTTTATAATGGGATTTTTGCTGCTTTTTTTTATGAGTTATTGTCCGACCTCAATATTTAGTTCATTTAAGAGAAGCTTTCGGGCACTTAGGGAAATATGATGAGCAAGCTCAATGCTTCTTCTTTCAGCCATGGATTCCTGGTACTTAAAAGGCCCTGAAAACATGCTTTTTGAAACCCATAAAGGCTGATTATACATATCGCCCTTTTCAGTGACAATCGTGCCTTTGTAGTTTAGTTTTGTTGTCGTGTCTTCTATAAGCTGCACAATGTCTGTAAGTTGAAGTCCTCCAAGCTTTCCTCTTCCTTTTCTATTATTTCCTTTCAAGCAACGGGGGAGGATTGCAACCTGTTTTATCTTTTCGATATGGTCGGCTGAAACCGAAAGAGCCACGGCCGCGCAAACCAGATAGTACTCTTTTCCGATTCGGTGCCGGCCTGAAATGTCAACTGCAATTATGTCCCACATCGTCTCCCTCTTTTAGAAGAATCACAGCTTGACTCTTCCGATATCAAGGAACCTAAGCTCCTCGCTCTCCTCTATCGCAAAAAGCATCCTCTTGCGGACGCTGTTTGCTAAGCGCACAGCTCCTGACATTACGGGAAGCCTGAATTCAAAGGCTCCGGGAATCGCGCTTACTAAATATTCCGAATGGGGGATTTTTTCAGGGGATTTAACTTTTCGGTAAACCCTGAAATGGGTCCCGAACTTAAATCCTGTTTTTGCAACGTGGCCGGAGTCTCTAAGCGCTCTGTAGACTTTGAATTTTCTAAAAAAAGCTTCTTCGATGAGGGAAGCTTTTTCCAAGAAAGTCTCAGGCTTGAGGCTTTTTCCTTTCCTGTCTTTAAGCCCCAGCACTCCTTTTTCAAGGAGGTAGAGGGATTCAACTAAGGACAGCTGGAGCCTTTCAGAATCAAGCGCTTTTCCGTAAAAACCGTATTCATATAGCTTTTTTGAGGAATTTTTTTCCCAGACAATTACCCTATCTTCCAGAAAAGTCCCTTCAGCCCGGATTTTAGGGTAATACTGTTCCATTTCTCCTTTTGGCTCAAGCGTTTTAGCTTCATAAAAGGTAATATCACTCTCTTCATCAACAATTGCAAGGATAAGCTGTTTATGCACGTTTTCGGCGGCATCCACAGCTTCAAGTAATTCTTGTACAGGCAGAGGAGCCCTTTCAGAATGGACATAAACAAAACTTTTTGCTGCAGTTTTTCCGGGATGCCCGCCCCGCGGATAGACCCGGAAATCCGTGCTTGAGGGCTGAACATAATAACCCCTTTCTCGGAGGTCCTTGTAGACGATATACTTTAATTCAAAATTTTTTTCCCTGAGGGAGGCTTGCTCGAAAAAAGCTCTGAAGTTAAGCGCTTTTCCTTCAAGCTCGATTTTGAGCTTTTCTCTGTAGAGCAGAAAAGCTGCCTCTACGCATCTGAGTTCAAGTTCATTTCCCTTCGGGCGGCCATAATACCCTTTTTCGTAGAGTTCGGGAATCGAGGCTTTTTCAGCTCGGACCCTGTCTTCCTTAAGTCTGGCTTCCAAAAAATTCACCTGTGTAATCTAAACTGTGGTAATAATTGGGTTATGTACAAATCAGCCTGTGTGTAATACACAGGCTGCTAAGCTCTGTGCAATAAATTCTACTTTCTAAACCTTATTTTTCCCGGACTTTTTCAACCCTGAACTTTCTTGCAGCTTCCACAAGCGAGCTTGCAAGAGCTCTATAGGCAACTCCATGCAGATGGGCATAGGCCCCGAGTGTATTTTTAACGCTCAGGCCGTCAAATCCATGCTTTATTCCTGTTCCTCTTGAAAGTTTTATAGCAAAGGAAGCTTCCTCTGGAAGCTCTATGATTTCGGAGTGATGAAACTCATGCCCCTTGAATTTATTTCCTTTTTTCCCGATAATACACTCCTTTTTGATAGTTCCTATATTGTAGCTGACAATCCTTTTTTTTCCCATCACTGCGTGACCCGGAAGCGCTCCTACCATGGCATAAGTAGCCTTGGAAAGGTTTGTCTCCTGCAAGCTGCCTTTTTCCGGACAATCTGTGGAAAGTTTTTCAGTTAGATACATAAGCCCCCCGCACTCAGCATAGATGGGCATCCCAGCCTCAGACGCTGCTTTTATGGCTTTTCGCATAGCCCTATTTGCCTCAAGTTCGGCAGCAAAAAGTTCGGGGTAGCCTCCTCCTATATAAAGTCCGTCAAGCTCGGTGGGCAAAGAATCTTTTAAGGGACTGAATGGAATTATTTCGGCTCCTGCAAGTTCTAAAAGGTCGAGATTGTCT
>Ga0265294_10003071_pt1 | contig 21613 bp, 17 predicted proteins | sample MunlanPumphouse3_FD_192504 | JGI IMG/M metagenome (GOLD analysis project Ga0265294, IMG submission 192504) | Groundwater microbial communities from a municipal landfill in Southern Ontario, Canada - Pumphouse #3 | ecosystem: Environmental > Aquatic > Deep subsurface > Groundwater | place... | reverse complement strand
CCGGCGCGTCCCTCAATGTGTCGCCGGCGGCCGGATCGATGGGCAACTCCGATTATTCGGTCGCGGCCAGCAACGTGACGGTCGCGGCCGGCACGGCGACGGTGAACATGGCGGCGAACGGTGCCGGCGCGGGCGTGCTGGGGTTGGAGCGCCTGACGGTCGGGGCCGGTGCCAAGCTGGTGGTGACCGGTGCGGTGGCGGCTCCCGGCGGTGTGCTGACCGTGGTCGTGCCGACGCCCGTGCCGCGCGGCGCCACGGTTCTGGCGGACTTCACCGGAGCGACCTGGGTGGGCGCCCTGCCAACGCTGGTGCTGGTGGATGAACTGGGCAACGTGCTGGAAGAGACCAAGTACCTCTTCCTCAGCAACGGCAAGCTCACCATCAACACGGTTCTCGGCACGGTGCTCTTCCTCAAGTGACGCAAGGCAGGGGGGCGCGGACGGCCGCGTCCGCAGCGCGGCATGTCCAGCCGGGACGGCTCGTCGAGCCGTCCGGCGGGACATTGTCCGCGTGTCGTCGCGCCGAACAAAACGCGCGCTCCGTACGCGCTTCACCACGTGACAGTCAGCGAGGCGTAGGCGCGTCGCCCCGCCGATTCCTGGCCGGGGTAGAGCTGAAAGTCATCGCCCAACAGGTTGCTGGCTCCCGCGCTGAGCGTGGCACCGTCAAGTCCCGGCAGGCGCCATTGCAGTTCGGCGCCGGTGTCGAGAAACCAGTCGTCATGGGCGCGCGCCCGGTTGGCGGCATAGTTCGAAACGCCCTGCCGCATGCGCACCAGCAGGTCGCGCGTGAGGCGGTGACGCACAGTCGCGCCCGCTGCGGCGTCCGGATAATCCATCGCATAGCGGCTAGCGTGAACGTCCGTGTCGCAGCGTTTTGCGAGTGCAAGCAGATCGGTGCCGATGTCAGTGTCTGCCGAGAGGCTCAGCCGTGCGTCGGCGGCAAAGCCCCAAGTCTCGATGTCGTCCAGATTGACCGCTTCCCAGCGTCCGCCTGACTCGCGGCGCAGCCAGTCGACGACGTTCGCGCCCCGTTCATGGAACAGGGTCGCGCGCCATGCCAGCCGGTCCGTCTGGCCTTTCCAGCCGGCCTCTGCGGTGCGTGTGCGCTGGCGCTTCAGACCGGCGTTGCCGAGTGAAGAGGGGGACTCATAATTCAACTCGGTGTAGGAGGGCTGGCGGACCGCTTCGGTGTAGGAGATGAACAGGGCGTGCGCGTCGGAAAGCGCCCATTCGACACCCGCCGCCGGCAGCCAGGCCGACGAGTCGCTGGAGAAGAGGTCCAGCGAACCGCCTGCCGTCCAGGTGAAGGGGCCGGTGGCGAGATTCGGCAGGGCGGCGAATGAGGCGTGGCTGCGCGTGTGGTCACCGAGTGACGAGCTGCGGATCGACTCCAGATCGGCGTCGGCGCGCAGATCGACGGAAAACGCCTCGAAGAAGCTGCGGCGCGCGTCGCCGTGTAGCGCCAGGAAATCGGTGGTGTGGTCGTTCTCAAAAAAAGCGTGCCGACGCCGGTCCAGCCAGTAGGTGTCCTCGGTGCGCAGCCAGGCCGCCGAGAGGCGCGCGGGCTGGAGCGGATCATCGGTGAAGCGCAGCGTGCCGGCGAGGAGCGCGTCGGATTTGCGCTCTTCGGCGGGATATTTCGGATCGGTCCCGTAGAAGCCGCGCGCGCCGAACTCGCGCCACGAGAGCGCCGTGACGAGATCGCCCTGCAGCGTGTCGCTCGCGGCGCCGACACGGGCGCCGGCTGCGGCGCGCGTCAGGTCGTTGTCGCGTTCGCCGTCGGTCTGGTCGGCGCGGTCGAACGAGAGGAAGGCCGAAACGCCGGCCGCGGCGCCGCCGTCGAGCGTGGCGGCTTCAGTGGCCAGAAGGTTGCCGAAGAGCACGCCTTGACTGCCGGCGCCGGCCGTGGCCGACCGCTGGCTCTCGCGGATCGGGGCGAGATTCAGACTGACCGACCCCGACGGATGGCCGGGTGCGACGCGGAAGCGGTCGAGCCCGGTCAGCACGTCCGGTGCGTCAAACCAGACCTCCGGCGCAGGCACGTCGGCGTGCCAATGCTCGGTCTGGGCATTGCGGAGGGTGAGGCCGTTGAGCAGCAGGCCCGTGCTGTTGAAGGGGCTGCCGCGCACGGAGAGATCGGCCTGCGGACCGCCGGCACCCTGGTCGCGGACCGTGAGGCCGGGGACCTCTTTGAGCAGCGAGGGGCCGGGGCGAACGGCAGGGGAGAGCGGCGTGGCGTCGACATGGATCACCCAGTCGGATTCGGGCGGCGCGGGCGTGGGTTGCGCTGAGGAAGAGTCGGTCAGCAGCAAGCCCGCGGCCGTGAGGCCGACGGGCCGGACAAGGCGGAGAAGGTTCATGAGGCGTGTCAGCGTAAGGTTCCCGCTTTCCATTGTCAACCACAAATAAAAATAAAGAATACAATAAAAGAGCATGGTTGGAGTCAGCGGGTGGCAGGGATGCGCGGAGATCATGCGTTTCCGGATGACATCGTGCAATACTTGCGGTTGAACCGCGCGTGAAATTGTTTTACAATAAACAACGTTTTCTGTTTTTTCTAACACGCATTTTCCGGCTGTGACAACGGGCAACCGGGGGAAACCATCAGAGAGGAAAAAGGATCATGATGCAGTTCAATCGTCGCGATTTCGTCAAGGGCAGTGCCTGTGCGGCCGGAGCCATGGCAGCGGGGGGATGCCTCTCGTCGCGGCCCGCGCGCACGTTCACCAAGCCGGGCGAAAAGCTGAACATTGGTGTGATCGGCGTTGGCGGCAAGGGGTGGAGCGACTGGATGCCGATGTTTGAGCACGGCGAGAACATCGTCGCGCTCTGCGACGTGGACCGCGCCCCGATCGACAAGGCGCTTGCCGAGATTGAGAAGAAGGGCAAGAATCCTTCGCAGGTGAAGTGCTACAGCGATTTCCGCAAGATGCTGGACGAGTGCAAGAATCTCGATGCGGTCACGGTCTCGACGCCGGACCACATGCATGCGCCCGCCGCGATCCGCGCGATGAAGCAGGGCTGCCACGTCTATGTGCAGAAGCCGCTGGTGCGCACGATCTGGGAGGCGCAGTATTTCAAGCAGGTCGCCGACGCGAGCCGCGTGGTCACGCAGATGGGCAACCAGGGCAGCGCCAACAACGGTCTGCGCCGCAATGCCGAACTGCTGCAGTCCGGCGTTCTCGGCGACGTGACCGAGGTGCACGTGTGGACCAACCGCCCGATCTGGCCGCAGGGCATCGCCCGCCCCGAAGGCTCTGACCCGGTGCCGGCGACGCTGGACTGGGAAAGCTGGCTGGGCACCGCGCCGTTCCGTCCCTACAAGAACGGCACCTACCACACCTTCAAGTGGCGCGGCTTCTACGATTTCGGTACCGGCGCGTTCGGCGACATGGCCTGCCACACGATGAACCTGCCGTTCCGCGGCCTGCAGTTGGGCAAAGTGCTCTCCGCCGAGTGCATCCAGATCGAAGGCAAGACCGATGACACGTATCCCAGCAAGAGCATCGTCAAAATGATCTACGCCGCCCGCGGCTTCAAGCCGGCGGTGACGCTCTACTGGTATGACGGCAACCTCAAGCCGTCGGCGGAGATCATGCCCAAAGTCGTCGCGACGCTGGGGCAGGTGCCGAACACCGGCTGCCTGATCGTCGGCAGCAAGGGCATGGTCTGCAGCACCAACGATTACGGCGCGGACGGCTACATCGCCTTCAACGACGAGGAGAAGATGAAGTCGATGTCCAAGCACGACGCGCTGCGCGAGGATGTGATCCCGGCCAAGTTCCGCCCCAACACCAACGGCCAGTACATCGAGTTCGTCGAGGCCTGCAAAGGCAACGACGTCTGCTTCTCCGATGTGGACCACTCGGTGCCGATGCTGGAAGGCATGCTGGTCGGCTGCATCGCGCAGCAGGTCCCCGGCAAGCTGGAGTGGAGCAGCCGCAAGCAGCAGTTCGCCAACAACCCGGCGGCCAACGCGCTGGTGAAACCTTACATCCGCCCCGGCTGGGAATTCTAACGGAGGCAGCGTCCTCCGACCGCGTTCTCGCACGAAGCCACGAAGGCCACGAAGACCTCTGGACCAGAAATCTTTGTGACCTTTGTGGTTCTTTGTGCGGGATGTGTTTTTTTATTGGCAGTGTGGGCCGGTAAGGTACGAACGGGGACTGGCAAGGCTTTAACATGAATATCTGGCAAGACACCTATCCCTTGATCGTCTCCTGTGCGCGCGGTCTCGCGCCGCTCACGGCCACCGAGTTGATGCGTCTCGGTTATGAGATCGTCGACTCCACCGAAAACACGGTCGTGGTGCGAGGCGGCATGCGCGACATGATGACCCTCAACCTTCAGTTGCGTACGGCCCACCGCGTGCTGGTGCCGCTGCTGCGGACCACGTGCGGCAACCTGCGCTACCTCTATAACGACGTCTATTCGATCGACTGGGAGAACCTGATCGATGCCGACGGGTATTTCATGGTGAACAGCGTGGTGCGCAATGAAACGGTTCGCGACACCCGCATGCCGTCGCTCACCACCAAGGATGCGATCGTCGACCGCATCCGCGACAAGTGCGGCGGCCGGCCCGATTCCGGCCGCGAATCGTACGGCGCCGCGGTCTTCGTCTACTGGATGAACGACGAACTCATCATCTACCTCGACACCACCGGCGAGCCGCTCTCCAAGCGCGGTTACCGCAAGATCCCGGGTGTCGCGCCGATGCAGGAAACCCTCGCCGCCGGCTGCGTACTGGCCACCGGCTGGGACGCCGCCTCGCCGTTTGTCGTGCCGATGTGCGGCAGCGGCACACCGGCCATCGAGGCGGCGCTCTATGCGCTCAACCGCGCCCCGGGCAGCTTTAAGAGCCACTTCGGCTTCATGGCGATCAAAGGCTACCGCCAGATGATCCCCGGCGAGAAGGCCGGCACCAGCGTGCGGCCGCGTTTCGGAGCCACGCCCGAGCAGATCTGGAAAGAAAAGGTCGCCGTCGCGCGCGAACAGGAGCGCCGCGAGGACCTGCCGCCGATCATCGCCACCGACGTCTCGGAGGACGTTGTCGAAACCGCCCACCTCAATGCCATCGCCGCTGGTGTCTCGGAATACATCACCTTCGGCACCTGCGACTTCGCGGCCACCCGCCTGCCGCCGCCGCCCGGCGTGATTTTCATGAATCCGCCCTACGGGGAGCGCATGGCTGCCGGCGGCATCGCCGCAGAGCCGCCGCTTGACAGTGCGGCGGATGATGCCGACGCTCCGGCCGCCGAGCCGAGTCCGGGCGAACCCTTGGACGCGCTCTACAGCCGCATCGGCGATTTCCTCAAGCAGAAGGGGGCCGGCTACACCGGCTGCGTCTTCACCGGCAACATGGAGCTGTCGCGCCGCGTCGGCCTGCGCTCCGCGCGCCGCATCACGTTCTACAACGGCCCTATCGAGTGCCGCCTGGTGGTCTTCGACCTCTATGAAGGAGAAGCGTCATGCACGCCATCACCGTAACCGTCAACGGACAGCCCCCGACCGTGGTCTCGACCGGTACGCGCATCAGCGACCTGTTGCCTTCGGTCAACGGCGACGGCTTCCCCGTCCTGGGCGCGATCGCCAACAATATGGTGATGCCGCTCTTCATGCCGCTGGTCGCGGACGCGGCGCTCGCGCCGCTGACCATCCAGAGCCCCTACGGTTGGGACATCTACCGCACCTCGCTCTGCTTTCTCCTGTCCAAGGCCGCCCACGAGCTCTACCCCGACCTTGAGTGCCGCGTGCGCAACTCGGTCGGCGCCGGCCTCTACTGCACGGTGCAGTGGCCCGACCTCTCGCCCGCCGCACTCGACGCCCACGTCAAACGCCTCAAGGCGGCCATGTTGGAGACCGTCCGCCAGGATCTCGCCATCTCGCCGGTCACCGTCTCCTATGAGGCCGCGACGCGCCTCTTCCGCGAATCCGGACAGACCGACAAGCTGCACCTGCTCGCGCACCGCAACCCGCCGATCGTCTGTCTGGCGCAGTGCGGGTCGTTCTTCGAGCTGAGCCAGGAGCCGCTGGTGCCGCGCACCGGCCTGCTGGATCTGTTCGACCTGATTCCCCACAGCAGCGGCTTCGTGCTCAATGTGCCGACCTCCGCGCACCCGCGCGAACTGCCGCCGCTGCCGCCCCACGAACACCTTTTTTCGGTCTATCAGGAACACATCGCGTGGGGCAAGATCGTCGGCATCACCACCGTCGGCGAACTCAACCAGGCGGTGCTCGAGAAGCGCGCCGACGACTTCGTGCACACCGTCGAGGCGCTGCACGACAAGAAGCTCGCCCGCATCGCCGACGCCGTCACGCAACGCGCGCCGTCCGTGCGCCTGGTGCTGGTCGCCGGCCCCTCCTCGGCCGGCAAGACCACCTTCTCCAAACGGCTCGTCACCCACCTGCGCGTCAACGGCTACCGCCCCATCCTGATCTCCACCGACAACTACTTCGTGGGCGACGCCCGCAACCCGCGCGACGCGGCCGGCAACCTCGACTACGAGCATATCGAATCCATGGACCTGCCGCGCCTCAACAGCGACCTGCTGCGCCTGATGGCCGGTGAGGAGGTCCATCTGCGCGCCTTCGACTTCAAGAAAAAAGAGGGCTACGACCAGCCCGCCGCCACGCGCCTGGCCGAAAACGGCATCATCGTGATGGAGGGCATCCACAGCCTCAATCCGCAGTTGACCGCCGACGTGCCGCGCGAGCATAAGTTCCTGATCTACATCAACGCCCTGACGCAGCTCGGCGTGGACAGCAGCACGCGCATCTCTACCACCGATACCCGCATCATCCGACGCATGGTGCGCGACCACCGCTTCCGCAACCGACCCGCGATCGACACCCTGCGCATGTGGCCTTCCATCGCGCGCGGCGAAAAGCGCTGGATCTATCCCTTCCAGCATCTCGCCGACGCCGTGTTCAACTCAGCCCTCGATTATGAGCTGGCCGTGTTGAAGCCGCTCGCCGCGCCGCTGCTCAACCAGATCAAGTCGTGGGACGAAGCCTACATCGAGGCGCGCCGCCTCTCGGGCTTCCTGCACAACTTCTCTTCACTCGCGCCGGATGTCGTCCCCGGTGACTCCATCCTGCGCGAATACATCGGCGGCAGCCAACTGACCTATTGACGCACGCCATATCCTGCGCGAGCCGGCATGATGGCGGACACACACTCCCAATCCTGTAAATCCTGTAATCCTGGCTATCAGGCTTACGACAAAAAAGGGAAATGCGATGAGCAAAGAACTTGAAGAAGGCAACGCCCTGACGCTGGATTTCGCCAAGATCGCCAAGATCGCCGAAGTCTGTAAGGACGCGATTCCGGTGGCCGTTCAACATGCCGACACCCGCGAGGTGATCCTGGTCGCCTACACCAACGAGCTGGCCATGAAGAAGGCGTTCGCCGAGCGCACGCTGATTCTCTGGAGCACCTCGCGCAACGTCCTCTGGGAGAAGGGCAAGACCTCCGGCGAGACCTTCGACCTGCTCGAGGCGCGTGTCAACTGCGAGCAGAACTCGCTGCTCTACATCGTGCGCCCGCGCCGCGGCGGCATCTGCCACACCAAGAACCAGAGCGGTGAGCCGCGCAACTGCTACTACCGCCGCATCGACATGGACACGCTCGCCCTCACCAACCTGGACGCCTGAGACGGGAGGGAGGGGGGGCTGGTTTCAGGTTCTTTAACGCAGAGACGCAGAGGCGCAAAGACGCTAGAACACCGTTTTCCCTATGCTTGAGCGTTGCGTGTTCTATCTCATTCCTAACTCCTCATTCCTAACTCCTCCTTCTTCCTCCCTCCTTTCCCCCATGCGCTACCGCTGTCCATACTGTCGGCACCTCTTCAACGAGTCCCCGCCGCCGGCCTGTCCGGCCTGCGGTAGGGTCATGGTCGTGCCGTCGATGAAAGCACTCAGTGAACGCCAGACGCGTCGGCGCGCGGTCGAACGTATCCGGCGCGAATGCGAGCGGCAGAAGGCGGCTCTGCAAGGACCTGTCGCGCCCGGCGTGTGGCACAATCCCCGCGTGTATCTTGCCGTGATCGCCGGGCTGGCCGTGCTGGGCGGCGCTATCTTCCGGGCCACCGACCGTGCGGCGCGGCGCAACGCCGAGCCGCCGCACCGGCGCGCCATGCGGCAGGTGGATGTGCTGGCCGAGGCGCTGGGCCGCTACCGCTTCCATGTCGGGACCTTTCCCGACGCCGGACAGGGCCTCGCCGCGCTCGTGCGCGATCCGCAGGTGCCGCGCTGGGACGGCCCCTACATCAACCAGCTCCGCCGCGACCCGTGGGGCACCCCGTACGTGTACGGGCCGGCATCGAACGGGCTGCCCGTGCTGCTCTCCTGCGGCGCCGACAAAATCCTCGGCACGGTGGACGACATCCGTCCCGACCCCGCGTGCTTTGATCCCGGCACCGAGTGGACCAACGGCTGGGTCTCCGCCGCCGAGCGCCTGCCCGGCGTGACCGTTCTGCCCTCTCGTCCATAAGTTGGGAGTTGGACGTTGAGCGTTGAACGTTACCCCCTCGATCATTCGCGGCGCAGCCGCGCGGCGGGCTTAGTCGCATACACTTAATCGCATACACTTAATCGCATACACTTAATCGCATACACTTAATCGGGCACACTTAGTCCATTTTCATAGTCTTTACCCCCCAACAGTTGCCGGTTGAGGGAGACGGCCAAGACTGACTAAGTGGATGAGACTAAGTGTAGGAGATTAAGCGTAACCGAGTCAGTGTGGCGCCCCGGTGTCGCTCACACCCCAATGGTGTCTGACAAACGGCTTCCGGTTTCTGGTTGAAGGATCGCCGACGGGCCATATTCATCCACCCATCACCCACTATTACCGGTGGCGTTTCTCGGGCGAGGTTTGTATGATACGAACTTATGAGTGAGACGTTTCTCTCAGCCCTCTCTTTAGTGGCTGCCTTGCACGCGCTTTTCAGACGATGGCTTCCGCCCCGCGGGCGGTTTGTCTGCTCTTTCTGTTCTGGACGCACGTCCTCTGCCGAAGGCCCGCGCCTTTACGCCGACCGCGAACCCTGCGAGGTGCGTCTGCTCTTTGAGCGGCTCGGCTTCACCTTCGTCGCAAAAGAGGAGAACGCGGACGGACTCGGGCGCGGCACTCGCTGGGTAACTCTGGTGTTCGACTACGATCACCAGCCGGGATCGCGGCCAGTGGACCAGATTGAATCGATCATCAACCACGACAAGAAGGACGCCACCCATTTCCACGGGCAGAACGGGTTGAGCCGTTTCCACGGCGAGTTTCAGGGCGGCCGACTCGACCCGACCGCGCGCAAACTGGTCGATGCGGCACTCAACAAGATCGCCAACACCGTCGTGGTCGGGCCGGTCACTTTCGCCAGTCAAGGCGGATTCGCCTTCGGTGGCGGTCCTCAGTCTGCTCGCAACCGCTGTCATACCCGTAGGCGCTATACGCGACGTTTACGCCGTCCGCGAGATCTATAAAGCGTGTCTGGACCTCGCTTGTGTCGGGACACAGACCGATTTAACCGAACACCGCGCGTGGACAACCAGATCGTGATCGCAGCCGATTTTACGTCAGGATCACAAAGAAGAAAGGATACGGAGTGTTATGAGACGACACGTGTGGGTGCTGGTTGCGATGGCGGGCGCGTCCGTGTGTGGGGGGCGCGTGCGGGCGGCTGTGGCCGAAGGGGAAAATCTGCTGATCAACGGGACGTTCGAGGCCGAGCAGGTCGAGTTTCCCGAGTTCTGGACGCCGAGCAGCGTGAAGCAGGTGCGCTTCCTGCGGACCGGCGGGCCTGAAGGTAAAAAGGCGTCCGTGGTGCTCGTGGGCGAGGTGGGGGGCGGCGATACGCTGAGCGTGCGCCAGCAAGGGCTGCGCCTGGTGCCCGGCGGAACCTACCGGCTCAGTGCCAGCATCCGCACCAAGGGTTTTAAAAGCCGGCGCGCGGGTTTGATCGTCCATAATAGCGGCTGGCACCGCGAGGCTGGGATCAATCGTCTGCCCGCCGACTCGGAGTGGACGCGGCATCAGGTCGACTTCACGTTGTTCCCGTCGGACAACAACGAATACGGCGTCGCTTTTTTCGCGCTGGACCTGAGCGGCGAGCTGGCGTTGGCCGATGTGCGGCTGGAGGCGCTCAGCGCGGAGGCCCGCGCGGGTTCCAGCTCGCAGATGGCGTGGGTCAACGAGCCGCGCCTGGTTCCGCTGGCACCGCTGCTGAGCCAGATTCCGCTCCAGCAGCCGGAGCTGGCCTTGGCCTTTTACGGCGTGTTGCCCGAAGCGGCTGACGCGTACGAATGGGAGCTGGAGGTCGCGGGCCGGCCGATCCCCGTCCAGCGGCTGGCGGCGGCCAAGCGGCTGCGCGTGCCGCTGGCGGGGCTGGCGTGCGGGGATTACCGGCTGCGGGCGTCGCTGCGCCGCAAGCAGGGCGGTGCGGCGGTGATGGAGACCGCCTTCCCGATCAGCGTGGTGGATCGGCCGGCGCTCGACCTCAGCGGGATCAAGCCGCTCAACACGCTGGTCGCGGAGCTGCTGGAACGGCCGCTTGCGCCGGAATCCGCGCCGCAGCGCTTCACCTTCGTGCGGCCGAATGACGGCTGGATTTTTGTCTCGGTCGCGGGCGGCGTGGAGCCGCCAGCCGCCGAGGTGACGGCGACGCTCGACGGCGAATCGCTGCCGCTGTGGCCGCACGGCGGTGGCCGCGAGGCGTTCTGCCTGGTCGCGCGCGGCGCGCATCAGCTCACTGTCAGCGGCGCGCGGCCCGGCCTGCGGCTGCGCGTGAACGCGATTCCGGAGATCTTCAACTATCCGCCGTGCGTGAATCCGGTCGTGCCCGAAAACGGCGCCTACGACTGGGCCTTCATGAAGCGCCATGTGCTGCCGGCGGTGACGACGCTCAACGGCGGCAGCCTGCCGGACGAGGCGCTGTCTGAAGCCAAGGCGCGCGGCCTGCTCTGGCTGGCCAATTTCAACGTCGCGCCGGTGGATGATCCGCTCGCGCTGAGAACGCGGATGGCGGCGCATGCCGGCATGACGCAGCCGCGCTACGACGGCTTCACCAGCGATGAGCTTTTCTTCGGGCGCACGACGATCGATCACTACACCCGGGCGCTCTGGGGATTGGAGAATCCAGAGGCCCGCCGGGTTTACACGTGGATCGTCGGCAAGCCCGGCATCGCTTCGCTGCACACCGATTTCATGTCGGCCTGCCTGAACGCCTCGCGCGGCCGCGGCCGGCTGCTGTACGAGGCGTACTGTCATCCGCAGGAGGACGAACGCGCTGCCGCCGCGTATCTCGACAACATGATTGCCGAAACCCTGCGCCGCTTCAACGCCTATCTGCCGGGGGCTGCGGCAGGCAGCGGGGTCATCTTCGGCAATTTCAACCAGCTTCCCGTCTTGTCGCTGGAGCACAATCCCGCCGTGGACTATAAGGTCTTTCTCGACATGCAGGTCAACCTGGTGGCGAATGATCCGGTGTTCGAGGGCCTGGCGACGGTCGGCTACTGGGGCACCTATTACGGCGACGAGGAGATGGCGCGCTGGTCGTTCGAATTGATGCGCCACTATGCGGTCGAGGGACACCGCGAACGGCTGTCGGCGCGCTATGGCTTCCGCTATCGGCCGGAACTGGTGGTGAACGGTGATTTCGCCGACGGGCTGGCCGGCTGGGAGGTGGCGCCCGCAGCCGAAGGGGCGGTGCGCACCGGGACGCTGGCGGGCTACGGCAAGAACAGTCAGGGGCGCTGGGGAGGCGGCAAGGCGGGCGACACCTTTTGTCTGCTGACGCGTCAGCCGGGCGGCGCCAGTCGCGTGAGCCAGACGGCGCGCGGCTTGACGCCGGGCCGGAGCTACTGCCTGCAGTTTGTCACCGCTGACCGCGCCGACGTCGCGGAGAAGCGCTTCAATCCGCGCCGGCACGGGATCGAGGTGGAGATGGCGGGCGCCGAGCGCAACGCGGCGCGCAGTTTCGTGCACATCGACCGACGCAGGGGAGGCCGTTATGCGCACAATGACAACGTGGCGAAGGTCAACCTGCACCGCATCGTGTTCCGTGCCACGGCGCCGACGCTCACGCTCGTTTTCCACGACACGCCGGCGCGTCCCGGCGAGACGCTGATGCTGAACTTTGTGCAGATGAAGCCGTACCGCGAGTAGGCGGCACAAAAAAACCGGGGCGGTGTCACAGACACCGGCCCCGGTCTTTTTGCGGCGAAAGGATTACTCCTTGTCGAAGCCCTTGCCCGCCAGGTACTCGAGCACCTTACCGACCGAGGTCAGCTTTTCGGCGTCCTCATCCGGGATCTCGGCCCCGAACTCCTCTTCGAACGCCATGATCAGCTCGACGGTGTCCAGCGAGTCCGCGCCCAGATCGTCGATGAACGAAGCTTCCGGGGTGACCTGCTCGGCGTTGACGCCCAGTTGCTCAACGATGATCTCTTTGACCCGCTCTTCGAGTTTGCTAGCCATTTGTCTCTCCTTGACCTAGTTTCTCTTGTTACACAGTTGCGGCACATGCCGCGCCAATTCATCACATGACCATGCCGCCGTTAACGTGCAGCGTCTGTCCGGTCATGTAGCTCGACTGCTCCGAGGCGAGGAAGACCACCGCGTTCGCGATGTCTTCGACGGTTCCGAAGCGGCCCAGCGGGATCCGCGACAGATACTGTTTGCGCACGTCCTCCGACAGCGCGTCGGTCATTTTGGACGAAATGAATCCCGGGGCGATCGCATTCGCCCGGACGCCACGCGCCGCCAGTTCATTGGCGGTGGACTTTGTCAAGGCGATTACGCCGGCCTTGGAGGCCGCGTAGTTCGCTTGTCCGGCGGTGCCGATGACGCCGCTGATCGAAGCGATATTGACGATCGCTCCGCTCCGCTGCTTCATCATGTGCTTGGCCACGGCGCGCGAGAACAGGAAGGTGCCCTTCAGGTTCACGCGCAGGACCGCGTCCCAGTCGTCGTCCGACATACGCACTAAGAGCGTGTCTTTGGTGATCCCGGCGTTGTTGACCATGATGTCAACCTTGCCGAACACCTTGACCACCTCATTGATGCAGGCGTTGACCGCTTCGCTGTCGCCCACGTCCACCGCCAGCGGCAGGGCCTTGCGGCCGAGCCCTTCGACGATGCCCGCAGTCTCGGCGAGCCACTCCGCCTGCAAATCGCAGATCACCACGTCGGCGCCTTCTTGCGCCAACCGTTGGGCGATCGCCTGGCCGATGCCGCGCGCGGCTCCGGTCACGACCGCCACTTTCCCTTCGAATGCTGCCATGATGATTCCCTTCTTGAAAACGATTAAGCTTGGCAGGCCGCGGCCGCCGCGTCAAGCGATGCCGCGTCGGCCACGTTCTGGGTGGCCACGCTCTTGTCGATGCGCTTGATGAGTCCGGAGAGCACCTTGCCGGGACCGAACTCGACAAACGTTGTGACGCCGCCCGTGATCGCATGGCGGATGCAGTCGCACCAGCGCACGGACTCGGTCACCTGGCACAGCATCGCCTCCTTGATGGCCGCGGGGTCGTTGCTGTGCGGCGCGCCGCTGACGTTGGCGAGCACCGGCAGGGTCGGCGCGCGGAAGGCGATGTCCGCGATGACGTCCGCGAGCTTGGCGCGGGCCGAGGCCATGAGCGGGGAGTGGAAGGCGCCCGCGACATTCAGCGGGATGGCCTTGACGCCCAGTTCGGCGGCGACCGTGGCGGCCGCGGCGACGCCGGTCTTGAGGCCGGAGAGTACGACCTGCGCGTCGGAGTTGATGTTGGCCACGGAGAGGCCTGCCTTGTCGCAAATCGTCTGAAGCTGCTCGGCCGAGGCGCCCATGATGCTGATCATGCCGCTGGCCTGCTCGTCGCACGCCTGCTGCATGAAGCGCCCGCGCGCTTCAAGGACTGTGAGCGCGGACTCGAAGTCGAGCACCCCCGCGACATGTAGCGCGGTCCATTCGCCGAGGCTGAGGCCTGCGGCCATCGCGAACTCCGCCTGCGGGCAGCGCTTGCGGAATGCCTGAAAGGCGGCCACGCTGACGGTGAAGATCGCAGGCTGGCAGATGTTGGATTTCGTCAACTCCTCGGCCGGCCCCTCGAAGCAGATCTTGGCGAGGTCAAACCCCAGCACCGCGTTGGCACGGGTGAAGAGGGCGGCGATCTCGGCGTCCGCCGCAAAGTCTCTGCCCATGCCGGGAACCTGCGCTCCCTGGCCTGCAAATACACACGCTTTCATACTCATGTTGCTGTTCCTCTTGATGCCGGCGGCGCGCCCTCGCCTCCTCCGGCGTCGTTTGAGGTCGCGCAGTTTGACATATTTCGGTAATTTGTCAAACTGAAAACCCGGGTCCAAAAAAGATGAATTAGATTACCACACGCGGCGGACGGAAGGCGACAGGAAAAAACGCCTCCCGGGGCGCGCGTGACGCTCAGGCGGTCGTCGCTTTCATTTCCTCCATGGCGGCGATGCGGCGGGCGATTTCCTCCGTGAGATTGTTCGAGGCCGCCGCAGCGCCCGCGATGATCGCGTGGAAAATCGCGCGGTACGTCGAAGAGCCGTGGGTGATGATGACCGTGCCGGGCACCCCCAGCAGCGGCGCGCCGCCGTAGATCTCGGGGTCCATCCGGTGTTTGAGCGTTTCCAGCGCGCCCTTGAGCAGCAGCGCGCCGAACATGCGCACCGGGTGGCGGAAGAACTCTTTCTTCATCCAGTAGCCGACGGCGTGGGCGACGCTCTCGGTCGTCTTCAGCACGACATTGCCCACGAAACCGTCGCACACCACCACGTCGGTTTTTCCCAGAAAAAGGTCATGCCCCTCCACGTTGCCGCGGAACTTGACATCGGCCTTCTGGATCAGGTGGAAGGCCTTCTTGGTCATCTCGTTGCCCTTGCAGTCCTCAGTGCCGATGCTGAGCAGGCCGACCACGGGCTCGGTGCGTTTCAGCACCGCGTGCGAATAGGCGCTGCCCATCACCGCAAACTGCGCTAACCAGGTCTCATGGCAATCGGTGTTGGCGCCCGCATCAAGCAACAGCAACGGTCGGTTGGGCTGGCGCGTCGGCAGGACCGTCGCGATGGCCGGCCGGAGCACGCCAGACGTGCGCCCGAGGCAGAAAACCGCCGCCGCCGCGACCGCGCCGGAATTACCGGCAGAGACCATCGCGTCGGCCTGTTTGCTCTTGACGAGTTCCATGCAGATGTTGATCGAGCACTGCTTCTTTTTCCGCACGGCCGTGGCCGGCGACTCGTCCATGCCGATCGACTCCGGCGCATGAATGACCTTGAGGCGGTTCGGGTCGGCGCGGGGGTATTTGCCCAGCTCGGCGCGAATCGCCGTTTCGTCCCCGACCAAAAAAATACAGGAGACGTCCTTTAATTTCAAAGACGCCTCGACCGCACCGTGCACGATCTCGTGCGGCGCATGATCGCCTCCCATCACATCGAGCGCAATCCGCATCGTCAGTCCTTCGTTCGTTGTCCAATCACGCAAAGGGTTTCCGCCGCCGGCGGAAACCCTCTGCAATGTTCGCTTGTCAGACCGAAACGACGGCGGCTTACGCCTCGACCGTCAGGACCTTGCGCCCTTTGTACATGCCGCACGACGTGCACACACGGTGCGTCTGCTGCGCGGCGCCGCAGTTCGGGCAGGCCTGCACCTGAGCGACTTCCGCCTTGATGTGCGCTTTGCGCTGGCGAATCCGCATTTTCGACTTTTTCCTTTTTGGAACGGCCATTTGCTTCTCTCCTTACTTCTCTCTCGGTCGTGCGCGTTTCGGGCGCGACGCATCCAAATCCGTTTTCAACACGTCCAGCGCCGCCCACCGGTTGTCCTTGCCCAGTTCATGGCACCGGCACGTGGTTTCGTTCAGGTTCGCCCCGCAGGCCATACAGAGTCCTCGGCATGACTCGCGGCAAACCGGATACCCGGGAAGGGCAAGAATGATAGCTTCCCGGACCTCTTCGGTCAAGTCCACGTAGTCTGTTGCCGCATTTATTTCGTGGGAACAGATAAACTCGGGGTCGGCGACCTCGGTCGCAAAGCTCTCCGCGCACCGCGAACAGACGCAGGTCAGCCGCTGGCGGACCTCGCCGCGCACCAGCAGTTCCGAGCCGATAAGCTCGACCTTCAACGCGTAGAGCATGCCGCCTTCCGGCGCCACGAATTCACTCTCGCCCAGATCCAGCAGGTCCGCCGCGGTCTCGCCGCGGTACCATTCGCCGCCCTTGGCGAGGCGCGCGACATCAACGATCAAACGCCCCTGTGTTTCCAACGCCGCCTCCTGCCCGGATGTGCTGCTCCGGATGCTGGCGCATGTGCGCCTCGATGTAGGTCTGGACCGGCTGCGGCACAAACGCGCGGGTATCGCCGCCGTAGCGCGCGATCTCGCGGATCGTGCTGGCCGTCACGTAACTGTAATTCTCGTTCGGCATCATGAAGAGCGTCTCGATTTCCGGATCCAGCTTGCGGTTGGTCAGCGCCATCTGGAACTCGTACTCGAAATCCGAGTAGACGCGCAGGCCGCGCACCACCACACCGATCCGGTTGCGCCGGCAGTAGTCGACCAACAGGCAGTCCAGCCGGTCGATCTCCACGTTTTTCATGCCGGCCTCGTCCACGCTCTCACGGATCATCGCCATGCGCGCGTGCAGGTCGAACATGCCGGTCGCCTTGATCGACACGCCGGCCACCACGACGATCACCTTGTCAAACAGGGACGCGCTGCGCCGCAGCAGATCAAAGTGGCCCAGCGTCAGCGGGTCGAACGTCCCGGGATAAACCGCGATTTTTTCCATACGCTCACTTTCGGTAAAACACCTGTCATCCGGCGGCCGCCGCGCCGGTCATCCGGTAGATCGCCAGCCGCGTGTGGCCGTAGACCCGGTCGCGCAGCAGGGCCCAGCCCTCTGCCTCATCCGGCCGCCGCGACTCGGGCATCTCGGCCACGAACAGGCCGTCCACGCTCAGCACCCGGTTCTCGCGCAGCAGCCGCATCACATCGGCAAACCCCTGGTCGCGGCCGACCGCATACGGCGGGTCGGCGAAAATGAGCGTGGCCTGCCGCCCGCGCCCCGCGCCGTTGAGCCAGCGCGCCACCTCGCAACAGCCGACCTCGCCCGCGCCCGGCATCAGCGCCGCGACGTTCTCCTTGAGCACCGCCACGTTGCGCGGATCGCGCTCGACCCACGTCACGCTGCGCGCGCCGCGGCTGTACGCTTCCAGCCCCACCGCGCCAGAGCCCGCGAACAGGTCGATGAACACAGCATCCGGGATCGCCGTCATCACCATCGAGAAAAGCGCCTCGCGCACCCGGTCTTGGGTGGGCCGCACGTTGTCGCCCGGCGGAACCTTGAGCTTCCGGCCGCACATCTCGCCGCCTGATATTCGCATAGACGACTCAGTATAGACCATCGCCCCGTCCGGGCGCAACCCCAAGCCGGCGGTTGAACAGGGCCGACGTATCTAAAATTTGACTCATACCGTCAGAACTGCGGGTGTGACATGCACCCAGTGAGTGCCATGCAGTCGGCACTGCGGCATGATTTTTGTGGCCCCTCGTCCCCGTACCCGTTCACGTACACGTACACGACGGCCTCATCGCCTTCCCGTGACCGCGTACGGTCCCGCGACTGGCCGGAGCTTGCTCTCATCCAAATCGCTATCGGGATCGGGATCGTCCATTTTGAGCCGTCTCGCGCGGCTCTTCTCGCGATGGGGTCGCAAGATGTTCGATCCCGATAGCGATCCCGATCCCGATTTCGATGTCTACTCCCAACGTCAGCGTTGAAGGTTACTCCTTGATCGTTCAGCGGCGTAGCCGCGCGGCGGGCTTAATCGTAATCTTAATCTTAATCTGCTCGTCGCCGATTGTCGGCCTCATATTCGGCCGGCTCCTCATAAACACAATCAGCAGAGGTGCTGCGGATCAAGCCCACCAGCATCGAGACGATGGGCACCAACATCACTTTCCCCTGTTCGGCGCAAACAGGCATCTTCCTGATAGACAGGCAGCTTCTCGTGATCAAAGCCCCGTTTTCATGGGCGCAGTCTATTCTCGAGAAAGTCCGATGTGCAAGATTAAGATTAAGATTATGATTGATTGGCCCTTAACAGAACTGCCATGCGCCCGCAGTTGAACACCCGGACAGGCTGTGTTACACTCCTTGCCAAGACAGCGGGGTTTTGGGGTAAGGGGGGGCGATGCAGAGACACAGATTGCTGATGGCTGCGGGGGTCAGCGCGCTCATGGCCGTTCACGGACGCGCCGCGCTCTTGCAGGAGGCGTTAGACGGGCCGATGCGCGACTCGCCGGAAATCGTTTACTGCACGCGCGCGCGGTACGATGACGGGCACTGGTACGCCAATATCGGCTACTACTGCGATGATGAGGCCAAGAAGGCCTATGCCGGCAACGGCCAGCCGGATGCCGGCGTGCTGTACCGCTACAACCTGAAAACGCGGCAGAGCAGCGTGATCCTCGATGCGCGCGGCGGTAGCGTGCGTGACCCGCACGTCGATTATGACGGCCGCACCATCCTCTTCTCCTACCGGCCTGCGGGCACGCACCACTACCATCTTTATGAGATCCAGCCCGACGGTTCGGGCCTCCGGCAGATCACCGACGGCCCGTGGGACGACTACGAGCCGTGCCGCCTGCCGGACGGCGACATCCTGTTTGTCTCGACGCGCTGCCGGCGCTGGGTGAGCTGCTGGTACACCCAGGTCGGCATCATGTACCGTTGCCGGCCCGACGGTTCCGGCATGCGCTGCGTCTCCGCCAATATCGAACACGACAACACGCCGGCGGTGCTGCCGGACGGGCGCATCCTCTACATGCGCTGGGAGTATATCGACCGCTCGCAGGTTGAATATCACCACCTCTGGACCATGAACCCGGACGGCACCGGCGTCAATGTCTACTTCGGCAACATGCACTCTTGGACGGTGATGATCGACGCCCTGCCGGTGCCCGGCACGCAAGAGGTGATCGCCAGTTTCTCGCCCGGTCACGGCGCGAATGAGCACGAAGGCTTCGCCACGCTCGTCTCGCAGCAGCACGGCCCGGATGCGCAGGACGCCGCCGTACGCATCAAACACGCCGGACGCATCCGCGATCCCTATCCCGTCTCCCGGGACCTTTTCCTGGTTGCCAAAGGGAAGTCGATCGCGTTCCTGACGCGCGACGGCAAAGAGGAGACGGTCCTGACCGACCCCGCCACGCCCGTCCACGAGCCGCGCGTGCTGCGCCCGCGGCCGCGCGAGCCGGTCATCCCGTCACGCGTGACCCCCGGCACGCCCAACGGACAGTTCGTGCTGCTCGATGTTTACGAGGGACGAAACATGGAAGGCGTCAAACGCGGCGACATCAAGAAGCTGCTCGTGCTCGAAGCGCTACCTAAACCCGTGAACTTCAGCGGCGGCATGGATCTCACCTCCTGGTCGGGCACCTTCAATCTGGAACGGGTGCTGGGAACCGTGCCGGTCGAGGCGGACGGCAGCGCCTCGTTTCTCGCGCCCGCCGGACGCCCGCTCTTCTTTGTCGCGCTCGATGCCGACGACCTTTCGGTCAAGCGCATGCAGAGCTTTGCGGACCTGATGCCCGGCGAGACCTTCACGTGCATCGGCTGCCATGAGACGCGCTCCGGTGCCGCCGAGGCCCGCCGCAGCGAGGCCACGCCGCTCGCCCTGCAGCGCGCTCCCTCTGTCATCCAGCCGTTCGAAGACCTGCCGGACGTGCCGGACTTCCAGCGCGATATCCAGCCGATCCTCGACCGCCACTGCGTCACCTGCCACAACCCGCAAAAGCGCGCCGGCACGCTCAACTTGGCGGCTGCCCGCGCACCGCGCTTTTCAAACGCCTACGTCGCGCTCCTGGCCCGCCGTCAGGTCGCGGATGGCGCCAACGGCCTCGGGAACCGCCCGCCGCGCACGATCGGCAGCTCGGCCAGCCCGCTGCTGGCGCGGCTCTCCGGCGGCCATCACTCGGTCAAGGTCTCGCCGCGCGAGTGGCGCATGGTCTGGTTGTGGATCGAGGCCGCCGCGCCCTATGCCGGCAGCTATGCCGCCCTGCGCAACACCGAAGAGCAACGCTACTACGGCCACGCGGGCAACAAGATCTTCGGCGAGTGCCGCGATGTTTTCAAACGCCGCTGCGCGGAGTGCCATAAGAATACGGCCGAGCAGAATGTCACGGGTTTCCCCTTCAACTGGGGGGTGCGGCGCGACAAGGAAAAGAAGAAACTGGGACGCCCCACCGGCAGTCATGAGCGCATCATCTTGCCGGATGACCCCGCACGTTTTTACGACGCCGGCGTGCTGGTCGATTACACGCGGCCCGCCTGTTCGAGCCTGCTGCTCGCGCCGCTGGCGAAGTCGGCGGGCGGCGCGGGACGCTGCGCGCGCGAGGTCTTCAAGGACACCGCCGACCCGGACTACAAAAAAATACTGGCCTCGATCGAGAGCGGCAAGAAGCTCTACGACGCGCGCCCGCCGTGGGGCGCGCCCGGCTGGCGGCCGAATCCTCAGTATGTGCGTGAAATGAAACGCTTCGGCGTCCTGCCTGCCGCGTTTGATCCGGAGACCGACACGCTCGATCCGTTCGCCACCGATCAGGCCTACTGGCGCTCGCTCTGGCCGGTGCCGTGACCGCCCGCCGAGCGGAGGCCGATGTCACTTGCGAAGCAGGGCGTCGGTCTCGGCGAGCGTGAAGCGCGTGCTGACCACCGAGTGCTTGCGCGTGTCGTTCCAGTATTTCAAATAAGTCGTCGCGACGATCGTGCCGTCCGGCAGCAGTTCGACGCCGGGATAACCGAGATCAAAGAGCGTGTGGCCGTGCAGCAGCTTGACGCGGTACTGGCCCGGCCGGCCTTGCCGGATGTCGTCGTAGGTGCCGACCCACGCCACGAAATGGCCCTTCGAGGGCGAGTGCGGCGCCTGGTCACGAAACGCGATAGCCAGCCGCCCGTCCTGCGTCCGGACGCCCATGTGTCGGTCGCCGGTCAGTCCCCATGCCGTGTCCGACGGCGCGCTCCACGTCGCGCCTTCGTCGCGGCTGAACATCTGAAGGCTGTAGCCCGCATGGGTGTTCTCGCGCATCAGGCAGCACAGTTCGCCGCCGTCGGGCGAGCGGAACACAAAGGGCTCGCACGGTTTTTTGCCCGCCACGCGCGCGACCGAGCGGGGCGCCGACCAGGTGAAGCCGCCATCACCGCTCAGCGTCTGCATGACCTCCAGGTACGCGCGCCCTTCACCTTTCCCCTCGGCCCGGTGGTACAGCCCCAGGTAACGGCCGTCCTTCAGCCGCACCATGCTGCTGAAGGTCATCACGCAGTAGAACGCCTCGCCCAAGGGCGGCATCTCCCGCCATGTCTCGCCGTCATCCTCGCTCATGATGCTGGGCATCGGCGCGCCTTGGCGCGTGCCCTTGGCGGCGGACCAGACCCACAACCGCGCCTTGCCCTGCACGTCGACCAGCCGGTAGATGCTGGGACAGTTCTGGTGCATCCGGTAGCCTTCCGGCAGGTGCGCGTCCAGCCGCTCCCACGTGCGGCCGCCATCGCGGCTGCGCGCCATGGGGCCGGCCGCGCCGCCGTGATTGACGCACCACACGCAGAAAATCGTCCGTCC
>Ga0265294_10003070_pt1 | contig 21622 bp, 20 predicted proteins | sample MunlanPumphouse3_FD_192504 | JGI IMG/M metagenome (GOLD analysis project Ga0265294, IMG submission 192504) | Groundwater microbial communities from a municipal landfill in Southern Ontario, Canada - Pumphouse #3 | ecosystem: Environmental > Aquatic > Deep subsurface > Groundwater | place... | reverse complement strand
GATGTAAGAAAGCTGCGCATAGTGTGCCGTGCCGCAAGGAGGAGTTTACGTATTGCCGGTAATGTATCTCTGAGCAAAGGATCTGAATCCAGGGTGGCATAAGCGCATTCATTGGACAGAGAAAGCGCATTGGCTTGGATGTGGAAAGAATGAAAGCTAGCTGCGGGCAAGGAGGGATCGTCTTGTGCAGCGGTAGTAAAATGCAGTCGTTCCTGTACGACCGAATTTTGATGGGTTGAGCGGACGAACGAATACAAATAATCCCGGCCCCCGAGAGGCAAAATGAGATTCGCCGAGCCAACTTCTTCAGGAGCGCCGATTTCCGGCAGGTCAAGATCTACGGCAGGGGGTGGATTGTGAAGAAGTAATGAATAGCTCTCCGCATCTGCAAATCCCTTATTCATGCTATTCTGGGCATGGAACAGCGAAACACGGCGGCCTGGAGTGAGTATTTGGTCTTGGGGATTACTTCGAATATTTTTCCCAATAACGTCACCCACAGGATCGCGCAATGTAAACTCTCCTGAAGCGGAGAGAGCACGAAAAATCCATGCTTCGATGGAAGAGGTCAACTTGTTGATAAGTCCTGCATTCAATCCGACGATTCTTTCGTCAGGAGCACGTCCAGTGATCTCCTGTGCACGATTGCTGAGGAGTGCATTGCTTGCCAGTGCGACCTCAAACATACGATAGGCAATTTCAGTACAATCCCTTTTCTCAAAATCATATGTCCGTGAGAGGAGGTTCCAAATAGTTTGAGAAATAGCGGTTACCCATTCATTGCATTTCTGAAAAGAATCCTGCAGTACAATAGCACTATCACCACCCTCGTGAAGATCGTCGATCAGCATATCGGCAAGATTTCCCATTTCCTCCTGAATAGCTTCATTTCCCAATGAAGGGGTTGCCTGATGTACCGCGCGAAAAGTGCTGTCGAACTCAGGAGCACAGGCAGATATCGAACGCATCATCTCGTTTCGAAAATGGCCTGCCGTCCGGTGCGTCGCACTCCCGCGCATCGCAAGTTCAGCGCATTGCTTTAGATTGCGCGGATTGATCCGTCCCTTGCGCAGGAGGTGGCTCCAGATCCCGACGGTGAGACTCTCGAATTTGAGATCCATAAGTAAGATATAATACCGAGCTTCCGTACAACTTTGCAATATAGATATTTAGTTTATAATAGCAAAAAGAGGAATGGCGTAGTGGCGAGTGAGATTAAAAAACCATTGACACTCGCTACTCTTCCGCGTTGCCTCCAGACCGTCGTTGCATCAATTCTTCCGCGACAGCAGATAACTGAATTTCCTTCTCTTGGAGAAGAACCAGCAAGTGATACAGCAGATCAGCGGCTTCCTCTACCGTTCTCTGTTCTCCTTCTTCTTTCGCCGCTCTCACAACTTCTTCCGCTTCTTCGAGCACTTTTGCTCCACACGCCTCAATACCCCCATCGAGGAGTTTTTTGGTGTATGAAGTGCTGCCACCACTTGATGCTCTGTCTGTAATCGTGCGAATCAGTTGACCAACTGTTTCCACTGGCAATTCCTCATCGCCGAAGCAAGACTGTGTGCCAGTGTGGCAAGTCGGCCCCTTGGGTCTCGCACGAATCAAGATGGCATCCTTGTCACAGTCAGAGGTGCATGAGACGAATTGAAGCACATTGCCCGATGTTTCTCCCTTTTGCCACAGCCGCTCCTTTGAACGACTGTAGAACGTCACGAGCTTTGTTTTTAACGTTTCTTCCAACGCCTCTCTGTTCATGTAGCCAAGCATGAGTATCTGCGCTGTATCGCAGTCCTGCACGATGACCGGGAGAAGCTCGTCGGGAGATTTTTGCCAATTGAGAATGGAACTATCAATCATGATCGAACAGGGAAGGATGCGTCACGTAAGGCACGTTTTACGTCAGCAATAGAAAATGTCTGGAAGTGAAACACACTTGCAGCAAGAAGAGCATCTGCTCTTCCCAACGCAGCTGCATCGACAAAATCACGCAATGTACCGGCACCACCGGAGGCAATGACAGGAACATTCACTCGTTCTTTGAGGCAAGAGAGGAGTTCCGTATCAAAACCTTCTCCTGTGCCATCTCTATCAAATGACGTAACGAGTAATTCTCCCGCGCCTCGCTGCGCTGCTTCCTCTGCCCATGCAATAGCATCCTTCTTGGTTTCTTCAGAGCCGCCTTTTACAAGTACCACCCAGCTATCACCCTTCCGTCTGGCATCTATGGCACAGACGGTATTTGCTCTGCCAAGCTGCTCTGCAATCTCCGAAAGTAGCTCCGGTCGTTTAACTGCTGCGGAATTTACGGAAACCTTGTCGGCTCCGGCTTCCAGTAGGCGCTTCGCATCACCAACGCAGCGAATGCCGCCGCCAATAGTGAATGGAATATTCACTGCTTCAGCAACACGTGCGGCCAGATCAAACACCGTTTCACGCTCTTCAGTAGTTGCACTGATATCCAGAAACACCAGTTCATCAGCGCCTTCTGCACAGTACCGTGCAGAAAGTTCCACAGGATCACCCGCATCGCGTAGATTTTGGAATTTCGTCCCCTTCACGGTGCGTCCTCTTGCAATGTCCAGACACGGAATAATGCGAATAGCGAGGTCATTTTCTGCACGAAGCAATTCGGGGAGACACACCTGCTTACTCAGGAGCGCCTTACCGACAACAGCGAAGCTGCAACCCGCGTTGCGAAGCTCACGAATGTCTTTGGCGTTCCGTACTCCTCCACTGGCCGTGATTGAGAGTTCTGGGTAATTCTTTTTGATTTTCTTATACAGAGCAGCATTGGGCCCCTGTTCCATTCCATCTCTATTGATATCTGTAATGAGCAGAGTGCGAATTCCCAGAGCATTGACCTGTTTAATACCGTCATACAAAGGTATGCCAGAACCCTCCTGCCAGCCTTTGATGCGAATTTCATTGTTCTGTACATCAAGTGCAGCAACCACGCGATCAGCGCCAAAGAGCAGCACAGCATTTTTTACAAGATCAGGATTGGTAAAGAGCGCTGTACCAAGGACGATCTTCTTCGCACCTGCAGAGCATAATGCATAGATATCCTGTAGGCTGCGTATGCCTCCGCCAACCTGCAGAGAAAGCTTTGTACGCTGTGCAATGCTTTCCACCGTTTCTAAAAATGATACTTCCAACGCCTCGTTTTTTGCACCGGAGAGATTTACGATATGAAGAGCGGTGGCACCTTGTGATGCATACAGTGTCGCAACCGAAGCGGGGTCATCTCCATAGTCTTGTGAACGTGCGAAGTCACCTTGCTGTAGGCGCACCACTCGTCCATTCAGTACATCAATAGCAGGAATTACTTGCATAAGTCGGCAAAAGAAAGAAGGTACCGATCACCAGCATCACCGGACTTCTCCGGGTGCCACTGCAAGCCAAAGAAGTTGTTCTTTTGTACTCCTGCACACACATTCTGGCCATACGTTGTATACATGGTGACAACAGAACGGTCATCGGGTTCACAGACGAAGCTGTGTACAAAATAGGCATACTCTCCTGTATTTAGCTTATTCCAGCCCATGTGTGGCTTTGTAAGAGTATTCGGCAGTTCCTTCACGATGCCTTTGATGATGCCAAGACACTCAGTTTCGTTTTCCTCGGAGTAATCAAAGAGAAGTTGCATACCGAGGCAAAGACCCAGAAACGGCTTAATACAGGATCGAATAGAATCAGTCCAACCGAGTTCTGAGAGCCGCTGCATCGCAGATCCCGCGGCACCAGCACCCGGGAAGATGATGCCGGAGACGCTTTCAAGCTCTGCTGGCTTCTCGATGATTTGCGAGGGGATTTGCAGTCGAGCGAGTGCCCGCTGGACACTGCCTACGTTGCCGGCGTTGTAGCGGAGGATTCCGATCTGTGGTGAGTATTGTCGAACCATCATAGGGAACCTTTGGTAGAAGGAATGTCGCGTTCATATGGGCTCTGGCGGAACGCTTGCCTAAGCGCGCGACCAAGTCCCTTGAAGAGCGCCTCGATCTTGTGGTGTTCATTCTCACCACGTTCGATCTTCATGTGCAGGTTGCACCCGAGTGTCTGTGCCAGTGACTCGAAGAAGTGTGAGATCAGCTCCGTTGGCAGTTCCCCCACGTACTCGCGCTTCCACTCACCCTGAAATACAAAGTACGGACGTCCGGAGAGGTCAACGACGACGTATGCGAGTGTTTCATCCATGGGAACCCAGAAGCCATAGCGTTCAATGCCACGCTTATCCCCGAGTGCTTTTGAGAAGAGAGTACCGAGTACGAGCCCGACATCTTCAACCGTGTGGTGCTCATCGACTTGCAAGTCGCCATTTGCCTTGAGTGTTAGATCAATGAGAGAGTGCTTAGTGAGAAGCTCAAGCATGTGATTGAAGAATCCGAGACCCGTTTCGATCTGTGCGATACCGTTGCCATCTAGGTTTACGAATGCTTCGATATCCGTTTCCTTTGTTATTCGCTTCACTCCCGCAAAGCGCGGGAATCTCCCATTAGTTTCCATCGAAATGAAACGCACCCCGATACTTTCCGCAAATAAGCGGTCGGTTTCCCGGTCACCGATCATTAGGGAAGACTCAAGATCAATCGCTTCCTCTTTGAGGAATGCATCAACGAGACCTGTCTTTGGCTTTCGGCATGTACACTTCTCTGCCGCTTTGTGCGGGCAGAAAAAGACGGCACGGAAGGTGACGTCCTCCTTCTCCAGTTGAGAAAGAAACTCCTTTTGCGGTATTTCAAACGATTCTGTTGGGAATGAGGAACTACCTATGCCATCTTGGTTGCTCACTAAAACGAGGTCGAAGCCATCTGACTGTAAAGATCGCAATCCTTCAACGACTCCGGGGAGGATCCGCAGTTTTGCAATGGAATCCACCTGTTTTGTCTCCGGTGGCTCCCAGATCAATGTGCCGTCACGATCGAGAAATGCGATTTTCATAGCAAGGAAGAAAATGCGGATACAAGATTGTCATTCTGCTCACGAGTACCGACCGTAATGCGGAGCATGTTTTCAACCAGTGTCTTGGAACCGAAGTTCCGCAGAACAATGCCGAACTCATCACGCAATTCCGCATAGAGCAGGTCACTCTGAATGTCTTGTGGTGGTTTCATGAGGAAGAAATTTGTAACACTCGGGAACACCGTGCATCCAAGTGCAAAGAGCTTTTCTTCCAGATAAGAACGCTCTGATTGGAGTAGGCGCACGTTTTCTTCCATTTTTGTGCGTTCTTGCCACAGAGCCGCTCCGATTTGCTGTGTCAGATGATTCACGTTGTACGGCATTTTCACCTTCATGAGCTGCTGCATAATCTGTTTGTCTGCAATGCCGTAGCCAAGGCGAATGCCCGCAGCACCGAATGCTTTGCTGAATGTACGGAGCACAAGGACGTTCTTTGCGCCTTGCTTCACATACTCGATACACGAAGTTGTCCCATTAGCGTCAGCAAATTCTCCATACGCTTCGTCGATGACGACCAGTCCGGGGAATTTTTCGATAACCCACTGCAGCAATGATTCCGGCAGAATGTTTCCCGTGGGATTGTTTGGTGTGCAAAGGAAGATCAAGTCGCTTCGCTCGAAACGCTTCTGTAGTTTTTTAATATCGATTGTAAAATTTGCTGCAAGAGGTACTATCCAATACGAAGCTCCGAATGTATCTGCGCATACCTTATACATCCCATACGTCGGTTCGATACTGAGAACCCCATATGCAGGGCGAACAAACGCCTGCACACAAAGTGAAATCAATTCATCACATCCATTTCCAATAAGTACATGATCTATTGATACACCATAGAAATCACCAATGGTATTACGTAATTCATCCGCGGTTGGGTCAGGATAACGATTAATGTCCGGAAATGGGTTTAGCATAGCATCCAACGCAACAGGAGATTCATTGGCATCCATATATGTCCACTTCTCACCTTTGCAGGTGTTTCTTGCACATACGTATGGTTGCAGCCTTTGAATGCGTGCCGGTATTGGCAGTGAGGACGTACTCATCGGTTCTTTTGGAAACGGATATCGACAGCACGCGCGTGCGCTTCCAATCCTTCTGTTCGTGCAAGGAGAGTCGTGGCATCTCTCAGCTTACGGAGACCTGCCTGAGTGAGATTCTGTACGCTCATTGTCTTCTGGAATGTGCGTACGGATACGCCGCTCTGTGTCCGTGCGAAGCCTGATGTTGGCAAAACGTGATTAGTGCCAGAGCAGTAATCTCCGACTGTTTCGGGTGCATAGAATCCAAGGAATACTGAACCTGCATTCTGAATACTTTTCACCAGTATCTCTGGGTTTCGTGTCTGGATACTTAAATGTTCCGGGGCATAGAGATTGCTGAGTTCTGCTGCTTCTTCTAGCGTTTTCACAATTACGCAGCAACTTCTCTTAAGGGATTGTGCTGCAATTTCTCGGCGTGGCAGAGTAGCAATTTGTTCTTGTAATGCATTTTGCACGGTCTGCGCCAGCATTTCTGACGTCGTGAGCAGGATAACCTGAGACAACGTATCGTGTTCGGCTTGCGATAGTAGATCAGAGGCTACGAACTTTGGATTAGCAGTTTCATCTGCAATAACCAGCAGTTCAGATGGTCCCGCCAGCATATCTATTGCGGCTCCATCGGGGTCGATGCTCACGAGCGCTTTGGCTGCTGTCACATATGCATTACCGGGACCCGCAATTTTCTCCACTTTCGGGATACTTTCGGTTCCATACGCAAGTGCCGCAATCGCTTGCGCACCACCGACCGCATACACTTCATCGACTCCCGTTAACGCACATGCTGCAAGAATCCCCCGATTAACACCTCCGTCTTTCTGTGGTGGAGTACAAAGCACAATGCGGTCTACACCTGCAATCTTCGCTGGAACTGATAGCATGAGAACTGTGGATAGGAGAGGCGCTGTACCACCTGGAATATATAAACCAACGCTTTCTACAGGTCTTACCTGATGCCAGCATTCAACTCCTTCGCACGTTTTCATTTTTTTAGAAGATGCATTTTCACCCTGAAACTTCTCAATGTTCTCTCTAGCAAACTCCATGCTTGCAAGAAGGTCAGAAGGAATATCCATTTTGGCTTGTTCAATTGCATCTTTACGAACCTTAATCTGGTTAATGCTCACACCATCGAACTGTTTGGTGAATCGTTTCAGTGCGCTGTCTCCTTCTTCTCGAACGCTTGCGATGATAGGTTGCACTGTTTCTATGTATGTTGAGAGGTTTAGCGTTGGACGCTGGATAGCCTTGAGCGCCGATGACTTACCTGCCGATGAAAGTGAGAGAATCTTCATCATCGTATAAATTTTTCAATAGGAGATACAAGAATGCCTGATCCCCCGCATTCTTTTATCTTCTCCACTACCTCCCAGAATCGTTCTTCTTCTACTACCGAGTGGACAGCAATCATTGCCGGATCCGCGAGACGCATCACAGTGGGGCTCTTACAGCCCGGGACAAGTGCTTTGGCATCTTCCAGTCTCTTTTCCGGAAGATTGAACATGATGTACTTGAATGCGCGTGCTTCTCTGACACCTGTTGCTCTTAAGAGAAGTTTCTCTATCAACTCCTGCTTTTTCGGCACAGGGTTTGGTGTAGAAATTAAAATTGCCTGGTTCTTTGAGATGGTTTCCAGTGTCCTCAGACGATTGGTTCTCAATGTGCTACCTGTTGAAACAAGATCACAAATAGCATCAGCAACTTGCAGTGCAGGTGCAATCTCAACACATCCTTTCAGAATGATGATTTCCGCATCAATACTATTAGCCGCCAAATATCGTTCAAGTGTTTTCGGGTAGGAAGTCGCGATTTTCTTACCTGATAACTCAGATACGTTCTTGTAAATACTTTGCTCCGGCACTGCTATTGCAAGTGAGCAATATCCAAAATCTAAAGAAAGTAGGCTCTCTACTCTCGCATTACTTTCGTTGAGCAGATTGCTTCCCACAATACCAAGGTCCGCGACGCCATCCTGCACGTATTCTGGTATGTCATCATCTCGCAAGAAAAGAATATCGATAGGCATGTTCCTACAACTTGTGAATAAGCGGTTGTGATACGTTTCAAACTGCAGCCCAACACTCTTGAGGAGACTGAGCGATCCTTCGGACAGGCGACCAGAGCGCTGAACTGCGATACGGATTGTTCCATTGGATTGCATAGAGAGTGAGAGAATAAGTATAAAAAACCATCTGGATGGAGGAGAGTGTGCAAGTGCTGCTCATTGCTTACGCAACACTCGACGTCACCCTTGTTCCATGATGATGTCGCAGATTCTTGTGTAAGAAACGGTTATACCCCGATCCGCTCTGAAGAAAACGGGCCACGCGTGTAATGGTCGTAGTACTGACCCCCATCTCCTCGGTAATCTCCCTGTATGTTTTTCCACTGATGATACGTCGTGCAATTTCCAATCGTTCACTCCAATCCTTTAACTCTGTAAGAGTACCGACATCTCGAAGAAAATCGGCAGCTTGCCGCTCAGTTCGACAGGCAATTACCGCTTTGCAGAGGTTCTTAAACCATGGATCATCGCGCCAATTGTTTTCAGTAAAACTTTTACGGGACATGTCCGGAATATAACTCCTCCAAAATATTGTGTCAATGTTTTATCGTAATAAAGCACTCTCAATAATGTTTCTACGGACCAACACATGCTCAATGTTTGATCAACACTCTTGATGGCAGCTCTCCAGCAGATGCTTTAGAGCTTCATATTGTTCAGAAGCTTCATCACCTTCGCGACCGCACCAATCTCGACGATCCCTCAAACCTTCCATGGTATCAAAAATCCTTTCCCTAAAATCCTCTTGCATAAGCTCACGTCCCCATCGGCGAAGCTCCGAAGCTAAACGTGGATTGAGATCCTGAATCCTATCAAAAACATCTGTGCAAACACCTGGTTGATGAGAAAGAGTCATCATGACAGCAAAAAGGAAGAGATAAAAGTGACCGCCAGACTCGTGAGAGTCTGACGGTCGTAATGGGGTGCACGACGGGCTTCGAACCCGCAACCACTGGATCCACAATCCAGCACTCTAACCAATTGAGCTACGTGCACCATAGCGGTGCAATCTAACACGGGTAGACATACATAGTAAAGACATAACTCTTTAGAGCAGTAAAGTATTTTTTAGGGATTTTTTCAAACATCAGCAGCCTTGCGGACAAAAGTATCTCTCAGCAACTCATCAACTGTGAACCGAATTGCTCTACGAACTATTCTACTAGACTCATTGATATCGGCAATTCCGGGTGTTAAGAGAGTGGGGTCATTTATACATGCCCTTACAAATCTTTGGAAATGTTCAGGTCCTTTACTTTTCAAAATACCAGTGCGCGCTCCTTCAAGAATAGCTATCTCACTGAGGGGATGGTATTTGATACAGGAAGCTGCCAGTGATCCCTGACATGCTTCTCCCGGACGATCTGCTACATGCAATGTCTTGGATTCAGGTTTTCTTTTAAGACAACAAGAAACTCGATATCTCCAAGCAAGCAATTCATTGTAATGATAGTCATAGCTCTCAACTTCAATAACATCTGGGAATTCTTCTGAGATATTCAATTGTGGCCTTATCCCTTTCTGACAAATATATGCCCCCATTTCGGAACGAAATAGCTCATAAATTTCCATAATGGGTAACGTAGATTGGGCAGTAAGTGCAAACATTTGCTCAAATTTTGGTTTGGGACCCTCATCTCTGATCCTCCTCCATGAATATATGGTTTCATCGCTACCGAACGTCTCGAGAAGTGCACGAGCAGTTGCGACGCGATCTTTCGAGCACCCAATAGAAACGGCTGTCTCTGTCTGTCTCGATATATCTGAGCCATTATCGACAAATTCTATTCTCACGTACAAATAGCCAAAAAGAGGGGTATCCTAACCCCATGTAATTTCACAGTAAAGACATAACTCTCACAATCAGAAATCACTCTTGAGCATGTTGCTTACAGGCTTTTTGGTAGCCGCCCTCTCCGTATGTGACCCAATGCGCTACACGCGCAATTGTTGTGCTGCTGGCACCTGTTTTTTCGGTGATCACACGATACGGACAACCTTGCCAAATCATTTTTGCGATCTCCCAGCGCTCTGTCATTTCTTTTAATTCCTGCATTGTACATAAATCCCGGAAGAATCTTTCGCAATCCTCAATGCTTTCCAAATCTAAGACTGCATTAAATAGATCCTTGGACTGTTCATTCGGATAGTCAAACCGTTGGCTGATGGATGCGTCGTCCATGATCAATGGTAAAGTCTAATATACATTTCGCTTTTTGCAACATATTTTTCTCGGCTTGGGATGGTAAGGAATGGTTAAACAATCTTAATTCCTGTTATTTCCACCAGAATAGGAATATAGACCCGAAATTGGCAATGAACCATCTGACGAGCTGCTTTAGCACAGTAAAGCACTGTTGCAATACAGTAATAATTATTGCATAGATACATATCTATCGGCAGTATGAGTATTCGTTCTTTGGCACCATCGGAAGGAGTGGTTTTAACATGAAAGGGTTTGTTGATGCACGTCATCAGTGACGAGTTCGAACAGGCCGTGGCTGATTTCAAGAAATCGCACGGTCTCCACCATGTCATCGCCTTCTCTGGCGGTGCGTCCACAGATCTGCCGGGGGTTGCAAGCGATGATCCGCTGCAAGCCCAATTCGGGCAGGTGCAGAAGGAACGAGAGTTGCGGATTGTCCGCGGTGCTCTCAACATCCTTCGTCACTACCGAGTCGCCATTCTCACCGGCGGCACTCGCTTCGGTTTTCCCAAAACCGCAGTGGAAGTCGCGTGCGAGATGGAGCTCAAAACTATTGGGGTCTTCCCACAGACGGCACACGAGAAAGGGTATGTCCTCCAGGAATTGGACCTTCCTCTCTGTGTCGTACCCCGCCTTGGCGGGAGCGCGTGGGGAGACGAGAGCAGTGTGTTCTGCAAACTGCTCGATGCCGTCATCGTCTGCGGCGGCGGAGCAGGTACGCTCATTGAGGCAGCTCATCTGCTGAAGATGAACGAGAGCCTGCTCAAGTACGAGCAACCGGTGAAAGTGATCATTCCGATCCACGACACCGGCGGGGTGGCTGACGGCCTCCCGTTCGTCTGGGGCAAGCAGGAAATCAAAACTGCTTGCATGCCACAGACACCCGTGCTTTCCGGCAAGGACGCTGCAGTGTATATTCAGGAACGTTTGGATCTCTACAACCTCTAGTTCAAGGAGTAGTACGTATGTTGGTTCCCGCAAAAGCCATTTCCGGCTTCAAAGAGTTCCTGCCGGAGGAGCAGGCCGAGTTCGAGCGCATGAAGCGCATCATCACGAAGCACTACGAGCTGTTCGGCTTCGTGCCGATCGAGGTGGCCGCCGTTGAGCGCGAGGAGGTTCTCCTCAGCAAGTCTGGAGAGAACACCAAGCAAATCTACGGCATCCACTTGCTCGAGCGCAGCGACCAGGCGCACGGGGGATCGGACAAGAGTCTCGCGCTCCACTTCGACCTCACGGTGCCTCTTGCCCGCTACGTGGCTCAGAACTACGGCAAGCTGGACTTCCCATTCCGCCGCTACCAGATCCAGAAAGTCTGGCGCGGTGAACGTCCTCAGGAAGGTCGCTTCCGCGAGTTCTACCAGTGCGACATCGACGTCATTGGCGACGGCGATTTGGGTCTCCTGCACGACGCGGAGATGCCGGCAGTCATCTATGGCATCTTTTCGGAAATGCAGGTGGGCAAGTTCGTCATCCGCCTCAACAATCGCAAGGTCCACAACGGCCTTCTGTCCCATCTCAAAATCCCTCTGCACTATACGGAACGCAGGGAAGTGCCGCCGGGACCTGACTGGGAAGGCCCCGTGGAGGTGCAGCACAACACGCTCACCTTGATCGACAAGATGGACAAGGATGGCCTCGAAAAGACGCAGCAGGAATTCCGCGACCACGTCGGTGTCTCCGAGGAGCAGCTCTCAGCGCTCCTCGAAGTTCTGACCTTCGAGGATACTCCTGCCGCGACTCTGCAGTGGCTCCAGTCCCGCCAATACGGTGATCTGTTCACCCAGGGCGTGGCAGAGCTCACGGAGGTGGTCGGCCACATGCGTTCACTCGGCGTGCCCGACGATCAGTTCGCCGTTGATCTCGGGATTACTCGGGGGCTCGATTACTACACCGGCACGGTGTACGAAACGACCCTCGTCAATCACGAGAGCATCGGCAGCGTCTGCTCAGGTGGCCGGTTCGACGATCTGGCCAGCACGTTCATCGACCGGAAGCTGCCGGGGGTCGGACTCTCCATCGGTCTGACGCGACTCTTCACGTCCCTGCAGAAACACGGTGTGATCCATACCGACGCCAGCCCGAAGTCGATGGCCAAGGTCCTCATTGTGCAGATGCACCCGGATCTCCGGTCGGATTACTTCAGACTGGCAACGGATCTCCGGCGTGCCGGTGTGCCGTGCGAAGTCTTCTTGGAAGACCGCAAGGTCGACAAGCAGACGAAGTATGCCGTGAAGAAGCGCATTCCCTACATCGTGTTCCTCGACCAAAAGCGCAAGGAGCGCGGGGTGTGCACGGTCCGCCATTTCGAAGGCGATGAGGCGGAAGTCCCGCTCGAAGGGCTTGCCGCCCATCTTCATTGACCTCACCATTCCTTCCATCGCTGAAGAGCGACATTCCGGAGGGGCATCTCAGCCCCTCCGGAACTTCTTACATTTCCTTCTTTACTAATGAGCAACGAACATGGTTTGCGCAACACCGCATTTCGCTTCGATCCAGTGAATGATACAGCTGAAATATTGCAGCTTGAGCAATCCCCCAGCTCAGCAAACATGCTGATTGGCGTATTTCAGATGGCATTCAGAGAATGCATGCCACCCGGCGAATCGCGAATATTTACTGTGCAATTCAGTAATGCAGGACGTTATGCGAATCTTATAAAGGTACTGGATTGTTTTCGGGAAGCATTGGTGAAATGTGCTACTGGACACCTGTCTCATGTGTCAGCAGAGCACTCGTGGCACGACGAAATGGAAAAGGAAGATGTGCATTTTTCTGTGAATATTCAGCCATTGGAGCATAATTTGCAGTAATCACAGAAAAGGAGCAATAGTTGACATATCGTAACTTCATACCTATGATACGCATGCAATGTCCGTCCGGACGATCTGTTACTGGCCTCACTCATAATCCCGCGATCGGGAGACGCTGTGTCTGTGGCCATATGACACACTCACATCTCCCGTGTGAGTCTATTTACCATTTATACTTGCAATAATGGACCTCAAAGTTGCCAAAGTGCTTCCAGGAGGCAATCCCACGATTATCGTGGAAACCGCAGTTGCGCCTACAGAGCGGGCTAATGTCGCTACAGTCCTTATGAGTAATAATTACCTTTGTGCAGAACAAGTGGGTTTCCTTGTTCCTCCGCACAACCCGCAAAAGGCCGATATGAGACTGGAAATGATGGGAGACGAACTCTGTATTAATGCTCTGCGATCAGCTGCTGCATTATTGTACTCAAGAAATCAGTCCAAACCGCTTATCCGTCTCGAAAGCAGTGGCTTTAATGGAGTGCTTGAATGCTTCAATGAAATGAGAGATGAGACTTTGGTTACAGATATTCGCCTAAAGATTCCTCTTGTGATTGATCAGAATGACGACTCCGTTACTGTCACACTGGATGGCATTACCCATCTCGTGCGCAAAGTAGAACAGCTGCCTTCCGATTCGGAAGCAAAAGATGAATTCCGATCATTCATGCAAGCGAATGCTCAACTGGACTCGATACCGGCATGTGGATTTATGCCATATGTTGAAACAGAAGATCACATTACTCTCAAGCCGCTAGTCTACGTTCGTGATACCGAATCGATGATTTTTGAAACAGGATGTGGATCGGGCAGCATTGCTGTAGCGCTTGCAAAATTCAACGGTGAAACGCAGTGCACGCAAATCCTGCAACCGAGTGGAGAATTGTATGTTGTTAATGTTAATCAAACAGAACATCATGCAGTTGCCGTACATCTCTCAAGCCACGTATCGATCATAGTAACTGGTGTTGCATCCATTCCCTCTGCATTACTATGAATAACGAAGTCGCCACCACCGGCACCGACATCTGTCGGATAGAGAGAGAGGCAAGAGGATTCGCTGGTAACTGTCCGCAGTTTCTTGCACAAGCATGGCAAGGAACTCTCTTTTCCAATGAGAGAAACAGCATGAAGCTTTCAGAGTCCTCCGAACTCAGTAATGCATTGCAATCCGCGGTTCAGAAGGAACTGAGCGATGTACCTCCTGAACAGATGAGATTACTACTCGATCACGCGAAGGTTGTGATGCTGTGTTTTCTGCAAAATAAGGAAACTGTGGTGAATATTGACGAAAATGGCCTTGTGGACCTGGCTCGTATTGCCATTGCATCCTGCAAAGATCCTCAGTTTTTAGAGGATCTGGAGATCCGCATCGGTTTCGGGTCCGCACCACTCGCATCTCCTAATGCACGGGTGCCTGCATACACCATTGCTGCAAAGAGAATGCTCGATTCTCTGTCAGAAGGTCGGGAACGTGCAGAAATCCTTTCTGTTCTGGATTTAATTGCAGAGAAATTTCCTGCGAACAAATTTGGAAAACTACGTACAAATATCCTGCTTGGTCGCCCCCTTAGCCCAGAACAAGCGCAGTTGCTCTCCAATATGCAGCAAACGCTTGAAGGAGAAATTTCTGCTGAAACAAGGGGGCAAGCAGAACAGCAAGTACCCTTTCCGAAGCAATTACCAAGAGTTGTATTGTACTCCGCGCATAACTTTGTCGGACGCACGAATGGCGCATCTGAAGCAGTGCATTCGTGCGCTGAAGCCAATATGCGCTATCTCAGGGCATTCATACGCGAAGCATGTAGTCCTGAAATAGCTGCCCAATTCCATTTCGATGAAGATCGCGAGGTGGAAGAAGCAAGTGTCCTCAACCGAATGATCGAGTACTTTGCGCATGCATGTCGAATGGCGACTGATGAATGCACCATACAGGCAAGAGAGAAGATATTGGCTTTCGGCAAGAAACATGCTGAAGGAAACGAAGAGGGATCACTGCAATACGGCGTTTCACACGCATTATATGCCGCAGATCCTGTGCGTTTGCCTGGAGTTCAGATGCTCCGCGATGCCTCTGCCAAACCACGCAAACTGATCATGCTCGGTGGTGAGCCGGAAAAAGTGTTCTGGAGATTACGACAATCCGTGTGTCGTGAAGCGACACCAGAGGGAAGTATAGAATATTTTCGCGAACGCATGGAGGAAATCGGAGTACTCGCTAATGACTCCGGTTATCCCCAGGCACTTCGCCACGTTGAAGAAGGACAAAGACATGAAGAGAATGACATGCGACGTGTCCAACTTATCTCAAAAGTTGGGGAAATTCCCGTGTATTCCGGAGAGATGGAAGGGATGGAACCATCAACACAAGAGATCGTCTCCATGTCGTTTGAAGATCTAATGCAGAGAAACATGGGGCGTACGTCTGTGAAGGAAGATCTTTTTCATCTGATTGCCGAATTGGGAGATGCCCCTCCCGCAGCAGTACGTGGCTTAGCGAAAGGGAAATCGGGAGATCAGGAGGTTGTCCAAGCAATGGTGAAGGGGCTAGAGAGATTGCGATGTATCATCGCATCAGCACAATAATCAGTGTTACTGCTTTACCGAGCTAGAGTGGTGCAGAGGCTTCTTGATACAATAGGATACGATCGTATGCACAATTGGAACTCGACGAAAGGAAAAGCCTATGTCACCTCCGGCATCGGCTATGGTACAACACCTTTGGCTGCGTTCGATGCCGCTGAAGTGCAGGCAAAGATTATGGCAACGAACGCTATTCGTGTGACTTCATTTGTTCCTCCACATTGGGAGATTGTTACGGATAATGCCAAACTCGAAAAACTTTCCGACAAGGGTGCCTTCCTTCCGATGGCCTACCAATTTGAGGCATCTGATAAGGAACATGTTGCAGCTTCTCTTGTTATTGGCAGGAACGCCGATGAAAAGCAGGCTTCCATTATTATGGAACATGCACAAGTGGAAGTTTCGGCTGACGAATTGCTAAGAATCGCAAAAGAGTCTGTCAAAGAAGTTTTTGATATTCGCGGATGGAATATAAAAGAACTGATTGAGGTAGCAGTGGAAGGAGAGCCGAAGAACGGACTTTACGTTGGCGCACTTGTTGCTGTGCTTTTCTTTCCTCAACTTACATCAGGGCAATAAAGTGAAAGCAAGTGGAATAATGATCTTGCCACCTAGAAACCTGTTTCTTCTCAAAAATCCGTATATTGTATGTGTAACTTACAATCACAGCATGATGAATCAAAAACATGCATCGAAAATGCAATTACCCTCTGCAATCCTCCAACCTCCCTTCCGTCAGATAACCCTTCTGACGAAGGATTCATTCATCAGCTACTGCCAGAAAAATAATCTCAGAATCAGCACAGAACAACTGCAAGAATGGCATAGGTCGGCTCTTCTGTATCCTGCATTGAGGCTATTCCTCGGCATCGTCGAATACACATATATCTACATACATCATCATGGACGCGATCAATGGATCTGGATTTATCCTCATGACATCGACAAGTTTCAACCAATCAAAATCCATCCGAAGAAATGGTACGACAATGAATCATTGTGGATGCATGAGAATTGGCTCGACCGTTGGCATGCCCATGAATATGATTTTCCGGCCACACAGAAATATTTTCGCTGGAAAGAGCGCTATCACGGCGAGTGGACTACAAACAGGAAGCTCGTGGAAGATCGCTATGAATTGATGTATGACAAGCGTCAGGTGCTGGCCGTGAAAATCATCCTGCGTCACAAGAAAGAGGAACGAACATTCCCGAAGGAGACGAGATCGATACGCGCACGGTTGAAGAAAAGACTGTCGGAACTGTATTCGTTCCTCCGTCTGTACGTCGGGGTGGAGGAATTAAACGACGTCTCCAGATCGAGAATGAAGAAGCAATATGAAAAATTGCTGCCCGACTATCGGAACGATGAAAAAGAACTGCAGAGAGAACTGAAGTCTCACTACAAACTCAGAGAGCAACCTCGTTTGGAGGCAGAGGCAAAGCAACTGATGGAGAAATACCATTTTACCGTATGGGAGTTGCAGAATTGGCGGTTCTGGCTGGCACAACAGAGTCATCTGAACGAAGGATCGGTCTTCCGCGAAAGTAGCAGAGTGTACCTGAACAATTTAGACGATGCTGCGCTGGTTAACGCCGAAGACACGAACTTCATGATCTGGAAACTGAACTGGTTTTTGCACCTGCTCACGGGAGAAGTCGTGAAGGTTGGTGATGTCGTCGCAAGCCGGATCGGACCGCACTGTCGTTTCTGCCACCGAGCATTTATTCCCCAGAAGAACAAACTGAACCAAGAGACTTGCGGTCGAAAGGAATGTACTGATAGACTGAGAAATTTGAACAGGAAGCCAAAAAGAAGGAAGAAAACAAAGTAAACAAGAAGGCAATGGCACCTGTGAGGCTGGTCATCCGTGCCACAAATTTTTCCATATAAAGGGGGTAGTTTTCCCCTTTCACCCATGTCCAAACAGAGTGCATCTCTCAACCTCATCATCGTGCATGTTGCAATCGAATCGCTGCGATTGGCCATCTACAACCCACGAAAATGGAACGAAGCTCAAATGAAAACTCTGATGGAGAGCATACGGCGGTTTGGTTTCATTGATCCCATCATCGTGAATAGCGCTCCCAACCGCAAGAATATTGTCATCGGTGGCCATATGCGATTAGAAGCAGCAAAAAGACTAGGAATGAAGAAGGTACCTGTCGTCTTTGTTTGCATTTCAAGCGCCAAGCGGGAAAAAGAGCTGAACCTCCGTCTTAATCGCTCGACGGGCGACTGGGACTGGGGTCTCCTGAAGGACTTCGATTCCGATGTGCTTCTCGATGTCGGTTTCACCTCCGATGAACTTGCAAGTGCATGGGACGGCCTCCTCGAAACGGAAGATGACCACTTCGATATTGAACAAGAGCTCCAGAAAATCAAGAAACCGAAATCAAAGATCGGAGATGTGTGGGAGATCGGACCGCATCGCCTGATCTGCGGGGATAGCACTGATCCCGCAGTTGTGCGGAGGCTCATGAAAAAGGAGGAAGCCTCCATGCTCTACATTGATCCTCCTTTTAATATCGGGCTCTCGTATGACAAGGGCATCAGCCAGCGCAAAGCCTATGGAGGAAAGACGAACGACCGAAAAAGCGAAGAAGATTATCGTTCCTTCCTCAAGGCGATTCTCGGCAATGCTCTCGCAGCGGGAAAGAAAGACATCCATTGCTTCCTCTGGTCGGACGAGAACTGGGTGTGGCTGGTGCAGGAACTCTACAGGGAACTTGGAATTACACACAGGAGGCTTTGTGCCTGGGTCAAGGGGAACTTCACCCTTACGCCGCAGATTGCTTTCAACAAGGCGATGGAGATCGCAGTGTACGGCACCGTAGGGAAACCGTACCTCTACCCGGCGAGCGTCAACCTTTCGGAGATTCTCGATAAGGAGGTGGGAGCGGGTAAGCGGCAGATCGACGATATTCTCGATCTCTTCCAGATCTGGGCGTGCCAGCGGATTCACTCGAGCGAATACCAGCATCCAACGCAGAAAAATCCGACCCTCCATGAGAAACCCCTCAAACGGTGCACGCGCCCCGGAGACATCGTGCTGGACACCACTGCGGGAAGCGGATCGACGCTCGTGGCGTGCCACCAGATGAAGCGCCGGGCGTTCCTCTGCGAGATCGAGCCTGTGTTCACGGATCTGATCGTGGAACGCGCGAAGGCGCTTGGGCTCACTCCTTCTCTCAAACGCTCATGAAGAAGCTCTCCATCACCACCGGCACGATTCTGCGGCTCGGAGAACATATCCTCGGATGCGGGGACAGTACGGACAGCATCTTCGTTGCGAAAGTCATCGACAAGTTGAAGGCACGCCAGATCCTGACGGATCCTCCCTACGGCGTCGACTACGTCGCCGCGAAGGAAGGCTTCTCAGGAAAGCGCGGCAGGCATGTGGACATCGCCAATGACCATACGCAATCGGATGCAGAGTACCGTCTCTTTACCAGGAAGTGGCTGGAAGCAGCTGTTCCGCATCTCCATTCAAAGAACATTCTGTACTGTTTCAACGCGGACCGGATGATTTTCGCGCTGCGCGATGGAATGATCGATACCGGGTTCCGGCTTGCGCAGCTGCTTGTGTGGGTCAAGACGCAGCCGATAGCCGGGCGGCTCGACCACCACCCGCAGCATGAACTCATCGCCTTCGGCTGGCACGGAACGCACGAGCATATACGGTCCGCAGACCGTAGCGTTCTCGTGTATCCAAAACCCGCACGCAGCACGCTCCATCCTACATGCAAACCAGTGGGACTATTGCGCCGCCTCGTGCTCAACGGCACGAGGACGGGAGAAATCGTCTACGACCCCTTCCTTGGCTCGGGGTCGACATTGATCGCGTGTGAGGAAACGAAGAGGCGCTGCATCGGCATCGAACTATCACCGGATTACTGCAGAACGATCTGCGAGCGTTTCGAGAAAGCAACGGGCATTGCTCCCATGATCCTTCATTCCCCCGGAAAGCTATGACGAAACGCTCGCGCAAGCACAGGGAAGTCGTCGACGCCCGCAAGGCACGGGAACGGGCGCTTTTGCTTGAGCAATTGAAGAAGCTTCCCATCGTTTCCGCAGCCTGCGAGAAGACGGGTGTCAGCCGCCCGACGTACTATCGCTGGCGGCAGGAAGACCATGCGTTCGCGAAAGAAGCGGATGAAGCGCTCGAGTTCGGCACGCAGCTCGTGAGCGACATGGCCGAATCGCAGCTTCTGACCGCCATTCGCGACGGCAACCTCGGAGCCGTGATGTACTGGCTCAAGCACCGAAACCCCCACTACAACAACAAGCTTGAGGTGACCGCGCGCATCCGGCAGGAGAACGACGTTCTTACACCGGAGCAGGAAGCAGCGATTACTGAAGCCTTTCGACTCGCTTCCATCAGCGAGAATGACGTTTCACTTCCTTCCCCTCCCTCCCATGAACAAGGAAAGCCTCTCGCAGGAGAAGCTCCTGCAGCTGATGCTCTGTGACAAGAAAGTCAGGCGCTCCGTGACTCAGGAACGCCATGACCTCTTCTTTCACTGCTACTTCCACCATTACGTGAAATTTAAGACAGCACCCTTCCAGAAGGAGATGTTCCGGATAACAGAGAACGAGCATCTCCAGACAATCGTCATCACTGCATTCCGCGGGTCTGCCAAGTCCACGATCATGAACATGTCCTTCGTGCTCTGGGCCATCCTCGGGAAGCCCCGGAAGAAGTTCATCCTGCTTGTTGGGCAAACGCAAGCCCAAGCGCGGCAGCACCTCAAGAACATCAAAGAGGAATTGGAAAACAACCCCCTATTGCGGGGTGACCTCGGGCCGTTTCGCGAGGAAGAAGACGAGTGGCGCAACTCCTGTCTTGTCATCAGCAACTATAGCGCGAAGATCATGGCGGTCTCCATCGATCAAAGCGTGCGCGGACTCAGGCACAAGGAGCACCGCCCGGATCTCATCATCTGCGACGACATTGAGGACCTGCAATCGGTGAAGACACGAGAAGGCAGGGACAAGACGTACGCCTGGGTGAAGGGCGACCTCATTCCGGCGGGCGACTCTTCCACGCGCATCGTGTTCGTGGGCAACCTTCTTCATGAAGACTGCCTGCTCAGGCGCCTGCAGCGTGAAATCGCGAACGGAACGATGCAGGGAATGTTCAAAGAGTATCCCGTCGTCACGAGCGAAGGGCGGTACCTCTGGCCGGGCAAGTATCCGACATTGAGCGCGATCGAAGCGGAGCGGCGACGGGTCGGGAGCGAAGCGGCATGGCAGCGCGAGTACATGCTCAGGATCATCCCGGATCTCGAGCGGCTCATTCATCCGTCATGGATCAGGTACTACGGTGCATTCCCGGATGACGAGGATCTGCCCTTTCGCAAAGTGGCGACGGGCATCGATCCGGCGATTTCGAAGGAAGACGGCGCGGACAATACGGCAATGGTCTCGGGGAGGTTATACGGGTACGGCGAGAACATGGAGGTATACATCCTTCCCAATTCCGTGAACGAGCACCTAAGCTTCCTCGAGACAATCGAGAGGGCGAAGTCCGTATCACTCGTGCTCGGGGGCGGTGAAAAAACTGATCTGTATATCGAAGATGTCGGGTTCCAGCGCGGACTCATCGAACAGCTGGACGACGCGGGCTTCCCCGTTGAAGGCGTTCCGACGAAGGGGCAGGACAAGAGGGCGCGGCTCGCGCTCGCGTCCCACATGATCCAGTCGGGCCGCGTACGGTTCCCGGTGACCGGCTGTGAGAGACTCGTCGAGCAACTCGTGGGATTCGGCAACGAGCGCTTCGACGATCTCGCGGATGCCTTCGCCATCCTCATGCTGCCGTTTCTGGAGATCCGGGGACATGGCAAGCCCTGCAATTTCGGTGAACTCAATCAAAAGCTCACGAAGACGGAAATGTACAGGAGCAGCGAATGGAAAAAGTTCATGTACCCCGACCACAGCTCTGACTACGACGGCT
>Ga0265294_10003069_pt1 | contig 21622 bp, 22 predicted proteins | sample MunlanPumphouse3_FD_192504 | JGI IMG/M metagenome (GOLD analysis project Ga0265294, IMG submission 192504) | Groundwater microbial communities from a municipal landfill in Southern Ontario, Canada - Pumphouse #3 | ecosystem: Environmental > Aquatic > Deep subsurface > Groundwater | place... | reverse complement strand
AATATCAATAGTTTATACTCTAATAATCAGTTGTTTGAGAGTTTTCATAGACCCATTTGAACGGTTTGTGGAACAATCTCCGGGTTTCGTCTATAATATAGAGGTGTTTGTATAATTTTTGAACTTCAGAGAGCTTTTCTGTTTTTGTTCGTTTTTTTCTTGATAATGTCGTTGGAGCATGAAGGTTTAGATTTTAAATCATCTTTTTCCACGCAAGGCGCAAAGAGACAAATCATCGTTTTTTTAGTTGATAAATATTTTAACGTCAATTATAATCATTACTTTTGATATTTAAATTATCAGCATCAATTAATTATGAAAACAAGTATAAAACTATCAGACATTCGTTTTTTTGCATACCACGGCGTTTTGGAGCAAGAGCGGAAAGCGGGCAACAATTATGTTGTAAATATTCATCTAAATGCAGATTTATCGTTAGCCTGCGAAAGCGATAATGTAGAAGATACCATTAATTATGCACTTGTTTACGACATTGTGGAAAAAGAGATGAAAAAACCTTCCAATCTGTTGGAACATGTTGCCATGCGCATTTTTAAATCGATAAAATCTACTTTTCCACAAATTTTGAGCATAGAAGTACGTTTGGCAAAAAGCAATCCACCTGTTCGAGGCGAAATAAAGTGTGCTGAAGTAATTATTAGTGAATAACACTTTCTTGCAATCGTTGTTATTTCTACACACTTAATACTGTTTTACTCGTATACTTTTTTGTATCTTTGCATAAATAATCTTTGCAATAAAAGGGCAAACAGTACATTTCGACTTCGCTCAATGTAAAACGTTACTCTCGCTTTTAAAACATGCCGGTCACTGAGCTTGTCGAAGTGTTACCCTTTTCTAAACAAAGATTTAGAAACAAGAAGTTTTGGCAGACACTGAATAATGAAGATAAATGGATAACGAACAAGATATTAAAAGTACATTAGAGGCTGACAATTCTATTGTAATTGATACCGAGCATATCGAACCAGCCATACCACAAGAACACTTAGTGCTTCGCACGGATAATTTGGTTAAGAAGTATGGTAAACGTACGGTTGTAAGTCATGTTTCCATAAATGTAAAACAAGGAGAAATTGTAGGTTTGTTGGGACCAAACGGTGCCGGCAAAACAACTACGTTTTATATGGCGGTAGGGTTGATTGTGCCCAATGAAGGTCGAATTTTTCTTGGTGATCGCAACATTACCAAGTTTCCTGTTTACAAACGAGCACAATTTGGGATAGGTTATTTGGCACAAGAAGCATCTATTTTTCGGAAAATGTCAGTTGAAGACAACATTCGAGCTGTGTTAGAAATGACTGATAAATCGCGTGATGAGCAACACAGAAAAATGGAAAGTCTGATTGAGGAATTTGGTCTTCAGAAAGTACGTAAAAACTTGGGCGACCAACTCTCGGGAGGAGAAAGACGCAGATCTGAAATTGCACGTTGTTTGGCCATCGACCCAAAGTTTATTATGTTAGATGAACCTTTTGCAGGTATTGACCCTATAGCGGTGCAAGACATTCAATCGATTGTGGCGCAACTTAAATATCGAAACATAGGTATCTTGATTACCGATCACAATGTGGACGAAACTTTGAGTATTACCGACAGAGCATATCTACTTTTCGAAGGAAAAGTATTGTTTCAAGGTACAGCCGAACAGTTGGCCGAAAATCCGGTTGTGCGTGAGAAATATCTGGGTAAAGATTTTGAATTGAAAAAGAAAACCTTTGAATATTAGGAATATGTCCCGACTTCTTGCAATAGATTATGGCAGAAAGCGTACCGGAATTGCTGTGAGCGATACCTTACAACTAATTGCAAACGGATTAACAACAGTGCGGTCACATGATGTGCTCGATTTTTTGAAAGATTATGTTCAGAAAGAGTCTGTAGAACGCATCATTATCGGTTTTTCGCGTCAAATGAATTACGAAGAGTCCGAAAGCATGCAATACATCAAGCCATTTGTAAAAAAGTTGGAGAAGGAGTTTCCCAATATTCCTGTGGAATATTTTGACGAACGTTTCACTTCAAGTATGGCATTTCAAACAATGATTGAAGGTGGGGTGAAAAAGAAGCAACGTCAGAACAAAGCATTGGTCGATGAAATTAGTGCAACCATCATTTTGCAAGGCTACATGGAAAGCCGGCGGTTGAGCATGCGTTAACGCATTTATAAAAAAAAGCAAAAAACTATTTTTTAATTATGATTTTACCTATATACATTTACGGACATCCCATACTACGAAAGGAAGCCAAAGATATTGACTCTTCCTATCTCAACTTGAAAGAGTTAATAGACAACATGTTCGAGACCATGTACAATGCTGATGGCGTAGGCCTTGCTGGTCCACAAGTGGGCTTAGACGATCGCATTTTTGTGATTGATCTTGCTCCGTTGGCAGATGAGGAAAATCCGGAATATAGAGAGTTCAAAAAAGTTTTTATAAACGCTAGAATTATAAATAGAACAGGTGAAATAACAAACTTCGAAGAAGGCTGTCTTAGCATTCCCGGCGTTAACGAAAGTGTACCCCGCAAAGATACTATTGAAATTGAATATTTAGATGAGAACCTGGAACCTCATCACGACACTTTCACCGGTTTTCCTGCCCGCGTTATCCAACACGAATATGACCATATAAACGGTATTTTATTTGTTGACCATATTTCAGCCATTCGTAAACGGTTGATTAAATCGAAACTTACTACTATGAGCAAAGGGAAGGTGAGTTGTCATTATAAGGTGAGAACGGCATAAGAGGGTCTTTCTATGTTGTGGGTGTTTCTAAATTCCCCTCCAAAGGAGAGGAATTACCCAAGCAGAGGTTAGATTTTTTTTAGATTTTTTGTCATACAATTTGGAGTTTGTTCTCTTTCATTTAAGAGATTTTAACTTTTAACTCTTAACTCTTAACTCTTAACTCTTAATTCTTAATTTTCAACTCTTCTCTGGCAAAGTTATCTATCTTATTCTTCTATATGAGTTATCATTGGTTTTGTAAAGTATTTTTCCCCTTTCCAAAATCGCAATAAAAAATCGATCTCTTTCAAATAAACTGCTCCGATATCTCCCTCATCAAAAAATGGCAATTTATCTTTACAATTCTCAATGCAGAACATAGCTAATTCTGTTGACAATTCATCCGAAGTAAACAGAGCCATAATATCTTCGTCACTTTGTTCTTCTTCGAAATAAGGATTATTGGGTAAAGGAAAAGCAGAATTTATATGCAACCCAATTTCCATTCCACTCTTGGGATTATAAAACAACAAACAAGTTTCAGAGGCTTCAGCGGTTTCTTTTAATTCTTCAATCGGAATAAAAAAATCTTTTTCTATGATTCTTTTTAGTGCCTCTTTCTTCGCTTTTTTAGGAGCATCGAGTGAATGAGTGTAATATATTATAAAATTCTTCATATACTCGTTTATTTGTTCTGTCGGAAGAAATACAATTTGTGCACCTTTGTTGAAATCTTTAAATGCTTTTAATTGCTTAATGAGGAAATCATCGTCTTTCTTTTTATGATCGTCTAAAAAATGAACTTCTCTTTTGCTCGCTATCGAGTTTTTTTCTTCTAAAATTATATCAGGATCAAATGGTTGGTTAATAGAGACGCCGGTAAGCCACCACTCATTTCTCCATTCAACAATTCCCATATACATAATTGTATCAATCTTTTTTAATGAGTCTGGATTGTGGAAAGAATATTTCTTGATTTTAAACCTTTTGCTTGAGGCAATATGTTCAACGAACAGCTCATCTTTGTCTTGCCCTTTGTACAGAAATAAACCCTTTATGGTGGGCGATAAGTTTAAAAAATCTTCGCTGAGTGGATGATCATTACCCAGAATTTCAGCAGCCCATTCTTTTCCTTTAAAACCAAATAAACCTGTGTGAAATGCATGGGCAGAGTAATCTTTTACTTCGTACAAAAATGCTAATACATCACCATATTCTAACTCTTCATTGTTTCCGTGTTCTTCTATTATTGCCTCTCGTAACTCTTTTAATCGTTGCGCTGTGTCAGGATGAAACAGATATGTTTCAAATAGAATTTTTTGGATTAAATTGCGTGCAACATGAAAGTCTTTTTTATCAATCTGATAATAGGATATCAATTGTTTGTTCTCAGGAGCATTATCCCAAGCATCCTCAAATATGGTCATTACTTCTTCTGCCGCTTCAATAATATAGCCATTTAGAGGACTAACAACTATATCATCACGCATTAAACTGATAAAATACCAAATCAAAAAACTTACATCCTGAACGTTTATCTCTTCTTCGTAATATTCATCTACATTGTAAAATGGCAATGGTTTGTGGTATAATCGCTTATGAATTCTAACAAAAGAGTTCCAAATATTGGTGCCGGATAGTATATCTTCAAAATAAGAAGTTAAAAAGCATGATAAATAATCTATACCTTCTTCAAGAAGAAGTATTTGTAGATAATTTGCTTCTTCGTTATTTACAATGGCTTTTTTAATCTCGTTACATATTTTTAGGTAATAACCGTCCGTTCTGGCTTGTTTACTGTATGGTTTTAAATCTAACCAATCTTTGATAAAAATTCTTTTTCCCATTCAAGTTTTTGCGTTATTATTTTGTTTTGATAGTGTGCAGCTATAATATGTTGAGGGCAATTTATAATCTAAACAGATGCTATCCAGCCGGGTGATGTGTTAGAATATCTTCTATTGCTTTATTTTTCAATATTAATCGCTTGATCGATCTTTCATCCAAATTGGTGTGGTGTCCGATTTATGATCTTTTCCAATTATGTTTTTATACAACTCCGGTCTGCGCGCATTTTTATATCTCCAACCTCCTGAAAGTCGGATTTTTTCTTTTGTTATTTTTGAAATTGCAATGTCATTTTCAAATGATTTTATTTCAGATAAAACTTCTCCGTACGGATCAATTATCATTGAATTGCCATTTTTCAGCTGGTCGCCGTCGTAGCCAATAGGATTGCTAAAGAGATAGTAAACGCCATTGTCGTAGGCTCTTGCCGGTAGCCAACGCATTAACCAACGTCTCCCTTTTGGACCGTCAAACTCCATTCGTAACGATACGGGATCGTTCTCACGATTTTGCCAATATTTGTCGTCTATATAACCACGATGTGGCATTGCCGATGGTGTACAACACGTAACATGTGGTGCGAAAATTAATTCCGCTCCCAAAAGAGTTGTTGCTCTAACGTTTTCAATCACATTATTGTCGTAACAAATTAGAATTCCACATTTCCAGCCCAATAAATCGAATACGCAATATTCGTTTCCGGCAGATAAATGTTTATTGATAAAAGGATGCAATTTTCGGTACTTTGCAACTAAACCGTCTTCAGTAACGCAGATGTAAGTATTGTATATTTTCCCGTCTGATTTTTCCAGTAAGCCTGCCAAAATAGGCATATTTACCTCTTTGGCAATCTCAATTAATTTCTGTGTACTTTTTCCGTTTGGCACCTCTTCCGCCAAGTCAGTTAGCTGTTCAAGGCTTAAATTTTTGGTGAAAGTGTATGCCGTTACCGACATTTCATGAAAACTGATTAAGTCTGCACCTTTCGATTTAGCTCTTTTCGCAAGTTTTTGGATTATGGATAAGTTGTAGGATTTATCACCGTCTTTTGGCTCAAATTGAGCAACTGCTACGTTCATATTTGGATGATTTATCTATGAGTAATTTAAATGAAACAGTAGAAAGTAAAAACTCAAGTTTTTATCAAAAAAAGACATTTCAGAGGAGGTTCATCTTTTTAAATTCTCTTCCATATATTTGAATTTTGTCTCGATCAATTTCATTTTTAAAAGATCGATTTCTAATCGCTTTCTGTTCAAGAAGATCTACTTCTTTTTCTAATATTTCTTCTAACTTAAATTTCAAATTGAAATATTTTTCCGAGTATGAAATTGAGTCATTATCATCTATGGGTTCGGCACAATCTCTATATCCACTATTAAATCACATAGTCTCTCAACTTTGTCAATATGCTGATATATTATTTTCATATTTTTTACTAAATAGTGTCTTCCCGAAAACCCCTTTGTTATCAATAACTTTTCAATCTATTTCTTCTCCAACAACTTTGCAGCCTTACTATCCAAAAACCAAATCAAATTCCCCGATATTGGCTGCACTTTTGCTGCCGGATATTTTTCTTGTGCTTTCTCTTTGTCTTCGATCACTGCCTGTACTTTTTTCGCTTTGGCAGCACCAGTAACCAAGAATGCCACATTCTTGGCCGCATTGATGGTTCGTCCCGAAAGGCTCACACGCATTTGTCTTGTTTTAGGATGAGTTGCCACAACACATAAATTGCTGCTATCCCATAAATTCATTTCATGCGGAAAGATAGATGCAGTGTGTCCGTCTTCGCCCATTCCCAACATGATAATATCGAATTGAGGAATGCCATTTACTTGTTCCACTTCATTTAATAACAAATCGCTATAGCTCCTTGCCTCTTTGTACGGATCATTTTCCCCTCTGATTCTGAAAATATTTTCTTGCGAAATGGGTAGATGGTCAAACAGATGATCTTTTGCTATTTTATAATTACTGTCATCATTGTCTGGCCACACGCAGCGTTCGTCACTCCAAAAGAATTTTATTTTACTCCATTCAATATCTTCGGCATGATTTTTCGCCCAATAATCGAATAGCGATTTTGGAGTTGTTCCTCCCGACAAAGCTATTGTCAAGGGTTCGTTTTCCGATAAAAGTTCTTTTAACCACAAGGTAAAATCCTTGTTTAAATCGTTTAAATTGTCAAATATTTTTGTTTTCGTTTTCATAGCTATAAATATAGTTTATAATTCGCAATAAATGCCATCATCTGATAAGTTTTTGCACGGATAGCGCCATTTTTGATTTTCTCCTTCAATTAAATCGTCAATTTTGTCGGGTCCCCATGAACCGGCGGGATATCCATAAAGGGGAGCTTTTTTGTCATTTTCCCAATAAGTAAGTATAGGTTGAACAAACTTCCAGGTCTCTTCTAATGAAGGACCATCCATAAATAGCGTGCTGTCGCCTGCCATACAATCCAGTATTAATCGTTCGTATGCTTCGGGGATATAGTGATCGTCTAAGTCGGTGTAATGAAAATCCATATTTACTGATTTCACTTCGTAACCATTGCCCGGCATTTTCATCCCGGTTTTAAGTAAAATTCCTTCATCGGGCTGAATGCGCAAAATTAACTGATTGTCATTATCTTCATTTTGGTGAAAAAGTTGTTGGGGTGATGGTTTAAAATGAATCACAATTTCTGATACGCGTGTAGGCATTCTTTTTCCTGTACGAATATAGAATGGTACTCCTGCCCAGCGCCAGTTATCGATAAAGCATTTCATGGCAAAAAACGTTTCGGTGCGTGATTTTTTATCTACGCTTTTTTCTTCCCGATACCCTAATACGGATTCTCCGCGAATTTTAGAAGCAGAGTATTGACCACGAATCACATTATTTTTTAAATCACTCTCGGAAAGTGGATGTAAGGCTTGAAAGACTTTCATTTTTTCGTATTTAATGGCTTCAGCATTAATCTTTGTGGGCGGTTCCATAGCAATTAGCGCTATCAGTTGCATCAGGTGGTTTTGAACCATATCACGCAATGCTCCTGCTTCGTCATAATATCCACCGCGTCCTTCCACGCCAATGCTTTCGACCGTAGACACTTCTACGTGTTGAATATAGTTTCTGTTCCACAGCGGTTCGTAAATGCCGTTTGCGAAACGTGTAACCATCAGGTTTTGCACGGTTTCTTTCCCTAAGTAATGATCAATACGGTAGATTTGGTCTTCGTTGAAAAAATCGAGCAATTGTCTGTTTAGTTCTTGGGCGGATTTTAAATCGTGTCCAAAAGGTTTTTCAATAATTATGCGCCGAAAACCTTTGTGTTCCAAATTCAATCCTTGTCCATAAAGAAATTTCGGGATTTTTGCATACAACTGAGGAGGAGTTGAAAGATAAAAGATATAATTTTTATCGGTTTTATATTTCAAATTAATTTCGGATAATCTTTTTTTCAATGCTCCATATTCGTTTCCATTGCCAGTATCCATGCTTAGATAGGAAACTTTTGACAAAAACAGATCAATTCTTGCTTGGGGTGCATTTTTATAATGTGAGAACTGTTTGATCCCTTTTTCCATTTTATCTCTAAAAGCATGATCGGTGAAGTTAGTTCTGCTCACTCCTAAAACGGCAAAATGGGAGGGAAGCAGTTTGTTTTCATATAAATCGAAAATAGCAGGTAGAAGCTTTCGGTATGTTAAATCGCCCGAAGCTCCAAAAATCACCATAACCTGATTATCAATTTTTTTTGGATTGTTCATTGCTATTGTTTATTCTAATTAATGAAGTATTCTTTACAAAAAGAGAGTGTTTATTTTTGAGTATATTACCTGTTTGTTTTTAGCTTGCAATCATAAGTTGTAAGTCGAGACGCCCAAGTGTGTGCCTGTACGAACTGATAAAAAGCAAGTTGTGGATTGGACATAGATATTTAATTCCAAGTGCAATCTTTTTTTAATTCTTATTACTGTATAATCTGTTTGACGTTGCAGTGCAATGACGTTAAAATTCAAATTATCTTCAAACAAGACGAATTATATATAATATCTACCTCACACCACTATTTCCTATTCTCAAATAGCATACCCATGTCACTCCACACACTTTGCTGTGCTTATTAAAAAGTGTAATGTGAATCTTTTTTTAATCGAACACCAAGGTAATTTTCTTATGTGTATAATAATTTAAAACACCTGAAAAGACTAAATGTTTCAAAATAAAAACTTAATAATGTCTTGTGACGAGCATAAACCTATGATTTTCTGCTAATTTTAGCGGAAAGAATATAAATGTTTTTGTGCTAATAAAAAAATATGAGTATCTTTGCGCCTCAAATTTATTATATAATTTAATTACAAACAACTCTTAGTATGAATAATTACGAAACCGTTTTCATTTTGACTCCCGTTTTGTCTGATGCACAGATGAAGGAAGCGGTAGAAAAATTCAAAACCCTCCTTACGGACCAAGGGGCCGAAATTATAAACGAAGAAAGCTGGGGATTGCGCAGATTGGCATATCCCATCGATAAAAAATCGACAGGTTTTTATTGCATGTTAGAATTTAGTGCTGATCCGTCTGCAATTGCCGGATTAGAAGTGAATTTCCGTCGCGACGAACGCGTACTTCGCTTTTTAACAACCAAGCACGATAAATTCTCATTTGAATACTCGGAAAAAAGGCGAAGAAATCGTTCTACCAAACAAGATGCTTCTGCCAAAGCAGAAGAGTTTGCCGAGACAACAAAATCTAAATCAAAATAATTTTAAAAAGGAGGAGATAAACAATGGCTAAACAATCAGAAATAAGATATCTTACACCCGTATCTGTTGACGTTAAAAAGAAAAAATATTGTCGATTCAAAAAGAATGGCATTAAATATATTGACTACAAAGATCCGGAGTTTTTGAAAAAATTCTTAAACGAACAAGGTAAAATTTTACCACGTCGTATCACAGGGACATCGCTAAAATTTCAACGTCGTATTGCGCAAGCAGTAAAAAGAGCTCGTCATTTGGCTTTGCTTCCATACGTAACCGATTTAATGAAATAAAAAAAAGGAGGAAACAAAATGGAGGTAATATTAAAAGAAGACATTCTAACCTTAGGATATAAAGACGATTTAGTGGATGTGAAAGAAGGATATGCACGCAACTTCTTAATTCCGCAAGGAAAAGCTATATTTGCATCGGCTTCTGCCAAAAAAATATTGGCTGAAAATATGAAGCAACGTGCACACAAAATTGAGCAAATGAAAAACGATGCTCAAGCAATAGCTGACAAAATGGAAGGTACTACACTGACCATTGGTGCTAAAACAAGTTCTACAGGAACAATTTTTGGTTCTGTTACCAACATTCAATTGGCTGAGGAATTGGCTAAAAAAGGTTTTGAAGTTGACAGAAAAATAATTGTTATCAAAGATCAAGTAAAAGAAGTTGGAAACTACACTGCTACTGTAAAACTTCACAAAGAAGTTTCTGTAGAAATTTCATTTGAGGTGGTGGCAGAATAAGTTAGACTTAAAAAACATTAGTTAGAAACAAACTTTATATAAAAAACCGATTGTCAAAGTTTAATTTGGCAATCGGTTTTTTTTTGCACTGCTGCGTCGATTTCGATTTTAAAGAAATGAATTCAAAAAACTCACATATCAATTTAAAAATGAAGATAAAAGGTAAGAAAATTCATTTTACTCACGAGTTATCAACAAAAAAGCCATTCTTGTAGTTATTTAACACAGAATTAAGCGATTTATTATTTATTTTGCTGTTTAAAGAATTAACATATTACTATGGGTAAAATTATAGCATTAGCTAATCAGAAAGGAGGCGTTGGGAAAACGACAACAACCATTAATTTAGCTGCCTCGCTGGCTGCATTAGAAAAATCGGTGCTTATTGTTGATGCAGATCCGCAAGCCAACGCATCGTCCGGAGTGGGAATTGATGTGAGAAAGAGCCACAAAACACTTTATGAAGGTCTAATTGGAGAAAGAAAAATCTCAGAGATTCTGATTAAAACGGAATTTGAAAAAATCGATATTGTTCCGTCTCATATTAATTTGGTAGGTGCCGAATTAGAATTGGTACAGCTTCCAAATAGAGAAAACAAAATGAGGGACCTCTTGAGCGATATCAAAAAAAAATACGATTATATCTTGATTGACTGTTCCCCCTCTTTAGGCATAATTACTGTGAACGCATTAACGGCGGCAGATTCGGTGATTATTCCGGTTCAGTGCGAATATTTTGCACTTGAAGGGTTGAGCAAATTATTGAATACAATAAAAATAATTAAATCAAAATTAAATCCCACATTGGAGATTGAAGGCTTTGTGCTTACCATGTACGATTCTCGGTTGCGCCTGCATAATCAAATATACGAAGAAGTGAGACAACATTTCCAGGAATTGGTTTTTACTTCAGTTATTCACCGTAACGTTACTTTGAGCGAGTCTCAAAGCCATGCACAGCCTGCCTTGATGTACGATGCCGGATCGCGTGGAGCAATCAATCATATGCAACTTGCAAAGGAATTAATCGAAAAAAATGAATAACTTTGTAATTCAACTTTAGGAAAATAATAAAATGTCAAAGAGAAAAGCTTTAGGAAGAGGGTTAAATGCACTAATTACGATGGACGACAACGAAACTGACGGGTCATCGTATATCAGCGAAATTGCTCTAACAAAAATTAAACCAAACCCTGATCAACCACGAGAAGATTTTGATGATGAAACAATGGAGGAGTTGGCTACATCTATTCAGAAAATAGGTGTTATACAGCCCATTACGCTTCGCGAATTGGAAAATGGCGAATATCAGATAATAGCAGGTGAAAGACGTTACAGAGCCTCTATAATGGCAAAATTAAGCACCATTCCGGCTTATGTGAAAACTGTGGAGGACGAAGATGTAATGGAGATGGCGCTGATTGAAAATATTCAGCGCGAAGATTTAAATGCTATTGAAATTGCACTTACCTACCAAAAACTGATTAACTCGCAATCTTTAACTCAAGAGCAGTTGAGCGAACGAGTAGGCAAAAAACGAGCAACCATTGCCAACTACATGCGATTGCTAAAACTTCCGGCAGAAGTGCAAATGGGAATAAAAGACAAGAAAATTGATATGGGACATGCGCGTGCTTTGGTTACAATTCCTGATCCCGTGGTGCAGTTAGACTTATACAATCGAATTATTAAAGAGGGCTTGTCTGTAAGGAAAGTTGAATCAGTGGTAAAAGAGGAGAGTCAAGAAACAAAAGCCAAGAGCAGCAAAAAAACAAAATCGGTTCAAAAAACACCAGACGAATTTGATGCATTGAAGAATCATTTATCACGTTTTTTTGATACGCAAGTTGATTTTAAATATTCAAAATCCGGCAAAGGGAAAATAACAATTCCATTTAACTCAAATGAAGATTTGGAACGAATTATTGGGATATTCGACGTAATTAAAAAATAAAGTTTCCTATCAGATGAGGCTATTAGGCATAAAAATAATTAGTTGTATCGTTTTATTGAATTTCTCTATCGGACATGCTCAACAAACCTTGCAGCTAAGTCCCGATACTTTGCCTCCAATTAAGGTCGATAGTCTCGCATTCCCTATTGATACAATCCCTGTAGTACTACAATCAACTCCGCCGGATACAGTTCCAAGTAAATCGGTTGTAGTCATCAAGGATACCACATCAATCCCTTTGACACTTAAGTCAAATACTTTTACACCAAACCCAAAGAAAGCGGTTATCTATTCGGCAATTTTTCCGGGATTGGGACAGATTTATAATCGGAAATATTGGAAACTGCCGATTGTGTATGGCGGATTTATTGGTTTTACGTATGCCATATCGTGGAACGGAAGATATTATACCGATTATTCCAACGCATACAAAGATATTATGGACGATGATCCTGCGACCGATAGTTGGAAAAACTTTTTGCCCTATGGACAAGATCCCGAAACGGCAGATCAAGAATGGTTGAAAACCGTTTTCAAAAGGCGCAAGGATTTTTATCGTCGCTATCGCGATTTAAGTATTATCGGCACGGTGGCTATGTATGCAATTAGTATTTTAGATGCATACGTTGATGCACAACTTTTCGATTTTGATATCAGTTCGGACTTATCTCTTCGTGTGGAACCTACTATTATTAAAAAAACAGATTATTTAGCAAACAGCTTCGGTGTTCAGTGTAGCATCAGCTTTTGAAACCATTTAAATTTTAATGAAAATGAGAAAAAATGCTTTTTTAGTATTGGTGTTCTTTCTAACAAGCATGCCAGTTTTGATTTCTCAAAATCAAATTAAAGAAAAACAAACAAACCCTCTCAAAGAAACTATTCAAGACAGTTCTATTGTTGTTCCTGAAAATCTGAATGAAAACTTAAGTAAGTTACTTCACAATTGGCAAATCGATTTCTCAAACTCTGAGAATCAATGTAGCAAAGGAGTGAATGTTGTTTTCAGCGATTCGGTTTATATGCAACGTTTATACGACTTACCCACGGTTATGGAATTGTCATACAATTCCGTGGTGCGGTCATACATTGAAATGTATACCAAGAAGCGTCGCGAATTGGTGAGTTATATGTTGTCATTAGGCGAATATTATTACCCCATGTTCGAAGAAGCTTTGGATAGATACGATTTGCCGTTGGAACTAAAATATTTACCGGTGATAGAATCTGCTTTGAATCCGGTTGCCGTCTCGCGGATGGGTGCTACGGGTTTGTGGCAATTTATGTTGCAAACAGGCAAACTGTATAAGCTGGAGGTAAATAGTTTGGTGGACGAACGACGCGATCCATATAAAGCTACAGAAGCTGCTGCACGCTATCTGAACGATTTGTATCAGATATACGAAGATTGGAACTTGGTTATTGCTGCCTACAATTGTGGACCGGGAAATGTGAACAAAGCAATAGCTCGAAGTGGTGGAAAAAGAGATTATTGGGATATTTACTACAAGCTTCCTCGCGAAACGCGTGGTTATGTGCCGGCGTTTATTGCGGCAAATTATGTGATGAACTATTACGATGAGCACCGTATTTGTCCGCAGGAATCATCCAATGATTTCATTGCGTTAGATACAGTTCATGTAACGGATGAAGTTCATTTTAAACAAATTTCTGCTGTGCTGGATATCCCTATCGATCAGATTAGAAGATATAATCCGCAATTTAAACGCGATATAATTCCGGGGAATCATAAATCGTATGCTCTGGTTTTGCCCACCCAGGAAGTATATGCTTTTATAAGCAATAAAGATGAAATTGTGAACCATAATAAATCGCTCTATTTAACTCATCGCAAACAAACGCTGAACAGCCTGAACGATGGATTGGCATCGAATGGCAATGTTTTAAATACGTATTATCGTGTAAAAAAAGGAGATACTCTGGGAGCAATTGCGAGACGAAACGGGACTACTGTGTCGCGCTTACAGCAAATGAATGGAATGAAGAGCACAAAGTTGTCCATTGGAAGAAGACTTATCGTAAGGCAAACAGCTCAACCCATCGCAGTGGTAGAAAAAAATGAAACTACTGCCGGTGGAGAGATTAAAAAAACGTACTATCGCATTAGAAAGGGAGATACATTGGGTGCTATTGCAAGAAGAAACCGAACAACGGTTGCTCAACTGCAAAGCATGAACGGAATGCGCTCTACCAGATTGTCTATTGGAGAAAATATTGTTGTGAAACAAGAGGTTATACCTGTTCCGGAAGTAAAAGTTGAAGCTGCTGAAATGGAAGAGAAATACCAAAAAGTAGAAGCTACAATTAGCAGCGAAAATATTATAACGGAATATTTAACTAAAAAGGCTGAGAAAAATAGGAATATTTTGTAGGAGGAAAGAGGAGTCTGTGGTAAGTGATTTGTTGATGTGATGATTTGTTGATGTGGTGATGTATGATTCCCGCGCATTATCAACTTTTAATTTTTAACTCTTCACTCTCTCAAATCTCTTTCTTTTCAAAAAACGAAAATCGAACATTTCCATACTTGCGCTCTTCCTTAAAAAGAGGATGCTCGGTGAAACTATCCTTTTTGGAATGCTCCAAAATAAACAAGCCGTTTGGTCTCAATAGATTGCTTTCCAAAACTCTTAACAATACTGTTTCCAAATCTTTCCAATCGTAGGGTGGGTCGGCAAAGATTATATCAAACGCCTGGTTGCTTGTTTTTAAAAAAGAAAAAACGTCTGCTTTTACTACCAGCATCTCTTTCGCATCCAGTTTTTCTTTGATTTTTTGAATGAAAGCATGATTTTTTGTGTCTGATTCAACGCTAATCACGTAGGGGCATCCACGCGAAACAAACTCAAACGCAATGCTTCCACTACCTGAAAAAAGATCCAATACGTTCGTTGTTTCCCAATCTAACCAATTGTTTAGAATGTTGAACAGGCTTTCTCTTGCAAAGTCGGTTGTTGGTCTGGCTTTGAAGTGAGTCGGTAGTTGAAATCTTCTGGATTTATATTTTCCGCTTATAATTCGCATAATTGATACAATATTTCTGTGGGAGTTTCACTTTGATCTATCTTTAATTCACTTGCAAGTTCAACAAACAGTTTTTTTGATTGAGGAATTAACTTCTTGATAGTATCGATACATGTTTTGTTTTTTTCGGTTTTACCGGAAAAAAATATTTTGTCTGAATGTGCATCTAAGTTTAGAACTTCCCACGTTTTTTGAATGTAATAACAGGCTTCTAACGAGTTTTTTGCCTGGAATGTTTTTGCTAAGATAAGTTTTTCATTTGAAAAAGCAATAGCATCTATCATTTCATCGTCGTTGAAATTGATGTATAATGCTGCTGTTGTCTTATCGTGCAACTTATTAAAGAAAGGCATTAGAAAGGCTAAATGGTTTGAAAATCTTGGATTGAGAAGCGTTCGATTCAAAAAACTGTAAAGTTCTGCGTTCATTCCCCAAATTAGTCTACAACCTAATTTGTCAATATTATTGCTCATTACTTTGTTTTCGAAACTGTGATGATTGAACGCTAAAAGCTCATCGATCAGCTTTTTGTTATAAAACTCAGCGGGAACAAGTGTGAGTTTATCGTTCACGTATATCACATTTATCTCTCTGAAATTATTAGAAAAAAAGGAAAAATCGAAGATTAATTTCTCAATGTTCTTAAGGTAACTGATGTTTTTACTAAATAAAACATTGTTTTGAAAAAAAACAGTGCTATCCGTTGGACTATGAATAGAAAAATAAAATCCACTCGGCATTAGCCGAATGGATAGTATATAAGTTTTAGATTGAATAAAATCGATGTTATCTGGGAAAAACATACAGTTATTTTAGAGAGTAATTCGGCTTTTAATAAATCTAATGCCGGTAAGGGAATCATTAATTTTGGTCTCTATCAGATGTTGCATACAATGTCAATAAGCTTGTTAAAGAGTATGTGAGTGTCCGAAAGAAAACCACTTGCTTTTTGAGTCTTTGATAAGAAAAAGGTAAAGACAAAGCCTGTTCCGCTCTGGCAGAAGCTTTCGTCTCGCCAAGGCGAGATAACTGTTTCATCCCGATAGTTATCGGGACGAGAGTAACGCAGTATTTGCCTTTTTCTTGCAAAGAATTCTACTCCCAATTACCCGCGTTATTATTTGCTGTCTTAATAGAACCAACTCTCATCCCAACATATCTATCGCCCGGCAGGCTTCGTACGTTTTCAATCAACAGATTCAATTCGTTCTTGTTTAAATCGCCCAAATACGAAGTATAAGGTGCTTTTGCTTCAAAAACATTTATGGTGAAACCGGATGAAGTAGTAAGTGTATCGGTAGCCATTTCAAATTGTGCTCCGTTTCCGTAGGGAACGTAGCGTAATGAATCGGGGGCGAAATTTCTACGATTAGTGAAACGATTCTCTATTACAGGAACAAAAATTGTGTCACGCCGAAGTTGAGGTCTATTGTTTTGTCCATCCCACAAACCGGCTTTTTTTATGGCAGTCTCATTTCCGGTGTTAATAATATTCATGGCTTTAGACTCAGTCATACCTGCTTCCATTTGTTCTTCGGTTAAATCTCCATATTTTTGGAGCATTGCCACTTCTCCATTTTTCACGAAATTAATCAAAGAATCAAAACTTGCCGTATATTCTCCTTTGGCTTCACGAAAAGCCACTTGTGCTGTACGGATATCAATAAGTCTCTGTTTAACAGCTTCGTTGCGAATCTCGCTTTGTTTCTGAAAATCAATAGGTCCTTGAATGCTTTTCCAGCTTATGAAAATCAAGAGACCAATTGCAGCAACTAAAACAACTTTTACTAATACTTTCATGGACTTTTTTCCTTTTTTATTATTTTCTATTAAATGCTTTTGCTAATTTAGATTACAAATTTAGAAAAAGAATGATAATTGTGCTACTTTTACGTTGAAAATTATATGAAAAAAATGATAAACAGCTATTTCATCGAGAAATTAAAGGAAAACTTTCCTTTTTCTCTTACTAATGATCAAAAAAGCGCTATTACAAAAATAGTCGAATTTATTTTTAAACCAAAATCTGAAGAGATCTTTCTTTTAAAAGGATATGCCGGAACCGGAAAATCAAGCTTAATTGGTGCATTGGTGAAAACCATGGCGATGTTTCAGCAAAAAACTGTGCTTATGGCACCCACGGGAAGAGCTGCAAAAGTGTTTTCGCTCTATTCAGACGAACCTGCTTATACCATTCACAAGAAAATATATCGACAAAAATCCATGAGCGATACGGGAGCTTCATTTTCACTAACAGACAATTTGCATCAAAACACTTTGTTTATTGTGGATGAAGCCTCAATGATAAGTAATAATTCAAACGAAAATTCCCTTTTTGGTACCGGGAGATTGTTAGACGATTTGATTGAATATGTTTATTCTGGCGCAAATTGTAAAATGTTGTTCTTGGGAGATACTGCTCAGTTGCCACCTGTGAAACAGGATATTAGTCCGGCAATGGATGTGAAGGAACTACAAATGTATGGATTGATTGTATCGGAATTTACTCTCACTGAGATTATGCGCCAATCCGAAGAATCGGGAATTCTCTATAACGCAACATTGTTGCGCAATGCTTTGAGTGCAGGAGTTACCGAAAATACTCCCCAATTGAAGCTGAATGGTTATAACGATGTAGAAAGGATTTCGGGCAACGATTTGATTGAAGAGATATCTGCTTGCTATTCCCGCGATGGAGTGGAGGAGACAATTGTAATATCGCGTTCCAATAAAAGCGTAAATATCTTTAATAATGGAATCAGAAATAGTGTGCTCTATCGGGAAGAAGAATTATCGAATGGCGATCTGCTTATGGTTACAAAAAACAATTACTTCTGGTTGAAAGAAGAAGAAAAGGTTGATTTTATTGCAAATGGAGAATTTGTGGAAGTCCTTCGAATAAGAAATCACGAAGAGTTGTATGGATTAAGATTTTGCGACGCACTTTTATATCATAAGAATTACGATATTGAGTTTGAAGCAAAAATAAACTTAGATGCCCTGCATACTGAATCTGCCGGTGCCGCTTATCAACACAGTAATATGTTATATGGTGCGTTAACAGAAGAGTATGCTCACATTGGATCGAAACGTGATCGGTACAAACAAATAAAAAACAATCCTTATTACAATGCGTTACAAGTGAAATATGGATATGCAGTTACTTGCCACAAAGCGCAAGGGGGTGAATGGAAAAATGTTTTTATCGATTTAAGTTATATCAATCCCAATCATTTGGGCGATAACTTCTATCGTTGGCTGTATACATCAATCACACGTAGCACAAAAATGTTATATCTTGTGAATTTGGCAGATAAGTATGTTGCCGGTTCCGATTAATTATTAAATTTGTAAGGAACATTAGCTGTCAGCTATCAGCTATCAGCTATCAGCAGTCAGCTATCAGCTATCAGCAGTCAGCTATCAGCTATCAGCAGTCAGCTTATTGCTAACAGCTAACGGCTAACAGCTAACTCGCTAACGCCTAACAGCTAATCGCTAATTAAAAAAAACAATGAAAAATAAATATATAGAATCGTTGCTCAATGAAATTCAAGAATTAGAATCTAAGGTGATTAAACTGAAAGAAAACCAGTCGATTCCTTTTTCTTTTTTCAAAGAAGCGTTCAAGCAAACTCAAGAAATCATGCGATTGTTGCATACTCTTGAATTTGTTCAGATTGAAGATATGAAAAGTCAAATGGAAAAACTTGTACAATTTCTATCTGAAGCATCAGAGCAAACAGAATCTTCCGAGAAAGAAAAAAAAGAGAGTTACGAACAAGATGATAAAAGAAATGTAGAAGCAGAGAAACAGAGTGTTAAGGAAGAAGTATCGCCTTCGGAGCCACTTTCATCATCAAAGAAAATATCAAAAGAAAAAATTAAGGAGGATTTTCCGTTGTCTGATGAAAAGGATAGTGAAACAAAACCGACACCTCTCATATCAGAATCAATAAATACTGAAGAATCTGATTTTGTAAAAGAAAGCGCAACTGACGATTCCCATATAAATCCGCTGCATGCTGCAAATAAATCATTGAATGATATGCAGCCAACCAATCACACAATAATGGACTCAAAACGAAGCATCAGTCTGAACGACCGTTTTTTGTTTCAACGCGAGTTGTTCAATAACGACAGGCAAGCAATGAACAATATGATGATAAAGATGCAGTCCTTTGCTACTTTTGCAGGATGCAAAAATTATTTGGAAAATAATACTGATTGGGACTTTAAGGACGAAACTGTTGAAAAATTTCTGGATTTGCTAAAAGAAGGTTTTTAAATGGGTGAGAACGAAGGCAGAAACAAAGGAATATTGTATGTAGTGCCCACGCCCATAGGCAATTTAGAAGATATGACGTTTAGAGCGATAAACGTTTTAAAGAAATGTGATTTTATTTTGGCGGAAGATACACGAAAGAGTGGTTTTTTATTGAAACACTACGAAATTGAAACCAAAATGTTTTCACACCATAAATTTAACGAACATAAAAGTAGCCAACAAATAGTTGAACGTATCCTAACGGGAGCCGATGTAGCTTTAATATCAGATGCAGGAACACCTGCAATTTCTGACCCCGGATTTTTGTTGGTTCGTTCGTGTATCGAAAATGGAATAGGTGTTGAATGTTTGCCGGGCGCTACGGCTTTTGTGCCGGCTCTGGTGATGTCCGGCATGCCAAGTGACAGGTTTTGCTTCGAAGGCTTTTTGCCTCATAAGAAAGGACGACAGTCACGTTTGAGAGAGCTCGAAAACGAGCAACGCACAATGGTGTTTTATGAATCTCCCTATCGGGTGATGAAAACACTGACGCAATTTGCCGAGACGTTTGGCGAAAACCGTTATGTTTCGGTTTCGCGTGAGATATCAAAATTGTACGAAGAAACAATTCGTGGGTCAGTAGCTGAGTTGATAGCCCATTTTACCAATAACGAACCCAGAGGGGAGTTTGTAATTGTTGTAAATGGCAAAGAGAAAAATAAAAAGGATGACAATTTTTAAACCAAACTATGCCTATTATCGTTTAAACTAAAATTATATAGATATGAAGAAATTATTTATTTTACTACTTATTAGCATGGGTGTTCTCTTTTCGTGTACCAACGTGAAAGAATCAAAAGAGTACAAAGATTTGCAAGCAGAACGCGACTCACTTCTAATGCACGGAGTAACGGCTGACACAGAGGTTGCAGAGATGATGGCAGTTATTGATGACGTGGAAGAGAATTTCAATCAAATTCGTGAAGCCGAGAAGTATTTAGCCATGCAATCTACCGAAAAGGGAGAATTGAGCGCTAATACCAAGCAACGTATTAACGACAACTTCAAGATGATTAACGAAATCCTCCAAAAGAACAAAGCTCAATTAGCAGAATTGAACAAGAAATATTCTGCGAGCTCCGGACAAGTGGGGACACTGAAACGAACTATTGACCGACTTAACCAACAAATGGAAGAGAGTGCTCAGAACATTGCCAATTTGCAAACAGAACTTTCTCGTAGAGATGAAACAATTGCCCAACTATCGACGAATGTAACTGAACTTTCGGGTCATTTAGAAGAGCAGTCTGTAACCATTCGTGAACAAGAAAAATCGCTAAATACTGCTTATTATGTATTTGGAACTGCACGCGAACTGAAAGATCAGAAAATTCTTTCGGGAGGTTTCTTACAATCAACTAAAGTTTTGGACGGAGCTTTCAATAAAGACTATTTTCTTAAAATTGATATCAGAGAAGTTACCCGCATTCCACTTTATGATAAGAAAGGTAAATTGTGGTCAACTCATCCCGAGGGAACCTATGAATTTGAAAAAGGAGACGATGGAAACTTAACGTTTGTAATAACAGATACACAACGCTTTTGGAGTTTGACGAAATACTTAATAATTGAAGTAGGGTAGGGTGTGGTATGCGGTTTGTGGTGTGAGGTGGTATGATACTAAGAACTAAGAATTAAGAACTAAGAACTAAGAATTAAGAATTAAGAACTAAGAATTAAGAATTAAAAGTTGAGAATGATGCGTTAGTTATAAGATGTAAGGTATGTAGGGTAAGGCGTGATAGATTAAATATTGCATCATTGTTGTATCCTAATTCCGATTTTCGATTTACAATTCATGAATTCTGAATTCCTATTTCTTTTGCATCCAAAAAACCTTATTTGGTTTTGTATATAAACCTACTATATAACTAAAGTTTTCTGATTATATAATATATTCAGATTTCTGGTATTTCATAAAAGAATCTTTCGCCCTTACAGGGCTCCTGCGTCTATATTGTGCACATACACAGGGCGTTGCCCAGTGCTAGGTTCTTTTAGGGCGTTGCCCTAAATTGTGTGTGTGTTTGCGAGTGTGTGGTTTTACTATGTGAATTTAAAAACAAAAATTTTAGTTTTTATACCTATAGCTCTGAAAGGGCGCAAGACAATAGCATAGGGCAACGCCCTATGTATCTGGTTGATGTGTTGAAAGAAGCCCTGAAGGGCGTAAGCTTA
>Ga0265294_10003068_pt1 | contig 21632 bp, 23 predicted proteins | sample MunlanPumphouse3_FD_192504 | JGI IMG/M metagenome (GOLD analysis project Ga0265294, IMG submission 192504) | Groundwater microbial communities from a municipal landfill in Southern Ontario, Canada - Pumphouse #3 | ecosystem: Environmental > Aquatic > Deep subsurface > Groundwater | place... | reverse complement strand
CCCAGCCTCAGCGCGCTCAGCAGTTTCAGCGTCGGCTACGGTGCCTACCTGTCCGTGGTCATGGCCTTTATCGCCCTGTGCACCTCGATCGCCCAAAGCTATTACGGGCCGAAGGCCTGAAACTTTTTCGGCCGTCCGACCTTCCGGTTGGGCGGCCTTTTTACCATCCTCCTTATAAACACACCGACCATCTGCTTCTTCCGATATCGATGGTTCAGAAAAGCGTCATCTTCGGCGGAATCGCCTTATTAGGCGGCTTGGTCATGATCGGAGCGGTCTTTCTGCCGTGGGCTGTGGTCGGCAACGGCAGCGCCCTCACCGACTACTCCGGGCTGCAGCTGTACACCGACGGCCGTTTCGCAGATGAACCGCAGCGGGTCCTGGGTCTTGTGGCCGCCGCTTTCGGTACGCTGATCATCATCGGCGAGACCGTTTCTTTGATGAGCCCCCGGAAGGCCGTGTTCAAAACAGCCGGAGCGGTCGTCATCTTTGCGCTCATTGGCGCCATCGCCGTCGCGGTCTTCCAGCTTTGGGACCTGCCGGCAGCCAGCGGCGGACGGCTGCTGTACGGTGCGCCCGTCGCCGTGGTCGGCGCAGTCATCGCCCTGCTCGCGGCCATGAACCAGCTGAAACTGTCAATCTCGGAACAGTAAACCTTCGGTCCGCTGCGGCCGACAGACAAGCATTCGTATAAATATGACAGGGCGGATTGACCGTTACAGCTTATCTGGTGTTATCTTGATCGCCATTGACACAAGTAAACTGATGAACTTCATCGCGCTCGCGTGCTCTGCGGTGCTCATCTACACTCTGTTCTGTACCTGGCTCGGTGAGAACTTTTCAGGTCTTGCCTTACTGCAGGACGAGGGCCTGTCCGCCTACCTCGCTCTGTACGGCGTCAGCACCTGGCAGACCTACCTGCCGATGGGCGTATGCGTTGTCGGCATCATCACCTTCGTCCTCGGAGCCGTCCGGATGCTCCGGCCGACCGACTTTCTGTCCCAGCTCTTCGTATTGATCACGCTGGCACTGGGTGCCGTTTCGACGATCCTGGCCGTGCTCTTTATCGAGTGGAACATCAACGGTTATGACATCAGCCTGTACGTGTCCGGCGGAGCGTGGATCGCCGCGACTTTCGGTCTGCTTCTGACTGTCGTAGGTCTGTTCGAATTGTTCGCACCGCTGATCAACGAACGGCATCCGCCCGTGGTCGAGACCGAACTGGTCGCTCATCCGACAGCAAAAAAACCTTCCGAGGCCGTTATCACGCCGGCCGATCAGCGGGCCGCCAAGGAACGTCAGCATAACAGGGACAGCGATCTGCCCCGAAAATATCAGTAAGCGCGGGCGACAACATGAGAATCCCTGTTATTTACAGCAAAATCGCCAAAGGAAAGTTCTATGCCGGCCGGCCGGTCCTGTATAATAAATCGGCCGGGCTCCGGGACATGGTCCCGTTCAGTAAAATGGAAGTCCTGAAACCTCAGGCAGAACGGGCTGTCGACCTGGTAGTCGATGTCGCCAGCATCAATCAGAACCGCTTTAACAGTGTGTTCGTGGAAAAGATCAAGATTCCCGGTAACGACGTCTGGCTGATGGAAGCCATCCGCACCACTTCCGACGTCCTTGATGCTTTCATGGGCAGCATCAGCAAACTGCTGATCCCCTGCCAAACCATCCGCAGCTGGACGGTCCTCAGCGAAGCCTTTTCGCTGTCGGAAGACTGCATCCCCACCATTGTCTGCCACTGCGGACAGGCGTACGTGCTCGGCGGCAGGTTTGATGTCGACCGCATCGTCGAGAAACTGCTCGATATAGGCTACCATCAGCTGGCTGTACTGGACCTTGACGCCTCTCTGCCTGTTGAGACCTGGAAGCACTTGGCCGATATGCACCTCGGCATCATTCCATACAACCACAGCGAGGAACTGGATAAGTTCGGCTTCTTAGACTATGCCGTCGACCCGAAGGGGTTCACTCCGATAGAGGACGAACATCCCGATTGTCCGAAAGCGGATAGAGACCTCTGACAAAATCCCCGGCGGCCGCTTCGACGGCCGTCAGTTCTTTTTCATCGGTGCCTGCGACCTCGAGCGCCCCGCACCATTTCATGCCGACGGTGATTCCGCACGCCTTCAGGATCGTTTCGGTCTCCCGGAAGTCCGGAGCCGCCCGGCCGCCGCTGAGCAGCGCCGCCTGATAACGCGGATGGGGAAAAGAACCGTACCAGTATGGATTGAGCCGGTCGATCACCGTCTTGAGCAGCGACGACGGGCCGCTGAAATGGATCGGTGTGGCACAGATCAGCAAGTCCGCCTGGCGAAACAGCCTGTTGATGACCGCCATGTCATCGTGAATGACACATCCGCAGCCGTCCCGGCAGTGCCGACAGCCGGTGCAGTGGGCGATGTCCAGTTCCGCCGGCCAGACGAGATCGGCCGGGACCCCGACTGCCGCCAGTCCAGCGACGGCCCCGCGGCAGAGCGCCGCCGTGAACCCGTCCGGATTGCCGCTGCCGCAGATGATGAGCGCTCTCATATTTTCACGGTTATTTATTGGTTGGATTGCTTTTATATGTTCTCAGAGTATACTGCGGCAGGATGGAGAACACGGCGGCGCCCTTTACCAAGGCTAAATCGATGAACTTTCCGCGGAGCGTGGTCATCGGGCACGGCGTACTGGAGCAGACGGCAGAGATCTGCCGCGACCTGCTCTTTGGTCCGCACGGGCTGATCATCACCGGCGAACACACTTACCAGGCGGCCGGCAAACACGTAGAGGACCTGATGGCCCCGTATTACCAGATGAAGACCGCTTTCATCACCAACTGCGACCGCGAGAACGTCCGTAAGGGCATCGACGCCGCCAGCGACTGTCAGGCCGATTTCATTCTCGCCGTCGGCGGCGGCAGCAAGATAGACACAACGAAGCTGGTCGCCAAGGAGATCGGCATTCCCTTCGTCAGTATCCCTACCTCGATCGCCCACGACGGCATCTCCTCGGACCGGGCATCTCTGAAGAACGACACCGGCGGCCCGCTTACGATTCAGGCCCTGCCGCCCACCGCAATCGTCGCCGACACCACAGTGCTCGTAAAGGCGCCCTACCGCTATCTGGCGTCAGGCTGCGCCGACGTGATCTCCAACCTGACGGCGCTCAAAGACTGGGATTTCGCCCGGCGGATCCGGGACGAGGAGTTCAGCACCTCGGCATACAACCTTTCCATGTTCGCGGCCCAGAGCATTGTCTCGAACGCGAACCTCATCAAACCCGGACTGGAGGAGAGCATATGGCTGGTTCTCAAGCCGATCATCGCTTCCGGCGTCTCCATGTGCATCGCCGGCAGTTCCCGCCCCACCAGCGGTTCAGAGCACATGTTCTCCCACGCCCTCGACCTGCTCCATCCGGGCAAGGCCCTGCACGGAGAGCAGTGCGGCGTGGGCTGCATCATGATGATGATGCTTCACGGCGGCGACTGGAAACAGATCCGTGACGCCTTGAAAAGCATCGGCGCCCCTACAACCGCGGCCGAGCTCGGCCTGAGCGCGGATGACGTCATTGACGCGCTGGTAGAAGCGAACAAGGTCCGCAAGGAGCGGTTCACCATCCTCGGCGACAACGGACTGACCCGTAATGCCGCCACCAACCTCGCCCGGGCCACGGGTGTCATCTGAAGGTGAAAACACGGTACTGATCACATTGCTAAGCGAATCGCAGGCCCAGGTAGGCAAAGAGTTCGTCTTCCTCGGCCCGCAGCTTGAGTGCAAAGAATGCCGGCTAAAGGGCATCTGCTTCAATCTCGAGAAGGGCGCGTCCTACCGGGTCGTCGCCGTCCGGAACCAGAAGCACCCCTGCGAGCTGAACGAGGGAGAGGTCCACGTCGTCGAGGTCGAACGTATCACCCGGCCGGCAGCTGTGGAGAAAAAGTACGCCGTCGAAGGCTCGAAAATCTCCTTCCAGCCGGCTGGCTGCGGACAGATCGGTTGCCCGAACTACCGCCGCTGCAATCCCGTCGGAATGGATGCCGGCGCCAAGGTCGAGATCAAGACGGTCGGTGCCAAGGCCGAGTGTCCGCTCGGCCAGAGCCGGGTGCTTATCGATCTGCTCTGAACACCGGCCGGTCTGAATTTTTCAAAAAATAATAAGTTTCCCGGCCATGGCCGGGAAAAGGATTTTCAGAACTTCTCGCCGGTGATCCGCTCGTACATGTCCACGTAGAGCTGGCTGACCTTGTCGATGACTTCCTGGGGCAGTGCGGGTATCGGCGGTTCGGCCTCGCCCTTTTCCCGGGCGGCCATCAGCTTGGCGTGGTAGCCGGTCTCCCGGTAATACTGCCTCACCATCTCCTTGGACAGCTCAACGGTGTTGCCCTTGGCGTACTCGGCGGCGTCCCACCAGCGATCCTCGTCCAGGGTACCGAAGGTGTCGACGACCATCAGCCGGCGCTCCTTGTCATAACCGTACTCCTTTTTGCCGTCGCAGTGGATCAGTCCGCGCTTGGCGGCCTCGACGGCGATAAGGTCGTCGATCTTCAGAGTTGTGTCGACAATCTCCTGGTACTCGGCGTCTGTCAGTCCGGCGATCTTCTTGGCCTCTGCAGTGGTCAGGTTGCGGTCGGTCTCCTCAAGCTTGGTGGTCGCCTCAACAAACGGCCGCGGGAGCTTTTCACCGTAACGGACCTGGTAGTCTTTCGGGAACCCGAGCTGCTCGGCGGTGACCTTCCCGGCCTTGACCCGGTCCATCAGGGAACCGGCGGCGTAGTGACGGCAGATGATCTCCAGCGGGATCAGATAGTTGGTGGTCCGGCCGTTGATCTTGCTGTAGTCGCGGATGACGTTCACCCGACGGACGTCCATGCGGTCCTTGGCGGGCTCGGACAGATAATGGTTCCGAATGCCGTTCTCGGACAGAATGTTGAACCAGTACTTTGCGGTCCGGCAGAGCGATTCGCCCTTGTGCGGGACCTTAGAGGGAATGATCTTGTCAAAAACCGAGATGTTGTCGGTGTATGCGAACTCAAGAATATCGTTGTCGACGGCGTAGACCTCTTTAACCTTCCCGGTCATGATCTTCTGCATGAACGCTTGATACTTTGTCACTTATTTATAGTCAAAGCCGGCCACAAGCACAACAGTAAGGATCGGACGTGACAGGTACGGTCTCGGCGGTGCCGGCGGCGATATCAAGCACCAACAGCCGGCCGATCAGTGGTTGACCGGTCCCGGTCAGCAGCATCAGGACCTGGGCGGCCTCAAGGGCACCGATGGCACTGACCGCCGCCCCTATGGTCGGCACGACCGCCGGGTCCTTGACCGCCCGAAAAAGGCACTCCAGGCAGGGCGTCCGGCCCGGCACGATGACCGTAACCTGCCCCTGCCACCCGGCAACCCCGGCGTGGACCAGGGTCCGGCGGGTGTTAAGCACGTAGCGGTTGAGCATCCGGCGGGCGGCAATGGTGTCAAGGCAGTCCACCAGGATGCCGCACTGCTCCAGGGCCGCCGGCACATGGTCTGCGGTCAGTTCCTCGGGGCACGCCGTAACTTTAGTGACGGGGCTGAGAGAGCCGGCCCACTCAGCGAGCAGCACGGCCTTGTTGCCCCGAACCCCCTCCCGGAAAACGAACTGCCGGTTGAGATTGCTGAGCTCGGGCTCACTGCCGTCGACCAGCACCAGTTTTCCCACACCGGCGGCGGCCAAAGCGGTCACGACGTTGGTACCCAAACCGCCGCAGCCGATGATCCCGACCGCAGCCTGCCGCAGTTTCTCCTGGCCGGCCGCACCGATCAAAGGCAACTGCCGGTCGTAACGGGTGCTCATGCCGAGCTCCGGATGAAAGACGTCAGGAAAGTCAGGGCCGTCGCGACAGTCTGCTCCCGGACCGCCGCCCGGTCACCGGTGAAATGACAGGCCCGGACCGCAGCGCCTGCCGGACCGGCACAGGCAATGAAGACCAACCCTACCGGCTTCCCCGGGGTTGCGCCGCCGGGCCCGGCAATACCGGTGACGGCCAAGGCATAATCGGCCCGGTACAGCCGCCGGGCGCCGGCGGCCATTAGCCGGGCCGTCTGGGCGCTGACCGCCCCGTACTGTATCAGGATGCCGAGCGGCACCCCGAGCAGGTCCTCCTTGGCGCTGTTGGCGTACGTCACGGCACTGCCCAGAAAGAACTCCGAAGCACCCGGCCGCGCTGTGATCGACGCCCCAATGAGCCCGCCGGTACAGGACTCGGCCGCCGCCACCGTAAAATGCCGTTCTGCGGCCAGGGCTGCCAGGGCCGCCGCCGCTTCCGCTCCTGTTCCGTTCATGAAAAGGATCACTTCCTGTCGGTATATCGGCCTTACGGCCTCAGACGGCCGAATCCCGTTGGGAAATCTCCCGGACCCGGCCGACCCCATCGATACTGTCGATGACCTCTACGACCGCCGGCGGAACCAGCGATTCCCAGTCCGTACCGTGGACCATCCGCCGGCGCACCTCGGTACCGGAGTAGATCGCCCGGTCATACATGGGAGATGCCCGTACCTCGTAACCGGCCTCTACGAACAGCCGTCTGGTGAATGGGTTGTTGGAATAGACCACCGAAAAAGGCGGGCACATAGAGACCACGTGGGACACCCACACCGAGTAACGGTTCAGATCTTCTATCGGCACGATGCTGTAGTTGTCAACCCCGGCATCGTGCAACGCCTCGTCGATCATGCAGTACCGCTCACCCGCAGTGAACGGGTTTTCCGGCTCATGAGAGTACTGGGCACTGCCGATGCCGACCGTCAAGTGGTCCGATTCGGCAGCACACTTGCGGATGACGTCCATGTGTCCCTTATGCAACGGCTGGAAACGGCCGATAACCAGAGAGTAATGGCTGTAATCACGGGCCATATGAGTCCCCCCATAGACTCCCGGTTATAAAAGAACCCCCGCGGGGAAATTCCCCGCGGCAGGAAAACGGTTTTAAGACGAGACGGTCGGATTGCCCTGAGGCGTCGGGATCGCCGTCGGGTCCGGTTCGGTCTCGACGGTCGGCTCGGCCGCGGGTGCGGCGGGCTCCGAAGGTTGCTCCTCGGCGGCCAGTTCCTCCGGGGTGTACTCGTACTCCCGCGGCGGGACCAGCTTCCTGATCGTGGATTTCCCGTCCGCGGTCAGCGGCAGGAGCCGCTCCAGGTATTCGGTCTTCTTCGGGCAGTCCGCGAAGGCATACTCGATGACGTCCCGGAAGTTCCTGACAGTGTAGATGTCCATTGTCTCGTAGAACTTGTTCCGGATCATGACGTCCTTGCCGTTCTCAGAGGGAATCAGCGCAACGCGGATACCGGCCATCGCAGCTGCCTCCAGCTTGGCAGTGACTGCACCGACGGGCAGCACCTGCCCGCGGACGTTCAGGCTGCCGGTCATGGCCAGGTCCTGGCGGATCGGGATGTTCTCCAGCGCCGACAGGATAACGGTCGCCATAGTGATGGATGCGGAGTCGCCCTCCACACCGTCATAGGTGCCGATATACTGCAGGTGGATATCCACTTCGGACAGCTTCTTGTCGGAGAACTTCTTGATGACCGCGCTGATATTGGCAACGGCCTCCTTGGCGATCTCGCCGAGTTTGCCGGTCGCGATCAGCTTGCCGCCCTCCTTGGTCTGCGCCGGTGTGACCTCGGCGACGATCGGAAGCATGATGCCCGAGTACTCTGCCATGCCGTTGCCGGAGTCCAGTGCGGCCAGGCCGTTGACCTGGCCGACCTTGGTGCCGATGACGTTGAACAGCTGGTAGGCCTTGCTGTTCTCGATCATCCGGTCCGCGATCTGCTGTTCGAGGCTCCGCGCATTCTGGCGGGCGTTCAGCACGTCGTTGCGGGTAACGACCGCCGCCCCGCGTTCGATCGCGAGATCGCCGGCGACCCGGACAAGTCCGCCCAGTTCCCGAAGCCGCAGGGTCAGCTTGCCCTTGCGGCCGGCCCGGCGCTGGGCCTCCTTGATGACCTCTCCGACCGCATAGCGGTCGAAATGCGGGATCTTCTCGTCCTTCCGGACCTCCTGCGCCACGAAGCGCGTGAGGTCCATCCGGTGCTTGTCGGTGTCCGGCATGTTACTGCGCATGTAGATCTCGTACCCGTATCCTCTGATCCGGGAGCGGAGCGCAGGATGCATGCCCTTGATCGCATCGAGGTTGCCGGCGCAGACAAGGACGAAATCGCAGGGCACCGGCTCGGACTTGACTAGAGCGCCGGAGGAGCGTTCGGACTGGCCGGTGATCGCCATCTTCTTCTCCTGCATGGCGGTGAGAATCGCCTGCTGCGACTCCTGACGGAGCGTGTTGATCTCGTCGATGAACAGGACGCCCTTGTTGGCCCGGTGGATGTCCCCGGCCTCCAGCCGCTCATGGGCAGGGGTCTCGAGACCGCCGGACTGGTACGGATCGTGCCGCACATCGCCGAGGAGCGCGCCGGAGTGGGTGCCGGTGGCGTCGACAAACGGAGGCATGTCGGTCGGGTCGTGACCGACCAGCAGCTTGGGCACGTTGGGGTTGTTCACCTGCGGCATCATCGGGTTGCGGGAGAACATCAGGATGATCATGACCGCGAACAGCGAGATCATCAGGATGTAGTAGTTCTGCCAGAAGATGGTCGCGAACAGGCCGAGCAGCACGATGGCCGCACAGGCATACAGATAGGACGAGCTCTTCTGGTTGCGGGCGGCGGCGGCCTGGGCCTTCATCTGGGCCACGACCTGCTTGCCCTTGCCGGCCGGGAAGACCCGGACCCGGGGCTCGTTGTTGTCCTCGGGGTTGTTATAGGCCACGATGTCCTGCAACTCCTCCTTGGGGAGGTAGTCGGTCATGGCATTGGCCAGCATCGATTTGCCGGTACCGGGCTCGCCGATGAGCATCATGTGCCGCTTCTGGGCGGCGGCATCTTTCATGATCTCAACGGCCGTGTCCTGTCCGATGACCCGTTCGGACATTTTGGCCGGAACCTCGATGTCGTTGGTGGTCTTGAAGTCCTTCTTCTCGATCCACTCTTCCACGGGCACGTCGATCAGGACGGGGTCGTCCTTATCATTCTCCTCCACTTTTTCTCACCTCTTGATTTTCTTCCTTAGTTTGCCCTTGTATAATAGTTTTTCCAAGCGATACGTTATTACTGTCATACATTAACTCAGGTCTTCTGCTGCTTCCGGCCCATCGAATAGAGCACCCCGCCGAGCAGCAGGGCGATGATGACCACAATGACCCAGGGCATGTAGGCCATGAACACCGAGACCGAATCGTCGGTGTCCTCGTAGGCCGTGCTGCTGGTATCGGGAAGCAGGAACGCATAGTTGTCCGCCACTTCGGCGTAGTAGGGGTACCACGGAGAGTGGGACTGAGCGAACGTAATGCCGTCGGTCTCGGTGGCTGTACCTACCCCCAGATAGGCGGTCGAGTCGCCGGCGGTATTATTCCAGGTGGTGTCGACCGCATAGACATCGCAGGGTTCTCCGTTGCAGGTGCCGTTACCGCCGGCAATCTCTACCAGGTTCCAAGCATGCAGTTGGCTGCCGCCGTCTAACGAGGTCAGGTTCGCGTTGCCGAAGACGACCTTGCAGTTGATGCCGTACTGGTCGCAGAGCAGTTTGAACGCCATCGCAAAGCCCTCGCAGACGATGTAATGGACGCCGTCGGTCTCGCTTACGAAGGCGCCATAGACCGAACTGCGGTAGTTGTTGGTCATGTCGGTATCGTAGGCGATGGTGCTGCTGCAGAGGTAGCTGTTGATGCTCTGGACCAGGGACCATCCGGAACCGTCGATCGTCGTAATCTCGCCGACGGCATCGTGGACGGCCTGGACCATGGCGGCCAGATTGTCGCCTGTAGTTCCGTAGGCGGTAGAAACACGGATCGAGACCGTGCAATCGGAATACACATAGGAACTGTCGACCGTCGAATAGTCGCCGAGCGTTACCGTGACAGCGTCGGAGGCACTGTCGTAGCTCCAGGTCCAGAAGGCATAGGGGTCGTCAAGCTTGGTCGCCTGCCAGGCATCGTCGGCATACCGGGTAAGGATCTCGGTCACGGTGGCCTGTTCATCGCTCGAGGGCGCTGTGCTTACGTCCTCGGTCTCGACCCCGACCGGACAGGGCAGGTCCACCATGACGGTTAAAGTATAGTTCTTCAGGTCGGAAGCGCTGAGGCTCTCCATCGCGTCGTACATCGCTTTGCCGTTCGCTTCGAGCTGCTCCCGGTAATCCGTCGAAATGTCGTTGGATGCAGATGCGGCTGCGGAGTCGTCGGCAGCGAAAAAAGCGGCCAGAGGCGCCGAGAGCACCGTAAGCACCACGATTACGGCAATAATACTGCGGCGGTTGTTCATACGTTGCTGATTACGTCCTGCCTATATAACCAATTATAATAAACTACAAGAAACACCAAAGAGGACGGTCGCCGACCTATTAATAAGGCTAAAGCATCAGGCGAGCCATGAAGTTCCGAGAGCTGGACCTGCCGGACGCCCTGAAGGACGCACTGGAGGCCCAGGGATTCATTGAGATGTATCCGCCGCAGATCGAGGCCATCCCAGCGGCCCTGTCCGGCCGGAACCTGGTCGCTGCGGTTCCCACTGCCAGCGGTAAATCGATGATAGGCTTCGTCCCGGCACTCAATATGATCCTGCGGCGGGGCTCGAAGGTCCTTTATATAGTGCCGCTCAAGGCCCTGGCGGCCGAGAAGCGGGACGATCTCGCCAAGTTCACCCCGCTGGGCTTCCGGGTGGTCATGGCCACCGGCGACCCCGACCGGGACGATGACGTCACCGGCGCCGATGTGGTCATCGCCACTTCCGAGAAAGCGGATTCCATGATCCGGCACGGGAACCCCTGGGTCCGGAACCTGGGCCTGGTCATCGCCGATGAGGTGCACATGATCCACGACCCCGGCCGGGGCCCGACCCTGGAGGTGGCGCTCACGAAACTGATCCGCCGCAACCCCGGCATGCAGGTCATTGCGCTCTCCGCCACCATCTCGAACGCAGAGGACCTCGCTCGGTGGCTGAACGCCGAACTGGTGCGCAGCGACTGGCGGCCGACCAAACTGAAGGAGGGCGTCTACTTCAACGGGGAGATCGTCTTTGCCGATGCTTCGACCCGCGAAGTGCCGGAAGAGAAAGATGAGATCTGGGCCCTGGTAAAACAGATCGTGGAAGAGGGCGGACAGTGCCTGATCTTCGTGAATGCCCGCCGCTCCACCGAAGCGGTGGCCAGTCGGCTGGCGCCGAAGATGAAGGCCCTTGCCGGTGGCCAGGTCGACAGCGCCGACCTCACCCTGCTGGCCGGCGGCATCGAGACCACTGCGGTGGGTCAGAAACTGGCCTCCTGCGTCGCCTGCGGCGTGGCCTTCCACCATGCCGGTCTCGATTACAACCAGCGGCGGACGGTTGAGGAAGGCTTCCGTCTCCGCAACATCAAATGCATCGTCGCCACTCCGACCCTGGCGGCCGGCATCAATCTCCCTGCCCGGCGGGTCATCGTCCGGGACACCACCCGCTTTGAGGCAAACGCCGGCACGGTGCCGATCTCCGTCATGGAGGTTAAACAGATGTGCGGCCGGGCCGGGCGGCCGGGCTACGACCCCTGGGGCGAGGCCGTCCTCATTGCCAAGAGCTACGACGACTACGAACATCTGATGGACGACTACGTGAACCAGGACACCGAGCGGCTCACCTCGAAACTGGGCAGCGAGAAGGTCCTCCGCAGCCACATCCTGGGGCTGCTGGCAACCGGAGACGCCGACTCGGAAGAGGGCATCGCCGACTTCCTGCGGCAGACGTTCTTCGGCAGCACCTCACAGTTGTACGGCATCGAGAGTGTCATCTCCTCCGTAGTGGATTTCCTCTGCGAACAGGAGATGGCCGAACGGACCGGCGACCGCATCCGGATTCTCCCGTTCGGCAAGCGGGTCTCCGACCTCTACGTCGATCCCTGGTCGGCGGTCATCCTCCGCAAGGCCGTGTTGAAGATGCGGGGAGACACCCCGACCCTGCTCATCCTGCACGCGGTAGCGGCCACGCCCGACGTGCTCGGCATGTATCCGAAGAAGTGCGACCAAGACCGGCTGAACACCCTGGAAGACGAGTACGAAGGACGGTTCCTGTGCACCGAAGAGGACGAGGGCGGCGGCGAAGAAAGCGTGGCCTGGGACAGCCACATGAGCAATCTCAAGACCGCGCTGCTCCTGACCGACTGGATCGAAGAGCGCTCCGAGGACGCAATCACCTCTGACATGAAGATCGGCCCGGGCGACATCCGCTCCCGGGTCGACGGGGCGGACTGGATCCTCTACGCCATGAACGAGGTCGCCTATTTGTTCAACCCCGACGCCGTCAAGCTGATCAAACCGCTGCTGCGGAGGATCCGCTACGGCGTGAAGGAAGAGCTCATCCCGCTCGTCGCTTTCCGTGGCGTCGGCCGGACCCGGGCCCGGACCCTGTTCAACGCCGGGATCAAGAACCGGCAGGACATCGCCAAGACCGACGAACAGCTGCTCGCGCAGCTCCCGAAGATCGGCCCGGCGCTGGCCCGCAGTCTGAAGAAACAGGCCGGTTACGCCCCGGCCCCTGCCGCGGCCGATGACAGCCGGCCGCCGCAGAACGACGCCGAGGCAGACTATGAGATGGAAAAGATGGCCGCGGCGTACGGTGAGCCCGCGCCTGCGGACGGCAAAAAGAAAAAGGACGACCCGGGCGCCCCGGCGGAACAGTCCCGGATCGTGGATTTCTGAACGGTTTCAGTCCATGGCGAGGATGCGCTCGACATCCTCGACGGAGTTCTTGCACGGAATCGGCTTTGCCGAGTTGGCGATGATAGTGTCCGGGTCCTTGAGGCCGTTGCCGGTGCAGATGCACACGACCTTCTCGTCACGGTCGATGATGCCGTCCGCCCGGAGCTTCTTCAGCCCGGCGACGCTGGCCGCCGAAGCCGGTTCCACGCATAGGCCCTCTTTCCGGCCCAGCAGCTGCTGGGCGGCGATAATCTCCGCATCGGTGACAGTGGCGGCGTAGCCGTGCGTGTCGTAGATGGCGTGCAGGGCCTTCTTGCCGCTGACCGGGTTGCCGATGCGGATGGCGGTCGCGATGGTCTCGGGATCGGGGACCGGGTCGAAATCGATCCGGTGCTGGGCAAAGGCATGCGCCACCGGAGCGGCGCCCTCGGCCTGAATGCCGGTAAGCATCGGGATCTTGTCGATCCAGCCGACCTCCTTCAGTTCCTGGCAGGCCTTATAGACCGCCCAGATGTTGGCGGCGTTGCCGACCGGCAGAATGATGCGATCGGGCACCGTGTATGACAGCTGGTCCATGATCTCGAAGAGCACGGACTTCTGGCCCTCGGGCCGGTACGGGTTGATTGAGTTCAGCAGGTACAGCTTGCGTTCGTCCGCCATCTTGCGGGCAAGGGCAAGTGCATCGTCAAAGTTCCCGTCGATGGACAGGACCTTGGCGCCGAAGAACAGTGCCTGGGCGAGCTTGCCCATGGCGACGTGGCCGGACGGCAGGAAAACGGCGCATTTGATACCCGCTTTGGATGAGTAGGCGGCAAGGGAGGCCGAGGTGTTGCCGGTGGAGGCGCACCCGACAATCTTCGCGCCGAGCTCCTTGGCCCGGGAGACACCGACGGTCATGCCCCGGTCCTTGAAGGAACCTGTGGGGTTCAGACCTTCGAACTTGACAAAGGAGCCCTTGACACCGACAGCGGTGCCCAGGTCGTTAACGTGGTAGAGCGGGGTGCCGCCTTCCTGGATCGAAACCCGGTGGGCCAGGTCGACGGGCAGGAAGGGGGCGTAGCGCCAGACGCCCAGCGGGGTCTTCCGCAGGTCCTCCGGCTTCATCTCCGCGACCTTGGACAGGTCCATCTTGACAGTCAGCAGGCCCCCGCACTTGGGGCACGTGTTCACGAATGGGTCGTCGACTTCGGCACCGCATTCCCAGCAAACCACTTTATGAGCAGCCATGAAAATCAGATCTCCTTACATCCGGGGCCGCAGGAAGTCACCCAGATATCGCACTTCATCCCGGCATCGGTGTAAACCTGCTTCACCGCGCTGCCGATAATCTCGCCCTTGTGGGTGCGCTTGTCGTAGAACGCCATCACGCACGGACCGGAACCGCCCAGGAATGACACGAGCGCACCGTGGGACATCGCAGCCACCTCGGCCTCCTTGAGATGGGGCACCAGATGGGCCCGGGCCGGTTCGAACACCGCATCGGCCACCGACCGGCCGATCAGGGGCAGGTCGTCCTTCATCATCGCATAGACCAGCGTCGCGGCATGGCCCACATGGAACACCAGGTCCTTCACCGGGACCTCTTCTGGCAGCACCTTGCGGGCTTCAATGGTCGGGACCATCACATCGGGCAGGGCCACAACAAGGCCCAGGTCAGCCGGCGGGTCGATCCGTATGACCTCGAAGGGCTCGTAGGACCGGATGATGGTGAAACCGCCCATGATGCACGGGGCGACGTTGTCCGCGTGCACGCTGCCGGAGGTGACACCCTCGGCCTTGGCAGCGCACATGACGATCTCGTTCAGTGAGAGCTTTTTACCGCTGAGCAGGTAGGCAAGGTAGGCCCCGCCGGCCGCCGAAGCGCCGGACGAGCCGATGCCGCTGCACGGACGGATGCCTTTGTGGATCTTCAGTTCCAGGCCGAAGTCCGCCCCGCTCCGCCGCAGCACTTCGGCCGCGGCGATGCTGACGGAGTTCTTCTCGGGGTCCCGCGGGATGTCCTCCGCGTCCGGGCCGGTCACTTCGGTGATGACCATCCCGGACGGGATCTTGCGGCCCTCGACGATGTCATAAGGCTCCTGGATGGCCAAGCCGAAGGTGTCGAAGCCCGGTCCGATATTGGAGGTGGTCGCCGGTGCGGCGACCCTGACCCATTCCTCAGACGTCATGTTCTCTGTATGGCGGTACTGCCCGCTCTCTAAAATACTTTTCATAGAGTGATGCAGACAGCGGGCGCACGCTACATTAAAGAACCCGCCCCGCATGGCAGGGGCCGTGACAGATGTACAGGTCATCGGCATCCGCGGACACGTTTCCTTCGACGCGATCGTAAGGCATTTCGCCGCGCTCGGCGGCGAGGTTGTTTTGCTTGACCCCGCCAAAGTCTGCGGCAAGGACCACGTGCGTTCGGCCGTGCTCCACGCCGACCGGGCGTTCGCCGAAGGCTCCAACCGCTCCAAGACCCTGCTCACCGAAATCATCCTGTACACCGCCGGCGAACGGCAAATCGGCCGGGCGCTGAAGGAGATGCGGCCCGCTCCGGACGCCGACGCCATGGTCGCCGCCGTCCTGAACGTCAGAGGCGACCTGCAGTTGGAGAAACTTGGCATCACCAGAGACGACTCGCTCTGTGACGCCACGGAAGAGAAGGCCAAGAACCTGGGCATGCCTCTGTATCCCGACGTCAGTGTCGCGGATGCGGCCTTGGAATTCGTTGCCGGCGTCGACCTGCTCAAGCAATGATTCCGGCAGTTTATACGGATAAGCCGGGTTAAAAAATCATGGACCGCTGTTGTTCAGACTGCTGTTTTTCCGCTGGAATTCAGTTCGGCCGACAGCATCGTTGCTGGCTTTTCGGATCGGAAAGTAAAAAAAAAAGTTCCCGGCCGGAACCGGGAAAAGGATTTCATTCCGCCGGGACGAACTTGAAGGCGTAGTGGATGATGCCTGCCTTGCCGTCTTCGTCCAGCTTCCGCAGGACCGCCCGGACACGCATGCCGATCTTGACGGTCGGCAGGTCCACATCTACCAGTTGGCCCGCCAGCATAATGCTGTCGTCGTTCTTAACGAAGACGACCGCGTACGGCAGCATCCGCCGGTTGAAACCGTCGGACTGGTGCACGATCGAGAACGAGTAGACCTCGCCGGTCGGCTTCAGCGGGAACGGCTCCATCTTGCCGATGCTCTGCCGCCGACAGTGGGGACAGAACGCCCGGCTCGGGAAAAATATCTTCCCGCAGCAGCCGCACCTGGTGCCCTCGAGGTTGTACCGCCCCGGGATCTCACGCCATTCTCTGGCCACGACCATTGCCATTTCACATCGCCTCCAGGACAGTGACGGTGACCGCCGAACCGGTGCCGCCGGTCGACTGGGCCAGGCCGTACTTCGCATTCCTGACCTGCCGCGGCCCGGCCCGGTTGGTCAGCTGCTGGGTAAGTTCCACTATCTGTGAGAGCCCGGCCGCCCCGATGGGATAGCCCTTGGCCTTCAGTCCGCCGGAAGTGTTGATCGCGGTCTTGCCGGCATCGAACCGGGTCTGGCCTTCCAGGAGGGCCCGGCCCGCCTCGCCTTCCTTCCAGAAACCGAGGTCCTGCAGGGCCATGAGACCGGCGACGGTGTAGTCGTCGTGGACCTCCGCCACATCGATGTCGGCGGCGGTTATGTGGGCGGCCTGGTAGGCCTGCTGGGCCGCTACGCGGGTGGCGTTGAAGTGGGTGATCGACTCCCGCTGGAACAGCGCCAATGTATCGCTGGCCTGCATGGAGCTGCAGACCTTCACGTAATTGTCTGTATGCTTCTTCGCCTCTTCGAGCGGACACAGGATCACGGCGGCGGAACCGTCGGAGATCGGGGCGCAATCGAACATGGTGAGCGGTTCGGCGACCGGACCGGCGTGCAGGACGGTGTCCAGGGACACGGCCTTGCGGAACTGGGCATCTGGGTTCATGGCCCCGTGGAAGTGGCTGTTCACGGCGCAGGAGGCTATCTCCTCCCGGGTCGCGATGCCTTCGGCCATCAGCCGCTGGGCGATGATCGCATACAGCGACGGCAGGGTGAGACCCATGCCGGCCTCCCACTCTGCGTCAGAAGTGGCATTCAGGACCGAGTTGATGGAATCGTCGTCCATGTCGGTCATCTTCTCGGCGCCGCCGACGATGACGATGTCGTGCAGGCCCGAGGCCACGGCCATGACGGCCTGCCGGAAGGCCACGCCGCCGGAGGCGCCGCCGGCCTCGACCCGGGTGGTCGGGACATGGTTGGTCGCCATGCCGGTGTAATCGGCGATGAGCGCGTCGATATGCTGCTGGTTGATAAACCGGCCGGCGGACATGTTGCCGATGTAGATGGCGTCGACCTCGTCGCCGCCCAGATTGGCATCCTGCATGGCCCGGGCGCCGGCCTCGATGCCGATGGCCCGGAACGAGGCGCCCCACAGTTCGCCGAACTTGGTCGAGCCAGCGCCGATGATTGCTACGTCTCTCATATTCACTCCTCCGGAAGGGCAATGCTGCCCTTGAACTTGGCATAGGTGCCGTAGTCGATGTCCACAGTGTGGGCCAGAATCTGGTCCAGCACCGGCGCGTTGGCGCGGCGGTAGCCGGCGATCTCGTCGGTGACCGTAATGTCGAAAGCATCGCTGCCGGCGCCGGAACCGTATGAGACGACCAGGATGCGGTCGCCCGGTTTCGCGTGGTCCAGCACGTGGGCCAGACCCAGCGGCACTGCGCCGCTGTAGGTGTTGCCGATTTCCGGGGTCAGCAGACCGTAGGCAATCTGTTCCGGCGTGAAACCGAGCTGCTTCGCCATCCGGGTCGGGAACTTCCCGTTCGGCTGGTGGAACACGGCGTATGTATAATCTTCCGGCTTGGTGCCGCGGTCGGCCATCAGCCGCTTTGCGGCACTGGAAACATGGCGGAAGTACGCAGGCTCGCCGGTGAACCGGCCGCCGTGCACTGGATACATCTGCCCTTCCCGACGCCAGAAGTCGGGCGTATCGGTGGAGAAGCTCAGGGTCCTGTTGACCCGGGCGATGATGCGCTCCGAACCGATCAGGTAGGCGGCCCCGCCGGCAGAGGCAGAGTACTCCAGCGCGTCGCCGGGGGCGCTCTGGGAGGTGTCGGCGCCGATGGCAACACCGTACTTCACCATGCCGGCACCGACCAGACCCAGGCACATCTGGATGCCGGCAGTGCCGGCCTTGCAGGCGAACTCCAGGTCCGCCGCGGTCAGGTTCGGGGTGGCGCGGATGGCCTCGGCCACCACGGTCGCGGTCGGCTTGACGGCATACGGGTGGGACTCGGAACCCACATAGAGGGCGCCGATGTCCTGCGGGTCCACGTCGGGCACGCGGGCCATCATGTCCCGCGCCGCGGCGGTGGCGATGGTCACGACGTCCTCGTCAGGCGAGGGGACGGACTTCTGGTTGATCATGAGCCCCCGACCCATGGCTTTGCCGTCCACTCCCCAGATACGGCCGATCTCTTCCGGTTTGATCCGATACCGGGGCACATAGGCCCCGTAACTTACGATACCTGTTTCCATTATTCTTTCTCCTTCAGGGCCGTCAATGCGACGACCATCTGTTCCACTGTCATGTCCGAGACGACCAGGGGGATCCCCTCCAGCCGGGCCAGCTTGATGGCCAGCGGGTCGGTCTGCTCGGGATGCTGATAGACCACCATCGCCGGGGTCAGAGGATGGGCGCGGATAGCGACCATCGGCGACCGGCCGTAGTGCACATTCGTGAAGATGAGCGCACGCTCTATGCTCCAGCCGTAGATCTTGAGATAATCCTGCGAACTCAGGCTCAGAATGGCCTTGATGGAGTCCACGATGGTATAGCCGTGGATCCGTCTGACCGCGGTCTTGTCGTTGTTAAGATTGGTCCCCTGGATCGCGCTGATGAAGGCATTCTCCTCCACCCCCTGAGGGAACTCGTCCATCGCCAGGATGCATTCCATGCGGTAGTTGGGGGTGTACTGGGAGATCACCGGCGAACCGTTCTCGGTGTCCAGCCGGATGAAGGCATCCACCATCTTGCGGATCACGCCCACGCCGGGCGACATCCGCCGGCCGGACTCGTAGTCGCTGATCACGGAGTGGGAAACACCCATGGCATCCGCCAGCTGATATTGGGAGATTCTGAACTCCTCCCGCCACTTGCGGATGGCCTTGCCTGGTTCCGGCGAAAGGGTGATTTCCCCGGCAATCTTCTCTTTGAGCTCGTCGGTCATTGAACCCCTTTACGGGGGGATGCATATATAATAATGACGTATAGTGGGTACGGCATACGCCGTTTTTTTACCGATGCATCAATGCTCGTCTTCCGGTTCGAGCTCCCGGTGCAGCCGGTCGCGGACCGCGGTCAGGACCGCCAGGTGTGCACCGTTCTTCGTGTCGGCCGGGATGACGGTCCACGGTGCGTCCGGCGTGTTGGTGGTCTCGATCATGCGGTTGACGTACTTCTCATAGGCCGGCCGCTTTTCCCGGTTCCGCCAGTCCTCGTCGGTGAGCTTCCACTGCTTCAGCGGGTCATTCTGCCGGTCCTTGAACCGCTGGAGCTGGACCTTGTCCGAGACGTCCAACCAGAACTTCATCACGATAACTCCGGTCCGGGTCATCATCCGTTCGAAGATGTTGATTTCGCCGGCCGCCCGTTCGTATTCCGCGGGCGTACAGAACCCCTCGATGGGCTCGACCATCATCCGCCCGTAGTAGGTACGGTCGAAAATGGTGATGTGCCCGGGCGCGGGCAGATCGGCTGCGAACCGCCAGAGATGGCTGTGGGCCTTCTCCTCGGCAGTGGGGGCTTTGGTGCTGTGCACATAATAACCGCGGGGGTTCAGTGCATGGGTGAGGTGCTTGATGCACGAACCCTTGCCGGCCGCGTCCCAGCCCTCGAAGCAGAGAGCCAGCGAGCGGCCGCTGACCGACAGCAACAACTGTAGCCGGCCCAGTTCGGCGCTGAGCTCCTCCAGCCGGTCACAATACTTGGACGAGTCACCCTTCAGATCCAGCCCTTTACGGGGGTTGGGACAGACGGGCAGTTTGGGCAGCGGGCCGGCGGTCCGCCACGTCTTATCCTTCAGCGCCTGCGCGAACCGCTTCAGAACCGTGGCGGCCACCTCTTCGACAGTATTCTGCACCGGTCCGACCTTGATCAGGTCCCACGGGGCCCGGGGAGTGTCGGTGCCGTGCTCCAGCGGCGGGAAAATCAGCCGGTACTTCACCCGGTCGACGTGGTCAACAGCCAGGAACGAACCAGTGAGCGCAGTCTGAGGCCGGTAATCGGTAGCGTACTCGGCCAGGTCTACGGCGCTGGCCCGCAGGAAGATCTTGATCAGGAAGGTGCCCTCGTCGTTCAGATAGCGGTCGAAGCCTGCCGCATCGGCGACGATGCTCTCGATTTCGCCGGGGTCGCCCCTGAAGGATTCGATCAAACCGGCATACCACGAACGGTCGAAGACCTAGATATCACCGGCCGCGGGGGTGGCGTGCAGATAGCCCGCCATCGCCCGGGCACCTACCGAGAAACGGGGATCGAAATGACAGTAGTGCACACCGCGGGGCTCCAAACAGCGGATCAGTTCATTGATCACCCGGGAGATGACCCGGCCGCTGGCGCCTTCGAAGATAATCAGCACCGGGACCTTTTTCAAGTAAAGGGCCTGCTGCGCCTGGGCCAGGCCCTCCTGGAGGTCATCTGAGATCATAGACTGCATGACCCCTGCCATGGCTTTCCTGATTTTTAGTATTGCCCGAACACGTCCGGCCGGCTGATTGGTTTATAAGTAAGTAAGATGATTGCTCTGTTATGACCGTCAGGAAAAAGGAAACTGAAAAGAAAGAAAAGAAATGCGGTGACGGCACCGGCTGCCTGAAAGGCTACGAGCAAATGAAGAACGACATGGGCGGCTACGCCCCGGACACCCTCAAGGCCATCAAAAAGCTGAACCCCAGTTTCCTGGACACACTCCAAGACATGGACCGTGTGGTCACCACCGACGGGGCTATCGACAAAAAGAACAAGCGGCTGATGGCCCTGGCCTGCGTCTGCGTACGGATGTGCGTGGACTGTGTCTACCCCCAGGCCCGGGTCGCCAAACAGTACGGCGCCACCAAAGAAGAGATTATCGAGGCCGTCCAGGTCGCCGTGCTCGTCGGCGGCGTGCCATGTTGGTCCTGCGCGAAGGAAGGTATCGCCCAGCTCTTCGCGGAATGGGACAAGAAAGACTGAACTCCTTTACCGGGACCCAAAGCCCCGGTCTTCTTTCGATTCGCTGTATTCGCAGGCGCGCGCCGGTCTAACTCTTAAATAACAGCGCTCAATGGTCCTGTCAATGACTGAAATCGGTAGCTGCACCAAGACACTCAAGACAGCCGAGGGCGACCTGACCATCTGGAGCCTGCGCGAGCTTGAGCACCGGGGCATCATCAAAGACCTGAAGAAGCTGCCCTACTCAATCCGCGTCCTGACTGAGGGACTTCTCCGTCAGCGCGGGGAGACCATCTCCGACGATGATGTCTGCAAGGTCGCCGGCTGGAGCCCGGCCGGCAACGGTGACACGGACATCCCGTGGATCCCCGCCCGGGTCCTGCTCCAGGACCTTACCGGCGGCGCGGCCGTCACCGACCTCGCCTCCATGCGCGAAGCGGTCGCCAAGACCGGCAAGGACCCGCAGATCATCAATCCGCTCATCCCGGTGGACCTGGTCATCGACCACTCAATCCAGACAGACGTGGCCGGCTGCGCGGACGCTCTCACCCGCAACGAGGCGATAGATTTCCACCGCAATGCGGAACGCTACGCTCTCTTCAAATGGGCCCAGCAGAACTTCAAGAATTTCCGCGCGGTCCCGCCGGGTCACGGCATCTGCCATCAGGTGAACC